>Ga0206991_10145_pt1 | contig 21170 bp, 12 predicted proteins | sample Alteio_BWMinCont_9_FD_153286 | JGI IMG/M metagenome (GOLD analysis project Ga0206991, IMG submission 153286) | Enriched cells from forest soil in Barre Woods Harvard Forest LTER site, Petersham, Massachusetts, United States -... | ecosystem: Environmental > Terrestrial > Soil > Temperate forest >...
CGCTCGCAAATCTGCGATCGACCACATTACCAGCAGCAGCGGAACGCTTCGCAACTGGACAGAACTGGGCTTTGGTTGAGGATATCGGGCACTCACTCTCATTTGGAAGCCGTACTCAAATTGGACGAACCAGTTCTCAGGATGCTGGAGTTAGTGCGGATGCCGAGATTGTGGTGGCCACGTCATCTCTGGAAGTAGGCTTCGATGATCCCGAGGTGGGCGCGGTTCTGCAACACAAAGCCCCGCTGAGCGCTGCGTCATTTCTTCAGCGGAAAGGACGCGCGGGTCGGCGCACAACAATGCGACCGTGGACCGTGGTAACGCTGTCGGATTACGGTCGCGATCGAGCTGCTTACCAAGCATATGACTACGTCAAGGTTGTCGGTGAAGCTGAATACGCGGTTCCCAAGGTCTGTTCGGTAGTCGCGTTCTAAGATACGTCGAAGCAGCATTAAAGACTGAATCGATGTAGATAACAAGCTAGTTCCAGAAGCTGGGTCGCCCCTCAACGCCAACAAATATTCAGCGCCTTCGGGCGCCAGTTCCTCGGGGTCGGGAGCGATTTCGCTTACGTCGCCCGCTCCAATCCCTAATAAGTCCGAAAAGAAACGTGGTGCGTCAGCCAATGTGGCCGAGAGTCCGACGAAGTGGCAAGTCGCATCTGCGGCCCGCCGCCATCGACGAAGTAAGAATGCGACGTGGGCACCATGCGTGCCCTCATACGCGTGTACTTCATCAATGAGGACAAAGAGCGGCCGCCTTTCTGCTCGGAGACCAATGCCGAAAAGAGGCGAGAAACGAGATGCCGACAGACGCTGATTCAACATTTCGGTGGACGTGAAAAGCACATCAGGGGGCTCACGCAAAAGTCGAACTCGGGTCAGTCGAATCTCATCTGATTCGATCGTTACCGCGCATTCAGAGCATACGAGCCGCTCGGTTTCGCTTTCGATGTCTTTCACGAGCCAGGCGAGCTTTCCGTTGCACGACGGACACCTCACTAAAGGGCACTCATGCGCCCGGAGGCCCCTCACATTCAGAGGCGGCCACGCCTCGTTTGTCACTACCGCCTGCGTATTGTAGGGCACGTCACTGTAAAGCGCCGCCACTACTAATTTGCGCTTCCCCGCTGCTGCGAGGACTGGCGCAAGGCTCTTTGTATTCGCGAGAGCTTCGCGCATCTGATCTTTGAGGAGTTCACTTCGAGGGTAAAGAGCTATGCATTTGGTCCAATGTTCTTTTGAGACATGCGGAGCCATCACCGCAAAACAAGGCAGGTAAAACGCTAGTGTCTTTCCACTTCCAGTTCCGGCTGAGACAATTGTGCCTGATGCGCGACCCTCCCGCGTCGCCCGCAAGATTCGTTCCGCAGCGCGGCACTGGAATTGCCTCAGAAGCCGTTTTTGCCCTGCCCCAGAACCGATCAGTGCCCTAAACACATCTTCTTGTAGCGCTGCAATCGGCACGGCCGATTTTAGTCGTTCGATGAGAGTTTGAGAATCGACTTCCCGCAAGGGGTACAAACGTGGCCGCACTTGAAGCCTGTAGTCTGCTACAAGGTTAGGAGAGGAGCGCCATGCCTGCCAGTTCCTATCTGGAAAGATCTGCCGTAGGCGCGAGAACAGACGGACTGCCTCGGCCATACGAGTTCGGTATCTGCGTGTTCCGGGAATTCGCCACAGGAGCCGTGCGTCTAGTAGCGTCTCTAATAATTGCCAACCGTCCGTGCAGACCGGAGCTTCGCCTCGGGACTGAATGGTTACCAGAAACTCATCCGCTTTTGTCTCCAGTTCTCGTTCGTCGAAAAACCCATCGACGAGACCCCAGTTCAACAACTCCAATTCAGCGATTTCGAGTTGATTGAGGAATTCTATTGACTGTGTTCCAATCGGCATAATCGGCGTCCGAATCGGGCTAGTCCTTCATGAACAAGCGAACATTCTGGAGTAGTTTCCTTTTAGCCAGCCAATCACGCACTTCCGGTGTCAATGCGTCGAGGGCAGCGCCATCTTTGCGTCGTGCCACTTTGTAAAAGTCGAGCACCGATTGCGGGAACTCCTCGGGGAGTAGAGAGTTTGCCAGTTCGCGCAACTGCTCGCGCTTGGACAACAGCGCATCTAATTCGGTAGGGCTTCGATCATGAATGCTGCGCCCCCCGAGAAGTTCTTGACGGCGCCTCCGGATTTCATCCACGGTCGCCTTATATTGGGGCAAGACCTCAACCTGCTTCAGGAAGGTCTCGTCAGAACTAGGCAGTTCACGCTCAACTGAGGACAACACCTCACGAACAACGACGGCCACGTCGTTCGATACTTTCTGAATAGATCGCTTAAACTGGGCGTGTTCTTTGCTTGACGCTAACGGATCGGCGGTGAGTGCGGTAGCATACGCCTCCTTGGCAGACTTTGCCGCTGCGACAGGTGGCAGTTTGTTCAGCTTGGTCCCGTGTTGCTTCAAAACTTCCACGAGCGCGAGGTTAGCCGCAATCCCAACCCGAATACCCTGCAGGTCTGTCGCTCGCTGTCGAAACACCTCTGAGTTAGCGTGGGCCTTCTGCCCTGCGTTGCGTTTTTCAATTAGCGCCTTGGTACCCTGGCACTGCTCAGTTAAGGTCATAAAGTCGTTAGGATGTCAATTATCGGATCGAATTCCACAACTTCAGCCGTGAGAGACTGGATTGCGTCTCTCTCCGGGTCTGTGCCGTAGACCGCAAGATCGCTCGCGAGGTGGTCATCTACGGCCGAAAAGAAAGCATCGAGGGCTGACCGCGTGTGGCGAGTGAGGTCGGCGACTCGATCATGCCGTCCCCCCAACACGCTGAGCACCGCGCCCACATCGCTGGTTGATGAAATTCTGCCGACATCTTCTAGCGTCGCCATCACCTTTGCCATGCGAAACTCCTCAAGGATACGAAGCAAGTCTTGCGAGTTAATCCCACTCGATAGGCCCGCAGCTTTGGCCATTGTCACGACGGTCTTCAATTCCTTCACTGACTCTTCTTTATCGAAATCGAGTCCAAGCCACGCAAGTGTTTCGGCGCGCCATGCGATGAGATCGGCCTGCTGAGTCGCTACCGTTGGAAACAGGCGCTTTATCTCGCCGTACCGTTCTCTTAGTGCCTTGAGATGAGCGGAATTAGCGTGCGTAGGAGGCGCCTGATCAAATTTCCAGGTCTTCGCGGTCGCTTCAATCACGGCTTTGAGTTGACTAACGTCAATCGCGTGTACTTTATCCGCGCCGCCCTGCCGTGCTCCGATTTGGTCAAGTAGCAGGTTAGACCATGATGCATGCTCTGATTCATTCTCTTGTGAAGCCCGCCGGCACGACTGCAGGAGTTTCAGCAATTCAGTCCACGGCGACTGGGAATCCGTCGCATCTGTTCCATCATTTCCAGCGGTCGCGAAGAGCGAGGCGATCAGGGACACGTGGTCGCGACCCTTTGTAGCACCCTCCACACCTAGCAGCCTCGCGCCGATAAGAAGTCCTTGGACCAGCGCTGGTATCCCATTCCAATCCGCCTTGAAGTATCGTCTCCTTACGAAGGAACGCGCACCGGATGACAAGCGGGAGACCAAAGCCGTGTGGCGCGCGAGATCTTCTTCCGCGCCATCGTAGTCCCAGTGTTTATGGATACCCTGGTATCGAACCAACGCCATTACAGTGGATAGGATACCGGCGCTCCGCGTGGTGTCCTGCAAATCCGCTTCAGAACAAAGCGCCACCATTGATTCTGTTGCCGTGCGACCTTCGTTACCGGTAGCGTTCGGAATGAATACGTAGGAGGCCCAACTGTCAACGTCCCCATAGCGTGCGCGGAACAAATGCCAGTCCCAAACGACACTGGACGCAACCGCCTCAGCAACCCACTTTCGCAGGGACCTCGCCTCCATCTGCTGTAATTGCACACCCGCTCTCCATCGTTCAAGAGCATCTCGCCAACGAATCTCGAGGGGATGGCTCTGCACCTCGGGTTGCGTCTGTTGTTGCGGGTGCGGTTGCGGATTAACTGCCTGTGGTTGGGGTCGTTGCGGCTGTACGTCAGAGCCAAAGCGGCTCTTGTCGAGGCCAAATGTCTTGAAGATTCGCGAGTGGACTCCCTCGACCTCTTGAATTGTAGAAGGAAAGCCTGCCCAGTAGGTGAAAAACGGAATATAACGTTCGACATCCTTCGCTGCCACGCGCTTCTGGAGTGCCTGCACAACCGCAGCAGGTAACGGACGATCGGACGAAGTAAACGAAATAGGCGGGAATTGCTGCAGTTCAAGAAGATCCCGATGAATCAAGACCTTGTTCAAGACGTTTTGGATGATATACCGAGGATTGAAAACGAGCTTTCCATTCTGGACGCATCCCTCGCGGCTAAACTCGCGTATAGCCATCGAATTGAACGGAAACAAGTCATAGGCATCGGCCGATCTTCCGAACGCGTTGAGGGTGGCGCGCGTCTCTTCTTCAATGTTTGCTCGAAACAGTGGAATCCAGTGGCTGCTATCCTGTTCCTCCTTTGATGCATAAGCACTCTCGATCTCGCTCTGTCCTATACGAGCAGCATTGAGATAAGCGCCGACCAAACGCTCAACTCGTTCAAGAATCTCGTCCTCCGTTCCAGGTTCGTCGGGTATGCGATATTCAATATTCGCTCGTGTGAGCACCGTGGCCGTATCCATGTAACCCGTCGTGTACGCGAGAACGGTCCGCATGGTGCACAGCACTTGTCTGCCGTCGCGGAAAGCTTCTTTGATGACGACCTGAAGCAATTGTTTTTGTATGCCAGACAGCACGGCGAAATCTTCAACAAGGAGAATCAATTCCTTGCCTTCACTGAACAATTGTTCCCGGACTGCATCGAAAAGATCTGAGACTGTAGGATCAAGCCGTAACAGCTTCTGTTTTGCACCGTCGAGCGCAAGATTCAATACGCGAACGGCTTCTTGGCGCCGATCCTCGCGATCAAGTTGATTCACGGCCTTCGCCTCAGCTAACCCTAGCTGACTTCTGCCCGCTGAAGAGAAGAGCAAATCGGAAGTCGTAAATTGATGTTGGCGATCATCTTCTTCGCCCGCAGACCTGCTCTCAGTGAGTTGTTCCACTAGCCGCCGGGCAATTCCCACTTCGCCCCCTTCAGATCGGACGAAATGGCTGTCCCGAAGATGCTGGTTTCGTAGAAGACCCGGTAGCATGTTCGGACGACAGTATGCATCTCGCAACAATGCGGATGAATCTCGGGGGTCCTCCATCAGACGACGACGCGCCTCGTTATACATCTCGCCGAGCGTGAAAGCGAGCATTTCGCACAGCAGACCGGCGGCTTCCTCGGGGTCCAGTTCGCTTTGCGCGCGTAGGAGTTCCTTCCGGAATGGCTCATACTGGCTGCCTTGCACATGGTTTAGGAGAATAGTAAGAACACCCTTGAGACTCGTCCCTTTTGGAATTCTGATCACGACGCGTTTATCGGCACCCGACGCTCGCCTGACCTCCGCGTCCAGCCACCGTACAACGTGTGATTTGCCCGTCCCTGAACTACCAACGATAGGAATAATTACCCGACCTTCCGAGAGGCGCGGTTCGAGAAGAGCGCGAAGAACCTCATGCTCATCGCACGTCTGAACATTGCCCCGGTCTGCCCCAATGGTTCTTCGCTCAAATGTAAGAGATTGATGTACAGCCTGAGAAACAGCCTCACTTGCCGCCTCGGCGTCCGTCTTTACGCAGGCGGTTAGTTCCTCCGATTGTGGCCAATACTTGATGATTTCTTTAAGATCCATTAGCCGCCCTCGCCGAGAACAATATGAGAAACGCTCCGCATTTCGCGACCACCACGACCGAGCAGAACATATAAAGGTGCGTCAGATCGCATTTCCATCTGAAACAATCCTTCGGCTTCAAGGGTCAGAAGTGCCAGTGAAAGCGAAGGAGAAAGTTCGTGGGGCATCACGGTCCTCCAGGAGCGAGCGATCTGGCCCTCGACCACTCGCCGATACGTGCCTCCGTCCAGCACCGGGAGAGCTAGTGAGATTTCCGAGATGAAATCAGCCGCTGCGCATTCGCTTGACGAAATTATCCGCGGGGTGACCGCCCGAATAGCGAAAGCAGGATTCAGAACGACTCCAACGCGTTGGTGGGGAACGCAAAAGCCGAGAAAGAGCCCCCATTCCACAAGGCCGTGCCAACGGGTGTCATTGACGAGTATCCGAGGGATGACGCCTTGCTCATTCTGCAGAGATTCCACTCCAGGCCAATTGTTTGGAAATGTGTAGGGATCTTGCGCTAAGGCCCAACCAAGCGCACGAGTGAGGTCGGACGCTTTCGACGCCTCTTGTTCGTCGTCCTGCCTGCCGACGAGGTTTGGATTGTTTTCTGGTTCCAGAACACATTCGAGAATCGCTGTGCGGAATGCGTCGATATCCTCTATTGACAGGGAGGCTATCCGAGGTCCGGGCGTCGTTCGTCCCTTCTCGTCGACGCCAAACGCCCCGAGTTGCTTCCATCGTGAAAGCGTGTTCTTGGCCATATCCTTGGAGCCAAGCGTTGATGGGCACACGAGTTCGAGAAGTTCATCGTCGGACATCGGCCCGTATGTATGCAATCCATTGCGGAGCGCGACCAAGACGCTGACGAGGCCATCATTCGGCCGGTTCAGAAGGCTCACTGGCCGAGCCTCGAGATGAACTCTTCCAGCGAGCAGTGAGGCACCATCTCACGAAGGCGTCTACTTTGTTGCCTTGGGTCAATGGCATGGTCGGGAAAGAGAATGATGTGCGTCGGGCGCTGAATTGACATAGCGTTTTGAATTTGCCCCGCTTGAGGAGCGATCACAGGTAGCACCGTCACACGGGGCAAGGGCGGCGGAGGGGAGAACGGATCATCCTCCGATACACCTTGAGCAATGAAGTTTACCGGAGAGTTATTCCGCAGTTGGTCCCAGTCCTTTTGCGAAAGATACCCATCCGACGTCGCGACTTCTGCGATGCCCCGATGAACCAGCAAGGTTAGGCAACGGATCACATCATCGTGGGTTCGACGCTGAGTTATGCGATCCGCGCCTGGGGATGGAACCAACACCCAACAGCGTTGAGCGGTATCACTGTATCTCTCGATGAGATGACGAAATTCCGCGCTCAGCAGCGATGTCGTCGTCTTGAATTCGATCAACTCAGTTGCAGGGGCCGCAAACCCGTCGGTGCCGTCGGCCCTCGTAATTGGGCAACTTCCTGGGACGTATGGTGGCCGGAGGTTGGGATCGGTTAGCGCGTAGATCTCCCGGAACAACTCGTTCAGAGGACGTTTCAGGTTCAGCAATTCAAGGACGAGTGCCAGCGATTGGCGATCGGAAGCGTAGAGCCTTCCCCTAGTGTTTGCTACCACCGAGTCCCAGTGATGTTTGCTGGAATGATGCGAATCCTGAATCTCGATTACGATTTGTGCGATGAACGTGTGGAGGGTTTCCCTCCTTCGTTGGTCAAAATGCTCGTCTGTCTCATTCGCGGTCATCTGAAGTTGAGGCGGCTTGTGCGGAAGAAGCCGGATCAAACCAGATTGCACCATGAGCATCAAAGTTCGAAGATTCCAGGACACATTTTTGGGCCCAGATTCGTCGATGTCGGACGGGCGTTCGTTAAGGCTTACTACGTGTGTTCCGTCAGGCAGCATGGCCCTTCGCGACCACATAGCCAGCCATCTCTCAAATCCACGATGAACGCTAATCAAACGTTCCTTGGCCAGAGACTCGGCGATGGCCCGATCTGCTGGTGCTGTCGAGAGGACCGCGACTGATGCTCGCCCGTCACGGCCGGTACGGCCCACCTCCTGGTAATATCGATCCACTGTCTCGGGCAAGCAGGCATGGATAACCGCTCGGATTCCTGAATGGTCGACGCCCAAGCCGAAAGCCGAAGTTGCCACCACCATGTCAAATTGCCCTTGCTGCCATTGACGCAGCATTTCACCGGCTCCTTCAGCGGCCATATCGCCCCCTCGGACGAGACGGACTCGCTTAAAACCAAGGTTTGTTAGCCTGCTAAGAAGCTCCTCCGCGTGATCAGGCAATGTCGTATATAGGATGAGAGGACGCGGAAGGTGGCGTACTGCATCTAAGACGTGTTGCTCCCGTTCTCGTTCACTACCTGCGTGGTGGATTATGTAGCCCGGCTCCGTTCTCAGGGCCAACTCACCGACAAGTTGGCAGTCACTCGCACCGAACAGGAAATGAATTGTGTCGTAGCATTCTTGGGTTAGCGTTGCTGTGAGCAGCAGCGTGCGAACCGCTAAGGAAGCCGTTGGACAAGTATTCCGTAATGAATCGCGCAGCCCTGCCAAGCTTTGAAATTCAGGCCTGAACTGCTGTCCCCACTGAGTTATTAGATGCGCTTCATCAATAACGAAATATCGAAGTCTTCCTTCTTCCGCCGCCTGAAAAAGCGGGCCTCGTAGCGCTCCCATGATTGACTCCGGCGAGGCAAACAAGATTGGCTGAGACCCGTCTCTAACACTTGCGAGGATGGCGGATTTCTCTTCACGCGATAATCCACTGTGATATGCCAAGGGCACAGTCGATGATGCCAAGATCCGCTTGCCGCTGCCGTCTTGGAGTTCAGAGAACCGCCTCTCTTGATCTCGGGCAAGCGCCACGGTCGGAACCACGACTAATGTGAGGGCACCAGCACTCTGGTAAACCAGGGTAGGCAGCTGAAAAACGAGTGATTTGCCGGCGCCAGTAGGGAGGTTAACGATGAGGGTAGTGCCAGCGGGCATGAGGAATGCTGCGCGAACAGCCGCCCTTTGTCCGATTGATGAGTAACGCTCGTAGCCGGTAAAGGGTCTCACAACCGGATCGATCGGAACCGTTTGCAAAGTGCGGCGGGGCGCTCGCGACACAGCCGCTTCGATCACTTCATTGCTTCGTTGGCCGAGCCAAGCGGGACACCAGTCCACGGCCCGTAGAAGCAAATGCGAGGGTCCCGCGACCTCAGCAGAGCAGCTAAAACTACCCCATTCGGCAATTGTAGGCCAACCGGGTGAGGACGGCACTCGCAGTTGTGCGTCCCAGTTTTCCTCAAGCTTGATACGGAGTAAACACTGCCTCACCAGGCCGGCAATGTCTGCCTTGCCCGCCGAAGTGCCGTTATTGTTGATCTCGTGAACTGTATCGAGCAGCCGTTGAAGCAGATCGTCCTCGTTCGGGGAACGACTGCCACCACCGAGCAGCGCGTTTTGAAATGCGTGAACGGCTTTCTCCATTCACGCCTCCAACGGGCAACCAGCTAAAACCACGGCGCCTATGCAATCCAAACTCAAGCTTGGATTAGAAATACCTCGACTCACGACTTCAGAGAGCGCAGTTTCCCGGCGCGCCGATTCTTGTTCTGATGCTCTCGCGGCGCCCGAAAGGCGATGTATTCTACTTTCGAGGCGACTCGCTACAGACGATCTGATCACATCAAACTTGCGGGCCCGGTCGAGGCAAAGATTTAGAATCTCGGGCTCCTTGCTGAGCAGGTCGGTGGCGACGGTTTTTGCCCGGAAGACGATCGCGGGCCAGTCCGCCAACTCAAGTTTCTGGAGCGCTTGCTCCCACCGCTCACCCCGCAGATTTCGATCGAATCCTCCTCTGATTCGTGCATCTCTGGAATAGGGCATCGCCAAGGTTCGGAGCACGATTGGGTCTTCGACTCTTTCCAAATCTGACGACAGCCAGAATGTCCGGTAAAGAGGAGAGAACGCCTCGTCAGCCCGACGCCGGAGCGACGATGCTGACATTCCGTATTTCTCGATCAGTGATGTTGCACCCCGTAGGTCGGCTTCCACGAGGACATCCAGCCGGAAATACAAGGTCGGTCCAGAAGCTGACGGCAAAAACCGCCACATGGCGAAGGCTCTTCCGCGGTCATCGGCCCGGACAGACGTCTCAAGCGCTTCGATGAAAGGATGGCCTACCCTGAGCAAAGGAATTTGGTGCTTTTCGGCCTTACTGCGATCCAGGGTGAAGGGCTTTAGGGGAAGTTGGAATCTGTTATTCACCCGTTGTGGGGCGTCATCGATACACGCCATAAACCGCGCGACCGTATCGGACAGCGGGAGCAACGTGGGCCTACGGAGATCATAGACATATCTCTTGATCCCATCCTCTTCGTCATAGAGGGCAAAGCGAAGACGGTCCTTCACCCAGGCGTTAAGGCTGATTTCACCGTTATCCGCGATGTCGTCGTCCGTCTCAAGAATAGTCGCGAACGCCCCCTCATCATCGTCGACGGCCGTATCGATCGCATCGAGGGCCTCTTGCGCCTGTATTTTTGTCAGTTCCTCATCAAGAGCGGAATCGAGAAAGTCGGCCTCACTAGTTAGTGCTTCAATCCCGTCCCCAAGAAGGCGTGACTTAATTCTCGACACCGATTCTGCTAGCGCGTACTGAAGTGGCGCAACTGAACGATTAAAGACCTTGATGCTTTCGAGTAGGCATTCAAGCCATTGCTTTTCATATCGATGGTCCGCCGCGAATACGATGTTGCGCAGTTGCCCGCGGGCCTCGATTCGGTCAACCCTTCCTACTCGCTGCTCTATGCGCGCGGGTTCGAACGGGAGATCGTAGTGGACCACAACCGCGCCTACGCGCTGCAAATTTAATCCTTCCTCTGCCCTGCGATCGCACACGAGAACAGTTTGGTGGATCGCCGATTCGAAAGAGCGAACTTCTGCGGCCGAACCCCTGTATCTAAGAACCGTTCCTTGCGTCAGAATTCCACCTAGGCGACCAGCGACACGGTCGGCCACGTCGATATGATCGACAAACAGGAGAATCTTCTTGAATTCCCGGTTTGCGACGAGCCAGTCCCTTAATCGTGGAACGCGAGCCTCCGATTCGATAGCATCGAGCAGGAGATCGAGGCGTGCCCTCAAGAAGGCCTGTTCATCCGGAAACAACTCATCTGTTGTGAGATCAGGATTCACCCGCGCCTGCGCTGAGTGCCACACTTCCATACTCTCGAGACGGGATTCCATTCGCCTCGCCAGCAAAAGCGGGTGAGAAAAGCTCGCATCTACGAATGTGGCGAAGAGTTCGATTACCTGCGGATCACCTTGAATTTCCTCAGGAATGGCGAGTCGCCAGTTCTCTAGAAAATCTGCGGCCTCGTCTCTAGCATCATCTGATCCTGGTATGACCATTACTCCCTTCCGGCGCGGGAGATAATCGCTGACCCGTGGATCGGCTCGTCGGGTTCTCAATAGCCGTCTGTGCAATTTGTACGATTCCGAGAGGTGTTCCCTCAGAGCGCGCAAATGCATTGTGCGGGGCTCGGAACCGGTTTCCTCTTCAAGGTGCAGTCTTGCGTTCGCGCAAAGGTCGATCAGTGGCCGATCCTGAGCAAAGGAGACTTCGAGTCGCTTTAACGCGTCTTCGGCAAAGAACACGCTGGCGTCGTCTCCCAGATCCATTAAGGCCTCTGCAACGGTCTGACGCTCGTTGATTCTCTCCTTGAACGTCTGGAGGTCACTCAGAGGATAAGCGGTCGGATCGAGAAGATGTAACATCGCCAGAAAACCTGTCTCTTGATGAAGCACCGGCGTACCTGAAAGAAGTAGTACGCTCCGCGACATTTGCGCCAATTCGCGAAGTTTCTCGTAACGGAGATGTTCTGGGGCGAAATGTTGGAACGCGAACATGGCCGTCCTGTGGGCTTCATCAACAACCAGCATGGTTAGTCGTTCAGGCAGAGGCTTAGCTGCGAGTTCGGATTCCGAGACCATCTGGAGTCCAGAATTTTCGGCGAGAAAGAACTTGGCCGCCAACTCGCCTCGCCACTGGTGGACCAGATGATCTGGTACAACAATCCACACGTGGTGGTCCCAAGGGTTATCGATCAAATGCTGTCGAATTAGGACGCCGGCTTCTACCGTTTTCCCAAGACCGACTTCATCGGCTAAGATGTATCTCTGCACAGGGTCCGCAAGAACACGCCGAATGATGACCACTTGGTGCTGAATCAATTCGATTGCGGAGGAAGCTAGCGCGGTCAACCCCTTGTAGCCTGCTCGCTGCTGGAGAAAGTGTCGGACGATCGCACTTCTTCCGTCGGCAAAGAAAGGAGTATCGGAGACCTGAGCTGCCAAGAACTCGGCAGGATCGCCGATGGGACGCGCCCAGCGCACGAATAGTTCTGATACAGGAATATGCTGATCGTTGTGGTTCGGAAACCGAATCGAATAGAGATCCTCAGACTGGCTCAGCACCTCGCCGCTTACGGATGGACCGTCCACCCGTCCCGCCCGCCATAGTCCGGTGGACTTGTCGAGCCAAAACACCCTTGTTTGCAGGCCGAGTTCCGCTTCACGAAGCTGCGAAATCTGGAACTGGCGTCGATGGACCTTGGGACCGAAAGGCGAATCGAAGAAATCGACGTCAGCAGTGTCGCCGGAGAGGCTGACAAGTTTTCCAATGCCAAGCGGTTCGGATTTTGGTACGACGAAGCTTTGCCTGTAACGCATCGACGGTCAATCTGATTAACCAAAGATCGGGCGGCCCCGATTGCGTTTATCTGCCCCGCCGAGCCAGGTCACGCGAGCCGCCTGGACCGGAATTTTCGGCGATGAAGTCTATGCCCCCCAGATCCCTGTGGCCGAACTTCGCTTATCCTGCCTGACCTGGACTCAATCTGGAAGTCCGCGGCGATCACGCGCCCTACATTGCGCGCAAACACGCATGACATCGTCTTAAAGCTTTAATCGCAATCATATCACCAGTTTCGGATCAAAAGCGTGCCTGACCCCAAGAGGCAAGGATCGAGGACTTGTTTGACGCCGTGCGCCAAGAATGATTAAGGGGCTAAATGATTAACCGCCTTCGAAAAAGCGGAAGGGTAAGACGCCCAGGCGACTGATGTCTTTGAAGTACCAACCCTCGATGCCATTCGGGAGTCTGACGGCCCTCACGAAGTTTGGAAAGTCACGAACCTCCGTGCACGACCAACTCCAGCGCGCAAGGCTGGAGCCGGTATTCTTCAAAGTCTCCGAGATTTTGTTGAATGCGTTGCCCTTGGACCCGCGAAGAAGATCAGCCGTGTTCGACCCGGCGCGAACCATTTCCGTTCGCGTCCCTGCCGTTTAGCAGCAGTTGCGGCACAATGACCAGATCCCCATCTTATAGGCGGCTTTTGTGTCGCCAGGCTTTGCCAGCGCATCGCACAATGCCGCTTCGGTCCCATCGCCATAGAGACGGCCGTTGTTGCGGCGCAACGGATCAGAGACTTGCGGACGTGGCAGGGCTTTTCACAGGAAGGCTTCGCCGACAGTGCGGCGTCCACCGGACGTTCATGGGGACGGTCGAACGCGGCGAGAGCAATCTGAGCTTCCAGAACATCGCGAGAGTGGCAGCAACGCTCGGCCTGTCGCTTCCAGACTGTTCTCCGATCTTGAGACCAGTGCTCAGAGCTTGGCGGCTCGCACGGCTTCAAAGCCAGCGCGTAAAGCGAAAGAAGGCGAATAAGCACCGGTTCGGACCCGCTTCAAGTCCGCATTGCTCAGGTCAGCGCGCCGACAGCATCTTGCGCACACGCTCCCGGCGAACGGTCCCCGCCGGGCCGCCCTTGGTTGACGTTGCGCCCATTCGTGCACGCGCCTTAAATTTGATTTGGTGTGCCAGTTCCTCGGTGTTGAAGGTAGCTTTGATGTAAGGTCGAGGGTCAAGGAGTTCCGGCGGGAAATTAGATCAGTTGCGAACTGGTATAACGCTCGGATTCGACGCTTTGCAGAATGGATTGCTGAGGCTGTCGTGTTGAGGCGTCTGATCAGAGTGTTTCGCCAGCACAACCGGTTCAACGAAGAGCAGCAGCTCCAAATCCGCGAGCGACAACTGCATCTGCGCATGTGGTTTAGGCGAAAACTTGGATGGTTTGGAGACGAACTTCGGATTTTCAACCCGGTCTACTGGGCTGCCGCTTATGTTGGCTTTCTTCTCAGATCGATCACATCCTTGCTCCTGGCAATTGCTGGATGGGTGGCTGGGTTAACCATTGCATACAAGATTACGTCGACGTTGAGAGCCGGCGATGACCCCTGGCTGCGAGGTGTAGAGGCCGCGATCACCTCATTCTTCGGCGTCTCACCTCCCGCAGGATACGACGTAAATCGCCATTTTATTGATCGTCGTAGTGATTGCCATGTTAGCTGGCTTTCTGCACTTGGGAGTCTTGATCTCGCATTTGTACGCGATTTCCTCTAGGAGATAAGCTATGAGCCCCCAGTCTCAGTCGCAAGACCCAAAGCCCTCAACTTTCCTGGGCCTTAGATTACCATGATACGGTCGAACGTAGGGCGCGGACGCACGGAACTGTCCTGATAGTTTGTGCCTGTGACGCCGAGCCGTTCTAGGCCGATCCCGGAACCGCGTTCGGCTTGATCCCGGAATAATTTCCACAGGCCAGCGGCGCTGGACATCACAATGGCAAGCAGCCTGCCCCAAGAAGGGAGATCGCCTGCCAGCCGGGAGAACTGTCCGTGGGCAAGATGAAATGAAAGAAGTTCTTCGATTGAGATTTGAACTGGGCCTGGGGCTGCGAGCGATCGCCCGCAGTTGCTCAATCGGCCCGGAAGGGGAAAAGAATGCTCAGTCGAACAAAACGCGCTCGCGCTACGTTCACCGCCAGGCATTCCAATTGATTCCTAAAGCTCGACCCTGATACCTGCCTTGTTTTCCACGGGGAAATGAGCGGTGTAATCGAAGTCCTTACACGTTTGATCGTCTTCCCACATTTTGTTGAAGTCCGTTCTGTAGTTGAAGTACAGATCGGCGTGGCCACGTTTGTTTGCAAGGATTCGCGCGATGCCTTCTGGATGGGGATGTCCGTGGCGATCGCCGTTTGTGGAGATCAGATACTTGGGGCAGTCAAGCATCTTGTAAAGATCGTTGCTGTTGTTATTCATGCTGCCATGGTGAGGCACTTTAACGAGGGAGAGTTTTAGGCGGCTGCCCTTGTATTCTGGCAGCCGAGAAAGAGCTGAGACGACGGTGCTCGGAAATGTGTCGGCCGCAAGGAGGCATCGATGGTCCTCGTATTCGGCGAGAACGATGATGCTGCTACCGTTTGCCGCGGATGCGTCCTCTTTGTAGTCCCTGTCCGCAAGAACTCTGACATCCAGACCACCCAGATATCCTGGCCGACAGCGCTTGTCCTTCTTTAAAGCTTCTGTCGCCTCCTCGATATCGCCGGGGGTAAAGTATTCTTCGACGACGCTTTTCCATTCCTTGCGCAACTTGGCGAGTGCCGCAGGGCCCGGGCCCAACACCGTGATGTTGAAGCCGCCGTGAAGCTTGAATGTGGGCAGTTCTCCGTTCGCCGGTGCTCCGCAAGCTTTTCCCTCAAAGGAGCCATTCCAGTAGCCTGCACGTTTTCTTTCCTCGTCGTTGAAGTGGACAGCAAGAAACTCCCCCTCTTTAGGTCCGAGCATGCCAGGGGCGAGTTGAGGATAGGCATTGAACCAGACCTCCTCAATGAAGAGGCCCTCGGGTGGGTCTTTGAGAAGTCTTAGCACGCCGGCGATGTGATCGGAGTCCACATGGGTCACGATCAGAAGTTCGAACCTGCGCTTCTCCGAAGTTTTTATCTCCTCGATTCGTGCTGTCAGCGCCTTGGCGGTCGCTCCGGTTCCTCCATCAATGAGGACACGCTTCGGATCGTCCTCAGAGCCGTACTCGATCCAGAGGCAGTCGCCGTCAAAGGCTGGGAGCATTTCGATGGTGAACATAGTCAGTGTTTGACCAGTTTCCAGTCCGCGTCGCCGTAAACCGTGATGCAGAGGATCATCGCAAGGCCTTCGGCAAGGAGGGATCTTCGAACAGCGAGCGTGACATCGCCAAATGTCTGGCCGTCTTGAACCTCGAGAATTCGTCGCAGAAAAGCCTCTGCAACCTCGACGGCCTTGGGGCCATAGATCAGGTTTGACGTAGCGACAACAATTCCTGCCCGTGCTCTGTACTCGAACGCTGTCGCCACGGTGTCAAAGGGAAGCTTAGCCCGCGCGGTTGTGCAGCCGAGGAGCAGCACGATCGGCGAACCAGTGATTTTAGGGCCCATTACGTAGTCGTCTGTGAGGTGGTCTGTCAGAAGTAGAGATTCCGCCACCGCTGCGGACGCGGACGGCGGTCCCATTTCAAGTGAGGTACCATATTCATCGGTTTTAGTGTGGACGAGAAGCATGAGGATGCTTGGGTCTAGCTTCTTTACAGCCGCCTTCCAATCGCTCCAGCTTTCTACCGCCACCGGAGGTTGCTGCAGCGTCTTTACACGCGTCTTGAAGTTCTCTATGCAGTCCTTGTCCGCCTTGTCTATCTTCTTGCTATAGCCGAAGAGACATGGGCCGCCGAGTGGCACCTCATCGGAGCGCGGTGCGCTGTCGATATCGAGTTTGCCTGAGACATTTGCTGGGAGTTCGAGCGCTTGCTGTTCCGTGAACGCATGCCATTCAAGAACTCGGCTGAGGCCCCAGAATCCAAGCGGACAAACGACCGGTGCCGGCATCTGCTTGGCAGCGAGGCAGTCTTTTGAGCACGTGCCGTTTCGAAGCGCCTCTTCAGCGTGTGGGCAGACGGGTGCGTCAACCGTTGGAGGGTTGAAGTCGTAGAAGAACTCCACCGGAAAACGGGCATGGTCCTTTGCAACGACGACTTGTAGCCGCCTTGCCGAAGTGACAGCGGGGGGGAGATTCTTCGCGACAAAAGAGTACAGCCTGTTTCCTTTTAGCGCGAGAATGCGGAGCAGTTTTGTTGTGCCTTCGGCGTGGAGACCGTTATACTCCGCGTAGTCCCAGTCGCCGGTATCGAGCGCCTTTTCGATATCAGCCTTTGCTTCCTGGACCGTATTATCGTCAAGCCAGACGTAGCCCGAACGATTACCGGCGGTGCCTTGGAGACCTGGCCGCTCGCTTGCGTGGTTTAGGACGAGCGCTGCATCAAAACGGGAGCGGAGATCGAGGTCCGCTATGGCCCGTCGCACCGCGCCGGCTAAGACGAACTCTATCTGGGCATGACGGGTGCGCTCCTCGGACACCGGTCCGCCATCGTCGGGCCCGTCATCTTCGCCGAACTCGTCCTCGCCACTTCTCCACGGAGCGCGATCAGGATGCTCGTGGTAGTCCAATGTCCGAACTGGTCCGCGGACTAGACCGGTCTGGAGCACCCTATTTTCGTGTAGCACAGTGACGCGGCCCTCCACTTCGGTGACGTTCTCTCCAACGACGAACTCGAAGCGGCACGGTAGTGAAGCACCGACGCGCGGCAGAAAGAGAGTTTTTAGTTCGGGCTGCTCCATAGATTGCGGTTCGAAGAAGACCACCGTCAAGAGGTGGCCGCCGCTCTCGCTCGGCGGCGGTAGTTTCTCCTCTGGAAATCTATCTTGAAGAGAAAGCCGGCCCTCAAGCGGGGGACCGATGTGAACTTCCAATTCATGCTTTTCACCTCTGGCAAAGGCCTCCAGCGGCTCAGACCAGCGATTGAGGAAAACGCCCACTTGGAGATGGCGAGGGACAGTCGCTACCTCAGGTTCGAAGAATCCCGTTGGCGAGCGTTTCGTTGGCTTCCTCTTTACCCCGAAGTACTTGAGCGATTGATTCACAGCGGACGCGACGCTTGCGCCGTCAGATTCATGCAAGAAACCGATATCTTTCATCCGCTCCCCGAGGCGATCCAGAACGATGCCAGTTGGGTTCGGGCCAGGGGGAAGCCCGAGAGGGAAAGCGACACTTGGGTCGATTACCAACGGCCGGTCTAGGTCCAACTCTTTCAACGAGCGCCTCACGAGATTCCTTGTGAAGTTTGAGATCCGAGACGCTTTGATGAGCGGGCGGGCACTCCAGAGAAGAGGGCCTGAGCAGACGGGCATTACGTCTCCGCCGCTCCAGTTCACGGCAACATCGAAGGGAACATCATGCGACAAGTCGCGGATCAGATTGTTCAACCATTCAGCGGCGTTCTCAGGGTTAACAAAGAGTACACTTTGTGCCTGTGTAAGCTCGGTGATACGGGTTTTTGCCCGCTCAGTTGTAGCCCACTCCATTTCGCGCCCTGTTCCGAAGACGGCGACTGCGTGCGCATGGATTGGATAGGGTGCCTCTTCGATCAATCGAACCGCGTCATTGATCTCTCCGCTGATCCAGAGAAGATCGATTGTTCCGCGGTCGTAAGGGTTAACCGATTGGGTTAGATTCTGGACCGTTCTATGGGCTTGGGCGGCCGCTAGGTAGGCTCGGCTGGCACCTTCATTCATGAGAGCCACCCGTACAGGCCACTGCCAGTCCGGGTGACCGACAAGAGGCTGTTCGGCGAGGTAGACGGACCTAGCGTCCAAGACCGCACGCCGCAACTGATCACAAAGCCAGCCTGCCCCTTTGCAGTCTCGCTCTTTGCGGATGCTTTCGCTGAGATCAATTTCGAATTGGGGCCGAGCAAGCGCCGGCTGGATTTTGGCCCAAGCCGCGGCGAGTTCATTTGGGGATGGAACTCGCGTAAAACGTCGCCATTCATTTGGCGGCGTGCCGAAATATCTGCAGCGAACCGGATCAGCAAGGTCATCGATGCGGTTCGAAATTCGCTCTGCGACTTCGGACGCAGAACCCATGGCCGGCCAGACACCAATGTAGGCGTTGTGAACTCCAATCGTCGCTAACGCCTTTGCAAACTCGTCATCACTGAGATCTGTGCCCCAACTGCCAAAACTTGCACGGTCCATTGCGCACCTCCAAAGGCAATAGAAAGGGTCGACCCCTACTTCAGAAGCAGAGCGCGGTTGCCTTTGACTCTCGCGTTCGGTTATTTTTATTTCACCAGGTTATACCTGCAATGGCTAAGAATATCGTAATTTGCTGCGACGGTACGGCGAACGAGTTCGCGGCGGACAATACGAACGTCGTAAAACTTTACTACGCGCTCGATCAGGATCAAGCGAAGCAGGTCACCTACTATCATCCCGGGCTTGGAACGATGGAGCCGGCCGGAGCGCTGACGACGGTCGCAAGGAAGGTTACCAAACTCCTTGGCATGGCCATTGGTTATGGACTCTCGAGGGACATTCAGGACGCGTACACATTTCTGATGGAGACGTTTGAGCCGGATGACAGGGTGTTTTTCTTTGGGTTCAGCCGCGGTGCGTACACCGTTCGGGCTGTCGCATCGCTTCTTCGAATGTATGGGCTGATTCGTCGCGGGAACGAGCCGCTCGTGCCGTATGCTATCCGGATGATGATGGGCGTTACGCGGGCGCGTAAGGAAAAAGTGCAAGAACAGGACGCGATAAAGCGCTATTTCGGCCTTGCAGCGGATTTTAGGATTACCATGGGGCGGGTTGATTGCCGTCCGTGGTTCGTGGGCGTGTGGGACACCGTGAGTTCGGTCGGCTGGGTTGAGAGCCCCCTGAAACTTCCTTACATCGCGAACAATCCTGATATTCGAGTGGGCCGTCACGCAGTTGCGATTGATGAGCGGCGGGCATTTTTCCGGAACCATCTTTGGCGTCGACCGGAAGATCCAAATGCAGCCTGGGGGCCACGAGACGTAAAGCAGGTATGGTTTCCCGGCGTGCACTGCGATGTTGGCGGCGGCTACCCGGAGAAAGAGAGCGGTCTTTCAAAGATCGCGCTGGAATGGATGCTCAACGAGGCGAAGGCTGAAGGGCTTCTCGTCGATGGCGGACGGGAGCAGGAGGTCTTAGGCCGAGGCGGCAGCAAGAAGTATGTAGCCGCACCTGACCCGGACGGGCCCGCGCACGAATCTTTGCAAGGCGCGTGGAATCTAGCGGAAGTAGTCTGGAAAAAGCATTACGACTGGTCGAACGACAAGTGGGGGAGGAGAATGAACTTCTGGCGACGAAGGACAATGCCTCCGGGATCACTAGTGCACGCGTCGGCGTGGCTGAGGGCCGGAAACTACGCGACCAGATTGCCATCGGACGCGATGAAGGCGTAGTCGTCGCAGTTGGATGGAGTTCCGCTCCCGCGTAGCGATGGTGACGCGGGCTCGGGTCAGAATTTCTAACCGCGCTGAATAGAACTCACGCGAGCGCGCGGGATCAAAGGGCCTATATTAAAGGGATCGGGCCTATGGCTCATCTATTGCGTATCCTTGGAACCTCGAGCGGCGCCGCTTTCATGGCGCTGATCCTCTCGATCGGGTTGGGTGCTCAGGTCGAGGGACCGGGGCCGAAGCCAACGATACCCGGGCGACGGGTGCTGACTGGCACGCTGACTTCAACCATACCAAGCAAGACCTTTTCCGCCCCCCTCGTCCCCGGACTTTACCGCCTAACCTATTTATCCGCGGCCGCTCCCGCGGTGTTGCAAGTTAGCGCCGATGGAGTCGTGCTGGGTTCAGCGGCACACACCCAACCATTTGCCACCGTCATGCGCATCGTAAACGGCCAGCTAAAGGGTACAGTTGACCTCGCGCCAACGGGTTTGTGTTCCTCCGACGTCGTCGGCGACGGGGACTGCGCCGGGCAGAAACTTCATTTCAGATTGAGTCGCCAGAGCGTCGTCACCATTAAGGTCAACGGACGCCCTGAAAAGACGGCGCCCTTTCAGCTCCTGCTTGACCCGCTACAAGTCGCGCCACTTCCCGAAGAGTTGAGCCTCAATAACGTCTTTAATTCCTATTTGGCTTTTGGCGGCGGAGCACAAGCACCACCGGTTGCCACCTACCGTCTTCATATTCAGGCCGGGCAGCGTGTAGGTATACTCGTCGGTTCCCCGGACTTCACCAGTGCCGTCGAAGCAAGAAGTTCCTCCGGCGTCCTCGTTACGACGAATAGCGGCTTCAATGACCTTCTTGATCCCTGCCGCGAAGTAAGAATTGACCGCCTGCCGAAATTCGATCCTTATTCACAGACGAATTCCTACATCGTGGTCGACGCAGCAGAAAACGACACGTACGTGATTAACGTTCGTGCTCACTTCGCTGGTGAAACTGGACTCTTTATCGTCCGTACATTTGACTTGACCGATCCGAAGATTGAACCGAAGCAAATGCGGTCGGGGTTGTTAGGCAAAGGGGTGAACGAGTTTGTCGTTAGCATTCCGTCGGGATGGCAGTCCGGAGGCAGTCGGATTGTCGGTTACAGCCCCGTTCCTATCACGATCGTCTTGAGGGATATGTCGGGACGGCAGCTTGCTACATCCGTCAATCAAATGCGTGA
>Ga0206991_10146_pt1 | contig 21126 bp, 22 predicted proteins | sample Alteio_BWMinCont_9_FD_153286 | JGI IMG/M metagenome (GOLD analysis project Ga0206991, IMG submission 153286) | Enriched cells from forest soil in Barre Woods Harvard Forest LTER site, Petersham, Massachusetts, United States -... | ecosystem: Environmental > Terrestrial > Soil > Temperate forest >...
CTGCTCGATTCGCGCCAGTCTCAGCAGGCGCGCCAGCAGATCCTCCAGCCGCCCGCAATCTTCGAGCAGACCCTCCAAGCCTGTGCGATATTCGTGCTCCGGACGCGGACGCTGAAGCAGTGATTGCAAGGTCGACTTGACAATAGCTACCGAGGTTTTCAATTCGTGGGCAGCATCACTGGTGAAATCGCGCTGCTGCCGGAAGGACTCGCGTAACCGGTCGAGCACGGTCTCAATCGCTCGCGTAAGTGGCGCTAACTCCTTCGCGATGGAAGCCTCGGCGGGGGGCCGAAACTCCCAATTGAGCACGGATATTGCGCCCGCCTGGCCCGCCAATTCGCGCAGCGGCTCCAAGCCGCGCCGCACACCCCAAGCGGCCACCATGCTGACGATAAAAAGCAAAAGCAGGCCGACTCCGGCGACAGAGGCGCCAAGTTCAATCAGGTGCTGATGCACAGCAATCAGCGATGCCGCATAGACCACCGTAACTCGCATGGGCACGGCAATATTTTCTTCCCGATCGAGCACGGGCACCTGCCGCAAAGTAAGTGCGCGGTATGGAATGCCCTTCAGGGTGAAATCGGTGAACGCGCTCCTCCCTTCCTCCACTTCTGAAGGGAGGGGGGTCGCAGACCGGGCCAGAACGTCGCCGTTGCTTCTGCGAATTTCGAAAAGATCGGCATGCGCCGGATCGGATGAAGGAGGCAGAAGCGAGGGATCGAAGAGCAGATCCGGAACTTCAGTTTCTGTGTAACGAACGGCCGCGAGTGTGTTGATGGCCCATCCATTCAATGCAGCGTCGAAGCCGTGACCCAGCTCCTGCCGCGTGTAAAGCACCGCGACAGTCGTGAGCGCAGCAGTAAGCACAAGCTGGCAGACGATTACCCTGGCGATGATGCGACCCGCCAGCGAAAAAGCTCGCGACGCAGGGTTGGCTTCGCGGCTCAGAGCGGAGGCGGATGGACGTTTCCCTTCCTCATAGGCTGCGACATTGCTTATCGCCGCGTCCGTTTGGGGCCAGCCTCCCGATGCCACCTGGTCCTTCCTTCCTGCTCTATTTGGGCCTTCCTGCTCTAATTGCGATCGCGCTCAGGACGCAGGACGTAACCGTGGCCGCGCACGGTATGAATGAGCTTTACGGGATGAGTGCTGTCGATCTTGCGCCGAAGCCCAGAAATATAGACTTCAATGACGTTGCTGAATTTTTCCCAATTGTAATCGTAGAGGTGCTCGAGCAACTCGCTCTTCGAAACCACGGCGCGCGGCCGATGTGCCAGGTACTCCAGGACGCGATATTCCATGGGCACCAGTGCGATCTCCTTCTGGCCGCGTCGCACGGTGCGTTCAATGGTATTGAGCTGAAGATCGGCCACTGAGATTACGGGGGACCGCTGTCCCTTTCCGCGCCGCACTAGGGCTTTGGCTCGTGCCAGAAACTCCCCGAGATCAAACGGTTTCGACACGTAATCGTCAGCGCCCAAGTTGAGCAGGCGCACCACGTTGTCTTTCTCGTCCCGAGCGGTTAGCACCAGAACCGGCGTGGCATGACCCTTTTTGCGGTATTGGGCCAGCAGCCCGGGCCCATCCAGCTTCGGCAGCATGAGGTCAAGGACCATGAGATCGTAGGCGCTCGATTCGGCCAGGTACAGTCCCTCCTCGCCGTCACCGGCGATATCCACCGCGTAGCCCGCGTTCTCTCTTAAGGCTCGCGCAACGTTCTCCGCAAGGCGTCTCTCGTCTTCGACCACGAGTACTCGCAACGTTTCTCCCTCGCGTCAATGCTGAGATGCCGATCTTTTAGGCCCGTGAAATCGGCGTCAAGCTCATTTCTTTCCGGCCACGGGCGCTGTAATTTCGTATGCGCGGCCCGAGCCCAGCACCACTACGCCTTTGAGCATGCCGATCGGTTTCAAGAGCTGGTCCGATTTCTTTAGCTTGATCTGCACGCCGCGTGGCGTTGGCATCACGCTCTGCGCAGCAGGGTTGTCGATCTGATCCTCTTCCAGCGGAAAAAACGCGGCTTTGGCTTCGCTGGCTCCCGTTTCCAGCGAGAGCAGAAAAAAGCCTGCGCTGTCGCTAACCTGTGCTTTCCAACCGGAGGGCCAAACCTTTGGCACACGATCAAGCGTGCTGCGGAATAGCTCGCGATTTGTCGCATCACTCGAAGCATTTGCCGATGGAATCGATAGCTTGGCCTGCGCCTTTGCGGGTATGCACACCTCGCGGCAGATCAGATAACGGATATCGGCGGACACCATCACCGCCTTACCAGGCGTGTAATCTGCCGAGACTTGAACCGGCACCGGCAGCAGAACACGTCCCTCGTAGCCATAGTCAATCACTGTGCCGGTACCCAGGCGCACCGGAGTGGGCCAACGAACCTCCCCAGCGTGGAAGCCCGCCGGAAGCTGCCATTGCACTTTCGGCGGCTCTCCGGAGTCTCCCGGATTCTCCCAGTAGATGTGCCACCCCTTTTCAAGATCGAATAATACGCCGATCCAGGCGGTCTTCCCCGCCTGGATCGAATTGCTTTCAGCGACCAAGTCGACCTTGGCATGGGTGATCGCGAAGGACTGTGCGGACGCGCAGGGATTGAAGGCCAACGCAAGAATAAGAGTCGCCAGGAGGACTGAGAGCCGCTTCAAAAAAAAGAGAACCATATCGATGATCCCTCCGCGAACGCTAGAATCCGGCCGAGGCGGGCCCGCCCTTTTGGGGATTTTCTGCGAGCAGCCGCTCCATAAGCTCTCGTATTTCACTCTTCAGCCGCACGTGCTCCTCGCCCGTGGCTAGACTCGCAAATCCGGCATGCACACTCCGCACGCGACCATCGCGTCCCAGATAGATGGTCGTGGGATAAGCGCCAAAATTCACAAGTTGTGGGATCCTCTGGGTAATGTTATCGGTCGTACCGGCCAAAAGCATTGGATACTGGATTCCGTAACGCCTGATAAAAGTCTCCACATGCGGACGCGCCAAGGCCGGATTGTCGTCCACCTCGAACATCAAACCAACAATTTCCAGGCCCTGGGAATGAAATTGCTTGTACAACTCCACCAGGAACGGCGCTTCGTCCTGGCAATTCGGGCACCAACTTCCTCCAATCGCCAGCAGCACCACTTTGTCCTTAAATCGCGCATCGTTATTGGAAATGGTCTTTCCGTCCAAACCAGGAAAACTGAATCGGAATGGAACGCTTGGGTCCTTTACGCTGGTGTAACGCGAAGGGTCTGGCGGTTCAGGAATTCCTTTCGCCCTGGCCTCGCTCTTGCGCGCGGCCACATAGTTGGCGCCACGGTTCAGCGCAATCGCCAACGTCCCATCTGGGTTCAGCTTGGCCTCAAAGAGCAGGGGCCCCTGTCCGGCAAAATGGCTCAGGACGAGCCGCCCATTCTGCCAGTGGCCAATCAGGAATCCTGTGTCACCGTCCACTCGCAAAATAGACCCGGAAACTTCCGCTCCAGACTGGCGCAGGAATAAATTCCAGGTGCGCGTGTCGCTCGGCGCCCTGACCTCTTGAGCCACCCGCCGCATGTCCCAGCTCCCTGCAATCTGGGGAGCGCCAGCTGCGGTTACCGGAGTTGGGGCAAATCGGTGCGCGCGGATTTCCAGGGCCCATGAATTCGGCCGGGTATCGCGATAAATGCCATGCAGCTGTCCGCCCTCGAATACGCCTTCGAACGTGGTACTGAGAAAGTCGTACTCCAGCTTTAGACGCCCGTCGGCGAAACTCCCCGAGGTCGAACCAATTTTGCGGTCGCCCTCGAAGAAGAAGCCTTGTACCCGGTTGCCGTTCTGGGCGATTTCAAACCGGAACGGTATCTCCACCTGATTAACCACCACGGTCGCGTCCCACAAGCCGGTGATGCTTGTCGCGGACGCCGCAGGGAATGCCGACGTCAGCCAGAGGACAATAGCGGGGATACAGAAAGGCAGGAGCTTTCTCACAATGCGAAAAGTATAGCACCAGCCCATGCCCATCCATCGAGAAACGAGAGGGGCGTCTTTGCCGTGCCACGATGGCCAGGAGCCACTCAAACCGTCGGGGAATCTTCCAGCCCTCCCTTTCGTTTGCCAGTGATCTTCCTTGCCGAATCTCCCCAAAGGGCATAACCTAACGCCAACGGAGGAGCCAGCAACCAGTCGGAGATAAAACGAGCCTAAAGAACCATACGGGAGCAGAAGTTCTGTCTCGGGCAGAACCCGCATGAGACCAAGTGTCGGCTGGATGTGGGCTACAGCAAGCGCAGAGTCTGCGGCGCGAGCATGAAGAGCGGAGACGAATGAAGCCTCGAACGAGTCCGGCCTGTCTCCTGATTTGTTTGCTTGTTTTCTCCTGCCTGCAAGTCATGCCAGCGGCTGCTCAAGGTAAGAAGCCACTTCAAAAGCCGGCGGCACGATCCGCACCGCCCCGCGCCAGGTCGGCGCGGTCTTCATTACCTGAATTGACTGCCGCCCCGCTTTGGCCACCGACCGACGTTGATCAGTTCCTGCCACCCGTCAAATCGAACCCGCCCTGTTCTCTCCCCGACGTGCTCTCAGGCGCGGGACATCGCATCGAAGAGCTTGCGCGCAATCTGGATCGGTTCAGTGCCACTGAAATCGTTCAGCATCAGAAAATAGATGGAGGCGGTCGGTTTCGTGCGGCCGAGATTCGCAACTTCGATTACCTCGTCTCGTTCGCGCAGGCCCCGAGCGGCTACCTGAATGTCCAGGAGTATCGCAAAGGTCACAGCGGCGGATCCGATGAATTCCCGGACAACGTCTCAACTGTGGGCACGCCCAGCCTCGTCCTCATATTCCATCCGAGATACGTCAAGAACTTCTCCATTACCTGTGAAGGCTTGGGAGAGTGGGGCGGAAGACCTGCGTGGCAAGTTCGCTTTGAACAGCGCCGCGACGCCACGCTATCCATGATTGCCATGGACATTGGCGGGCGCGGTTATGGCCTCAAGCTTCGCGGACGCGCCTGGATTTTAGCGACTTCCTACCAGGTTGCGCGCCTCGAGACCGATCTGGCCGAGACCATACCGGACATTCGCCTGAGCCTCGATCATCAAAACGTCGAATATCAACCCGTACGTTTCCGGGACGCCAAAGTGGAAATCTGGTTGCCGGCGAGCACCGAACTTTTCATGGATTTTCGGGGGCACCGCTTCTATCGCCGGCACAGCTTCACGGATTTCAACCTCTTCTCCGTGAAAGTCGATCAGCAAATCGGCGAGCCCAAAAACGAACAGTAGCGTCGCGAAGGTCCGTAGTAGCGAGCGGTCTAGTGAGTCATCGGATAGATGATGTAGTTGATGCCCATCCGATAAGCGAAAGAGGAGAATCGCTCGGGGTAACGCGGATCATCGGCATGTTCCCAGGCGTCGCCGATGTGCATATTGAAGCAGATGGCCACCATGATGCGGCCGTTTTCATCGCGAATCGCCTTCCACTGCGGGTAGATGCCATCGTTCTCGTAAGTCCTGCCGGAATAAATGTATTGATAGCCGGGCACCTGCGGCTTCTCATCCAGGTCGTAAAGAATGTGGAAAATGATATCTTTCGCGGGCAAATCTTCAATGGGCCGGTCAGGGAGAATCTTGCGCATCCCGTTCATGAAACCTTCCCAGGCCGCGGCCCCATGAAAACTATCCACGATCAGAAAACCGCCGCGCTGCAGATATTCGCGCATGCGCTTGGCTTGGGCATCGTTGAAGTCCCAGTTGGCCACATTGACAGCATACAACCAGGGCCAATTGAATAGCTCGTCGCTGTCTGGATCGAGCACTTCCTGGAAGGGGCGCGCATCGATGCGCGTCAGCCGGAGGACACCTTGCACAAACTGCCGGTCGGCTCTCGGATAGTCTTCCGACCAGCCGCCATTTCGAAACATTCCGAATTCGCCGAATCCACCATAGTTCGCCATCCTGATGGGATAGCGGAAGCGGGCAAAGGCGAACTCGTCTTTCTGCTCTTCGTTGCCGGAATCGCGATAGCCGCGATAACCGTAGCCTTGTGGGTAACCGTATCCTTGCTGAAGGGCCAGCAAACCCGCGCCGGTACCCACGAACAACGTCAGCAGCAGAACTCGGGGCAACAACTTCATCATGGCAGCTCTTTCGCAGAGTACCAGAGTATGGCGGTTCTCTTCAACTGCGAGACCGTGTCGATAGCTTCCCTCTGGGCTCCGCCATCGTGGATTCACGCATACCGGAATAGCGCTTTGAATCCGAAGTCCATATGCAGCTGATTGTGACAGTGGAAAAGCGTTAAGCCGGGCTGGTCGGCAACCAAGTCCACAGCCACGCGTCCGTACATGGGCACAATGACGGTATCTTTCATGATCCCGCCGGTCGGCTTTCCGTTTATATCCACCAACTCGAACAGATGCCGATGGATGTGTACGGGATGCGCGTCGTCGGTTCGGTTGCGAAAGACCATGCGGTAACGTGTGCCCTGACGGAGCACGAACTCGTTATCGTGCGGATATTCCTTGCCATTCACCGTCCAGTGATTGAACCCGTTCTGCCCGCCCGCGATCTTCTCGAAGATCATGTCGATGGTGTCAGCAGGCGCTGGCGGCGATGTAGGATGGCCGAATGCCGTATAGTCCCACGTCCGGTTAGCGGGCCGCAGCCACTGCGGCTCTCCCTTCTGGTTCTCATACTCAACCATCACGCCCATGCCCGCGTTCCGATCGGCATCGGCCACTGCGCCCAAGACCCAGATTCCCGGCCGGTTCATGGTCATAAAAGCATCGACGCGCTCGCCGGGCCCCAGGGCCAGCACATCCACGGGCTTCGGAGATGGCACAGGGTTGCCGTCCAGAGCCACTACTTCAAATTTGTGGCCGGTCATCGCGACGCGGCGGTTCGAGGTTGCGCTTGCGTTGAGAAAGTGGAAGAGCACGCGTTGGCCCTGTTTCACGCGAATGGGCTCGCCGCCGCCGAGCAGCTTGTCGTTAATGGAGACAATGCGATAAACGGCTTCGTGGCCATTCGCACCACCTCGCATTCGGGCCGGTTTTTCCGGCATCGGCGCATTGGGGTCTTCGTCCTCGTCATCCTCATCTTCGTTAGCGAAGAAAGGCTCCCAATCGCGCAGAGCGAGGAAGTGTTCCTGATCGTATTTTCCGGGATCATTTCCGGAGTCGATGTAAAAGAAGCCGTATTGGCCGGTGTAAGTCCCGCGATGCAGATCCGAGCCCGCCATCGTATGCGTGTGATACCAACGCGACCCGGCTGGCCGCGGAGTGAACCGATACCGCCGGCGGCCATGCGGCGGAACCATGGGCGTTCCCTCTTCCTCGGAGCCGTCCACTTCGGAAGGAATCAGTTGCCCGTGCCAATGCACCAGCTCCGGCACGTCCGTGTCGTTGATCACATCGATGCTAACGGGTTTCCCTTCGCGCACCCGGATCAGCGGGCCTGGCGACTTTCCGCTGTAGCCGACGGTACTGATGGCCCGGCTGGGTGCGAGTTCCACTAAGATCGGCGCAATCTGCAATGTGAAATCCGCTGGTGTCGTTTCCGGCGCGCCCGAGACTTGCGTGGGCTGCATCGGCGGCATCTGTTGCGTCTGCGCCGTCAGCAATCTGCTTACCCCCGCCCCAGCGGCCACGGCGCATCCAAGCTTCACGAAATTGCGTCGGTCCATCTTTCGTCTCCTTCAGCCAGACCCAATCAGACAGCTCAGCATAGACCAAAAGACTTCTAACAGACCACCGGCCCGCTCGGCAAGTGCGGCGGCAAGTAGAAACGAGGCCCGCTAGAGTCTCAACTTGGAGAGTATCTCACCATCACCGGCTGTGAGGTTGGACGACGTCAAGGCGCGCCTGCACCCGCGCCTCTGGGATGGTCCGCGACTGGCCACAAATTTAGAGGGACCGATCCCGGTTTTCTTATGGCCTGGCAAACCCGGATTATCGAGTAGCGGCTGCCGTTTGGGTGGTTGAACTCTGCGCGAGAAAATCCAGCAGCTCGCGGTTGACGATCTCCGCGTGGGTCCAGATCAGGCCGTGTGGTCCGCCTGGGACCGCGACGAGCCGGCTTCCCTTCACCGCTTCATGGGTACGCTTTCCCGTAATGGCGATGGGAAGAATGCGGTCTGCGTCTCCATGGATCACCAAGGTGGGAACATTGATTTTCTTGAGATCGTTACGGAAGTCGGTGAGCCATGCGTACACGCAATCCAAGCTTCCCTTGGGTGACGCTCCCGCGGCGATATTCCAACTGAGTTGAACGACTTGGTCGCTGATGCGCTTGCCTCCCAAGACGTCCACATTGTAAAAATCGGATAGGAACTTGGAAAGAAATGCCGGCCGGTCCGCAACGATGGCCTTCTTTATCCCTTCGAACAAAGCTCCGTCTGCTCCTTCCGGGTTGTCGGACGTTTTCAACAAAAACGGCGGAATCGCCGCGATAAATACCGCTTTGCTTACGCGTTCATTTCCATTGACGCTCAGATAGCGAGCCACTTCGCCGCCCCCCATGGAAAAGCCCACGATCGCGGCATCCCGAAGGTCGAGGGTAGTAAGGACTTCGTTCAGGTCTGCGGCGAGGGTATCGTAGTCATAGCCAAATGTGGGCTTGCTGGAAGCGCCGAAGCCTCGACGGTCGTAAGTAATTACGCGGTATCCCGCTTCCAGCAACGCGGAGGTCTGTTTTTCCCAGGAACGGCCGCTGAGGGGCCAGCCATGAATCAATACGACGGGCTTTCCCGAGCCGTGGTCCTCGTAGTAGAGATCGATTTTTCCCGAGTTTTCTTGCCCGACATTAATGTATGGCATGGGATGCTCCTTTTCGTGATTTTCGTGCCAGAGGTTGCAAAGTGAGATGCGAGCGGATCGGCCTTCGGTACAAAATTCTGAACGAGAGGCCGGATGTGCTGAATTGAAACGCCGAGGGGGCAACTGCTTGTGCAGCGCGTAGGCGTCTGGAATAATCGCGGCCATGATTATCGGAGAGCGCATTCGTGCCCTGCGCGAAGAGAAGAAACTGACCAGGGGCGATATCATGGAGCGCACTGGCCTACAGCGCACCTATATCTGGCGCGTAGAAAACGGATATACGGTTCCGGCGGTCGAGACGCTGGAGAAGTTCGCGCGCGGCCTTGAAGTTCCGATTCACCGCCTTTTCTACGACGGCAAAGAGCCGCCCCCTCTTGTCCAAGTGAATAGCGAAGGCCGCGGTCTCTGGGGCGGTTCGGGCGACGACAAGAAAACTCTGAAGAAGTTCCGCCATTTTCTCAGCAAGCTGGACGAAGCGGAACGCTCGCTGTTGCTGTACCTGGCTGAAGAGATGGCGCGCCGGAACGACGGGAAGAAGTAACTAGCCTCGGAGCAGGGCGGTAAGATCAGCAGAAAATCGGGCCAGTTCCTGCAGGAGTTCAGGCGTGGCTTCGACGGAGTGTTGCTTCCAGACGAAACAGGGACGGCCGTGGCGGCGGGTGCGTACGGCGAGATTCAAGCCGATCAGGTAACAGGGTTCGCCGAGCAGTTTCAGCGTGGCGTGCTCCGCCGGAACCAGCAGGGCGGCGAATGAGCCTCGGCGGATTCCCATAGCGCTGGCGTAAAGCGGGAACGCAACCGGCGTGAAGCCTTGGGCGATCAGACGCTGGACCACAGCGATTTGGGCGGCGGTGAGATCGGGCATACGCGGGAAGTATAAAACGCGCTGCGGGAAGAGACCGCAAGAGAGATCTTTCGCTGACGCGTTCCTCAGGACGACAAGGCCAGCCTGTCAGACCCACCCACTAAGAAAATAACAGACAAAAATCGTCAGGCGACGGCGGGGCCGCTCGCGGCGTCGGCATTTTCGTTTTCGAGCGAATCCAAGATCGCGCGGAGCGTATAGATCAGTTCCTGGCGCGAAACGCTGCTCTTGCGGAACTGGATGCGCAGGCGGAAGGCTTCGCTTTCCGGCTCAAAATTGAAAATGAAGGGCTGCGGGCGGGGCCCTGCGGATTTTTCGTCCCGGCGTTCGCGGCGAGCTTCGTCCCGCGTCAGGCCGCCCTGAATGATACGCACCAGCGTCTCGGCCATTTTCTTTTCGTTGGGCTGCCGGGCGATTTGCAGAAGCACCGATTTGGAGACAATGCCGTGCTCCACGCACTGCCGGCGGATGGCTTCCGGAATATTGCGCAAGCTGAGCGTTTCGGTGACGGAGGAGCGCGCCTTGGCGATCTTGCGGGCAATATCTTCGTGCGTATAAGCGAACTGCTCGGCAAGGCGATACAGCCCATCGGCTTCTTCAAAAGCCGTGAGATCCTTGCGCTGCAAGTTTTCGATGAGGGCCAGCTCGAGGGTTTCCGCGTCGTCGGCAATCTTCTCGATGCAGGGCAATTCCTTCAGGCCGGCTTCGCGGGCCGCGTGATAGCGGCGCTCACCGGAGATGATGTAGTAGGTATCTTCGCGCGGCATGAAGCGAACCAGCAGCGGTTCGAGCACGCCCTTCTCTCTTATGGATTCGGAAAGCTCGCCGATATCGCCGATGAATTTGCGGGGCTGATCAGGATTGGGGCGAATCTTGTCGATGGGGACCATGCGGCCCACGGCGGCGCCGCTGAAACTGGTCAGCTGCTCTACATAGTGGGCGTCATGCCGCATCTTCAGTGTGACTGGCAATCCGATCCTCTTCGACACGTTGAATGACCTCCAGGGCAAGCTTTCGATATTCCTGCGCGCCGGGCGACTTGGGCGCGAAAGTAAGGATGGTCTCTTTATAGGCGGGACTCTCCTCCAGACGCACATTTTTTCCAATGCGCGTCTTGAACAAGACCGGGCCGAAGACGGACCGGATCTGCTCGTGGGTATCGCGGGAGATGTTCGTTCGCTTATCGAAAAGCGTGATGACCACGCCAAGCACCTTGAGCGCGGGATTGGGGCGCGCGCGAATACGCTCATAAGTCTCCAGCAGGTCGTCAGTGCCTTCGATGGCGAAATATGCGGCCTGGATAGGAACAACCAGATGAGTGGAGCAGACCATGGCGTTGACGGTGAGAATGCCCAGCGCTGGGGGCGTATCAATCACCACATAGTCGTAATCCTTCAGCAATGGAGCGAGCGCGTCTTTGAGCTTGAACGGCGCATCGAACTGGCCGGCGAGCTGCTGCTCGAGTTTCGCCAAGGCGAGCTTGGCCGGGGCCAGGAAAAGCATGGGATCTCTTGTTGCTTTGACGATGGTGGATATCTCGGCACGATGATCGCCGAGAACGTCAAACATAGAGGTCTGTACGTCAGCGGAATCAAAGAAAGCGATGGTGGCGTTGGCTTGCGGGTCCAGATCGATCAGCAGCGTCTTTTTCTTTCGTTGAGCGATGGCGGCGGCGAGATTGATGGCCGTGGTGGTCTTACCCACGCCGCCCTTCTGGTTGGCTACAGTAAGGATGGCCGTCATAGAATGCCCTGCCCGCTTTAGCGGCAGGACCCGTGCCTCCCCAGGCCGATGGTCTGCGAGCGCGGGGACCTAACTTCGCGCTTTGGTCCGCAGCCTATGTCGCAACTTCTTCGCAACTTCGGCCCAAACCCTTCGGGTGCCGCAAATCTAACCGGCTGTCAGGTGCAACGCAAGCAAAAAATGCGCAAAGGATAAACAACAAGGCAGCCGCGAAGGTCGCAGCGAGATCCGTGGGAGTCCTCAGGTTACATCTTGTAGCGGCCCAGGTCGTCGTCCGAAAGACCTTCCAGCCATTTGCGGAGCTCTTCGCTGGTGGATTTTTCGCTGATCGCGCTGGAGATTTTAGAACTCTTGAGGACGGTCTCTTCCACGAAGATGGGGCAATCGACGCGCAAGGCCAGAGCCAGGGCGTCGCTGGGGCGTGAATCAATCGACATGCGCTCGCCATTACGCTCGACCCAGATGAGAGCATAGAACGTATCGTCGCGCAGATCGTTGACGACCACTTTTTGAACCTGCACGTTGAGGCCGAACAAAACGTTCTTGAGGAGATCGTGGGTCATGGGCCGCGGCGTCTGCACTTTTTCTATTTCCAGGGCGATGGCATTGGCTTCGTAAACACCCACCCAGATCGGCAGAACGGCGCTGCCATTAGCGTCTTTGAGCACCACGATGGGCATGTTCGTAACCGGGTCCATCATCAAGCCGCGGATCTTCATCTCAACTTCCATCGGCTGCCCTCCCGACACCTATTCGATGCATTCCTGGCCTGTCAGGCTATTGGGACCAGCACCCGTTATGCGAACACGCACGTATTCTCCCAAAAGGTCTTGGCGCGACGAAGCAAAATTTACAGTGCGGTTGCTTGATGTGCGACCGATCCACTGGGTCTCGCGCCTCGAACCGCCGTCAACCAGAACCTCGAAAGACTGGCCGACGAAGCGTTGATTGTTCTGCGACTGGATGCCCCGTTGCCGCTCCAGAAGCGCCTGGAGCCTGCGGACCTTTTCGCCTTCGGGCACGGGATCGGCCATAACCGCGGCTGCGGTGTTGGGTCGCGGCGAATACTGGAAGGCAAACACGCTGTCGAACTGCACGGCATCCAGCAGGGTCAGCGTCTCATCAAAGTCGGATTCCGTTTCGCCCGGAAAGCCCACGATAATGTCCGTGGTAATGCTGATGGGACGGCGCGCGCGCCGGATCACACTGATTTTGTCGAGATACGCATCGCGCGTGTAGGTGCGTTGCATGGCGCGCAGCACCCGCGTGGAGCCCGCCTGCACCGGCAGATGTATGTGATCGCAAAGAGCCGGAGAAGCGTCAATAGCGTCAATGATGTCAGCGCCGAGATCGCGTGGGTGAGACGTCATAAAGCGCACTCGACGAATTCCGGCGACTTCAGCCACGGCAAGAAGCAGTTCCGAGAAGGCAAGATGCCGAGCCGAAGGGTCGCGGTAAGAGTTTACGGTCTGGCCCAGCAATTGGAGTTCGGTGTAACCCACGTCGGCCAGTTCCCGAACCTCACGCAGGATGGCGTCGCTGGCGCGGCTGCGCTCGGGCCCGCGTGTATAGGGTACAACACAATAAGTGCACGATTTATCGCAGCCCTCGATAATCGTCAGATAGGCGCGGAACGGATGATCGCGGCGCGTCAATTCCGTCTCGAAAGTCTCGTCGGTATCGGTTTCCAGGCCGGTAACGCGGCGCTCGCCGGCTTCGAGGCGCGCCAGGAGTAACGGAAGCTTGCGATAACTGGCCGAGCCGCAAACCAGGCTCACCCAGGGAGCTCGCTTGAAAATCTTTTCGCCTTCCTGCTGAGCCACGCACCCGAGGACGCCGATAACTTTGCCGGAGTCCTGGCCAAAATTATTTTTGGGATCGAAGGCGCCGAGACGCGAGAAGACCTTGTGCGCGGCTTTTTCCCGAATGCTGCAGGTGTTGTAGAACACCAGGCGGGCTTCCTCGGGCGAGGCGACGCGGCGATAGCCGCGGCGAAGGAGCACGCCCGCGACTTTTTCGGAATCGTGATCGTTCATCTGACATCCGAACGTCTCGATATAGAAGGTCCATCCCGCCGGACTCTGCGCCGCGGGCACCGCGGGACGAAGAGAATCGAGAGGCACGTGAATCGCGTCTGACATACACAGCGATGTTATCACGTCCTTCGAAAGGTTTTTTGCTGCTACAATCCCCATCGGCTTCTGACACAAGCCAATCGCGCCAACCAAGAACGCTGACAGAGGCGTTTGCGGAGCGAGCCGAGCCTGATCTCCCCACCTTCGTGAGAAGCATTTTCGAAGCTCAGGACAAAGGCACCACCTGATGCAGGCGAAAGCCGGGCATCTGAACCCGTCGGTGCGTCGCACGAAGGAGAAATATCGTGCCTCGATGTGTCGGAAGAGTAGCTAAAAGTTTAACTTATATGATTGGTGCGTTGACCGCGCGATTGCGCGTGTGCTACGGTAATTTTCCGCAAGTCATCTGGTTATTTTAGGAGAGAAAGAAAATTTCGCTACTGGCGGTTTGTTTATATGCGGGAGAGCTCAGCAATCTGATCCAGCAAACGGGTTGGGTGGCGAGAGCCGTGCTGGTGATCCTCTTGAGCTTTTCCCTGTTTTCCTGGGCCTTGATCTTTCAAAAACTTAGTTTGTTTTCACGGCTCAATCGCCAGACGGCCAGCTTCCTGCGCGCCTTCCACGCGACGCGCGGTTTGCCGGAACCCCGGGCCGTGGGCTCCACCGGCTCACCTTTGGAAACGGTGTATGCCGCGGGATATCGGGAACTGACAAGCCAACTTGTAGCCAGCAACCCCCATCCACGAGTAAAGAGCCTGCACGCCGTAACGGCGGATATGCAGGTAACAGCCGCGGACGAAGTTCGGAAACTCGAGCGGTTTATGCCCTGGCTGGCGACGACGGGATCGGTGACCCCCTTCATCGGATTATTCGGGACCGTGTGGGGCGTGATGGATGCCTTCTCTGGACTGGGAACGGCGGGGGCGGCGAGCCTGCGCGTGGTCGCGCCGGGAATCGCTGAGGCGCTGATTACCACGGCCGCCGGTCTCTTTACAGCGATCCCGGCCGTGATTGCCTACAATCATTTCGTGCATAGCATCCGGGAGATCGGGGCGCGCATGGATAACTTCACCATGGAAGTTGCGGCGCTGATCGAGAAGAATTATTTGTAGAAGCGGTCGGCCGGAATGACGGCCGCTCATTGCGCAATTGGTGCCTCGGAATGGCCCGTTCTCATCTTGCCGCCCAGTTGAAAGACAAGTTTCAACACGAGTTGCAGTATCCTGAATCGATGTCGTTCGCAGAAACAGGAAACACCGAGTAATACCCATGCCGCAGCTTGCACGCCAGACGGGGACGTCGCTTTCCGAGATCAATATCGTTCCGTTCGTGGACGTCATGCTCGTGCTGCTGATTATCTTTATGATCACCGCGCCGATCCTCCAATCGGGAATCGACGTTAATCTGCCAAAGACGCAAACGGTAAAGGAGATCAGCGAAGAGCGGCTGGTGGTTACCGTTGACCGGGCGCAATTGATCTATCTGGGCAACGAGCCCGTGAATATTCACGATCTTGGCAACAAGGTGCGTGGCCAGATGCGCAATCCCCAGAGCGATGCGGTCTTCCTGCGCTGCGACGAGACGGTGCCGTTCGGCACCTTCGCGACGGTGATCGATACCCTGCGGCAATCGGGTATCGTAAACGTCAGTGTGGTGACCGAACCGCTCAGTTCCCGCCCCCGGGGGCAATGAAGTGATGACCGCGGGTATCGCACAACAACCGCCGGGCCTGAAAGGACCGCTGGTATGGTCCATGGTGCTGCACTCTCTCTTATTCGGGTCGCTCGCGGTGTCCACGATCCTGTCTCATCGCGGGGACTTGTGGGGCGGACCGGGCGGCGGAGGCGCAGTCTCTGTAAAGCTCGTCGGCGGATTGAGCGGGGTGCCACTCCCCCGCCCGGAAACGGTAACCACGAATCGAGTGGTCGACGAGACCAAGGGGCTTTACAAATCCGAACCGCAGCCGAAGCCGAAAGTGCCTCCGCCGGATACCAAGCAGATCCCGGAGTTCACCAAGGAGAAGCAGCCTCGTTACGTGACTCGGCCTTCGAAAACGCTCGAGGACCCCACGCCTCCGCCGCAGAACGCCGTCCCCTACGGGCAGGGCGGATCGCCTGCGGTGCCCTACACGCAATTCGGCATGGGAGCCGGCGGGGCGACCAATGCGGGCATGGGTTTCAGCGGACAAGGCGGCGGCGAATTTGCCGGGCGCTTTTCCTGGTACGTAACCGCGGTGCAAAATCGCGTGAGCAGCAATTGGCTGCAAAGCACCGTCGATCCTTCGCTCCGATGGGCGCCCCGCGCGGTAGTGAGCTTCGATATTTTGCGGAACGGAGCTGTCGCCAACGTTCAGGTCTTGCAGTCGAGCGGGAACGCTTCGGTGGATGCGTCGGCGGTGCGGGCGATCATGGGATCGAATCCGATGAACGCGCTGCCGAATGAGTACGCGGGCAACAAGGTTTCGGTCGAATTCTGGTTTGATTTCAGGCGTTAAGGAAATCGCTGAAATTTTTTGCTTGGGATGAAGATAGAGGACGGATATAAAGACGGAAGCAACCAGATGAGAATTCAAAGACGATCGTTTGTGACGCCGGGTAGACTTCCTGCCCTGCTACTGCTGTCGGTTTTTGCGCTTTTCACCAGTTTGCCGGCTGCGTCCGCGCAGGATTGGTTCCGTACCGGCACCGGCCTGGGCGTTTCCAAGCCCAAGGTGGCCGTGGCCGATTTCGTTTCGCGGAATGACTCGTCGACTTCATTGACGACAACCTTCAGCGATGTCGTGCGGAACGACCTGGACTTCAGCGGAATTATCGAGCTGGCGAGCAAAAGCTTTTATCCCACGCAAGTACCTAGCGTGCCCACCGAACTAAACTACCAGGCCTGGAGCGACCCGCCGGCATCGGTTCAGTTCCTGGCGTTCGGCAACCTGACGGTTACCGGAACCGCGGAGGAGATCCAAGCCTGGTTCTACGACGTGAAGAATACATCCGCGCCGCCGGTGGTAGGCCGCGTCTATCGCGGCGATGCCAATGAAGAGCAGACCCGGCGTTACGCGCACCAGTTCGCGGACGAAATCATCGCGCGGCTTTCCGGAGGCGTAGCGGGAGTGGCCTCGACGCAGATCGCGTTCGTCAGCACGCGCAGCGGAAACAAAGAGATCTGGGCCATGGATTACGACGGCGCGAGCCAGCACCAACTCACTTCCCTGCATTCGATCGCGCTCACGCCACGCTGGTCGCCCGACGCCAGTCGCGTCGCTTTCACTTGTTATCCCACTGCAGGATCGATCCTGAGCGCGCAGATTTGCGTTTACTCTGCGGTGAGCGAGCGGCTTCTCAATTGGCCGCGCTATCGCGGTACAAACAGCTCCCCGGCCTGGTCTCCGGATGGCGGCAAGGTAATGTTCATGTCCAGTATGTTTGGCAACCCCGAACTTTATGTTGCCGACGCCGACGGCAGTCATCCAAAACGGATCACGCATTCCGTGGGCGCGGATACCTCCGCAAGCTGGAATCCAAAAACGGGCGAGCAAGTGGCCTTTGTGAGCGATCGCGGCGGAACCCCGCAGCTCTACACCATGGACGCGGACGGTAGTGAAGTGCAGAAGATTCCGCTTCCGGACATGGGCTACGTGATCGATCCGGCGTGGTCGCCAAATGGGCAGCTCCTGGCGTTTAGCTGGAGGCGGCCGAACGGCAACTATGATCTGTATGTGATGGACATCGCCACGCACGCCCTGGTGGAATTGACTCGCGACGCGGGCCGCAACGAGCGCCCGAGCTGGGCGCCGGACGGCCGGCACATGGTATTCGAATCGACGCGCACGGGCACACGACAAATCTGGTCCATGCTGGCCGATGGATCGACCCCGCGGCAGCTGACTACCGACGGGCAGAACGAATCTCCCAATTGGTCGCCGAAATAGTGCTGACACGAAACAAGCGTTGCGCGCCGCAAACATGCGTTTCGATTTCTTTTGGCATTTTTCCCAATGTTTCAATCTCACTTTGGCAGGCTCGCAAATCCCCAGGGGGTATAAATGCATCGATCTGATCCCAATCCCAGCGCACCAAGAGCAGTGGCTCAAGGAGGATTGTGAAAATGCGGACTCGTTCCGTTGCAAGGCTCATCCTGTATGGCATGTTCGCTCTCGCGATCGTGGCCGTCGGATGTAAACACCCCGCACCGGCTACTCCGGCCCCGCCGCAGGCTGCGGCACCTCCTCCACCTCAACCCACGGTAACCTTGCAGGCGGCGCCCGCCGCAGTGCAGCGCGGGCAGTCGGTAACGCTGCGATGGTCGTCAACCAACGCTACCGCACTGACTCTCGCTCCCAACGTCGGCAATGTGGCTCCCGAGGGCACGACCAACGTCACGCCAACCGATTCGACAACCTACACCATAACTGCGACGGGTCCGGGCGGTTCCGCCAACGCGACCGCGCGCGTAACCATTAACGTTCCTCCTCCTCCACCGCCAGTGGCCGCAGCTCCAGCCCCATCTCTCGAAGAGCTCTTCGCGCGAGAGGTAAAAGACGCTTATTTTGATTACGACAAGGCGGATCTTCGCGCCGACTCTCGTTCCGCATTGACGGAGACGGCCGGATTTCTCAAGTCGTATCCGCAAATCAAAGTGATGCTCGAGGGGCATTGCGATGAGCGCGGCTCAACCGAATATAACTTGGCTCTAGGCGACCGACGGGCCCAGGCGGCCAAAGATTTCCTCGTCTCCCTGGGAGTGGCCTCCGATCGCATGCAGACCGTGAGTTACGGAAAGGAACGGCCTTTCTGCAACGAGCATCAGGAACAGTGCTGGCAGCAAAACCGTCGCGCTCATTTCGCGATGGCTAAATAAGCCAGTACTCTATAAACCAGCCCGCGCATCAGATAATTGCAAGGGGTTGCGTCCCCGGTTTTGGCAGAGCGCAACCCCGTAGCTCCGCCTGAACTTTTTCGGCATACTAGGACGCAGTTGGGTCAAGGAGGAACGGCATGCGTAAACGGTGGATCGTTTACCTGGGAGCCTCGATGCTGGCCGGCGCTTTGGGAGGCGCTTTGCTGGGGCCGACGCCCGTGGGAGCGGTGGCACGCGAAATCGTGGAGTTGCAGCAAAGCGTCAACCAACTCATTCAGGGTCAGAAAGAGATCCAGACAGCGCTGACCCAGAACAGCGCCGTGCAAAAAACGCTCATGGAACAGTCGATGGACACAGTGAATAAGCTGAGCGGCACGATGACCTCGCTGCAGAAGTCCGTGCAGGACATGCAAGCCAATTCGGGCGCGCGCCTGGATACCATGTCCACACAGATCCAGGGAATCTCCGATAATTTGCAAGAGACGCTTGCGCGCATGGGCAAGCTCAATCAGCAGCTCACAGATGCACAAAACGCCATTCAGGGGATCGATGCCAAGCTTGCCAGCGGCGCTCCACCGCCCTTAGCCGGAGGACCCGGTGCGACGGGAACGCCGGGGGGCCCTGCAGGGCCGGGTGGCGCGGCAAGTTCCGCCCTTCCGCCGAGCCCTCCGCCTTCGGCGGATCTGCTCTACTCCAATGGCCTACGCGACTTGAACGGCAAGAAGTACGACCTGGCCGCGCAGGAATTCCAGGATTATCTGAAATACTACAATGGCACAGACTTGACCTCGAACGCGCAGTTCTATCTGGGCCAGATCTTCTACATGCAGCAGCAATTCGACCAAGCCGTCGATGCCTTGAGCAAGGTCATCGACAACTATCCGAAGAGCTTCAAATTGGCACCCGCACACCTCTTCAAGGGTCTGGCTCTCGTCGCATTGGGAGAGAAAACTGAGGGCGTACGTGAACTTCGAACCGTGGTGCGCATGTATCCAGGAACGGACGAGGAACGGCGCGCGAAGGCCAAGCTGCAGGAGCTGGGCATCGCGTCCTGATACACGATTAGCGCCACCCGCGGTTGAAGACGGAATGCCAGCCGAACGCTGAGGTTGTCTTACGGCCTCTCACTCGATGGATCCACCTGCCGGCTCCTTTCTTACTGAAAAGACGAAAATCCAGACATTTCGGGCGGCAACGTCTCTTCGCTTGCCCCGCGGTCGTGGACTTGCGCCGAACGCCGTGCTATCTTGCCCGTTTTCGGGGGTGAACCATGTCGGTTAACAAGGCCATTCTGGTGGGCAGGCTCGGGCGCGACCCCGAAACGCGCTACACCTCTGCGGGCCAGGCTGTCTGCAACTTCACGCTGGCCACGGACGAGACCTATCGCGATCGCGCGGGCGAGCGCCAAAAGCGCACCGAATGGCACCGCATTGTAGTCTGGGGGAAGCAAGCGGAGATCGCGCAGCAGTATTTACACAAGGGCTCGCTCGTCTTCGTCGAGGGGCGTATTCAGACGCGACAGTGGGATGATCGCGAAGGCCAAAAGCGAACTACGGTCGAGATCGTAGCCAACAACTTCCGCATGCTCGGCGGTCGGGGTGAGGGCGGAGGCGCGGCTAACGTCGTCGAAGCGGAACCCCAAGTCGCTGCCGCAGCTGCAGGCGCCGAGGAAATGCCCTCCGCGGAAATCTCAGACGAAGATATTCCCTTCTAATCACACTCTCTTTGACGCGTTTGAGTTGTGACCGGACTCATTGCGACGGTCGCTCGCCTGCAAGCGACTTCTTCCACACGTTGGGACTTCGTTCAGCGGTTCGGGCGCCTGCGGCGTTCTTCGGCGAGGCGTTTCAGGAAATCCTCGAACTTGGGACGCTGATCGGGCCATGCTGGTGATGAAAGAGGTTGCGGGCTTTACGGTGGAGGAAATCGGCGAGGTACTGGAGCTCAACGTAAATACGGTCAAGGTAAGGTTGTTTCGCGCTCGTGGCCGGCTCATGGAAGTTTATCGTCGAAGGCTGAAGAATTATCCGCCGAGACCGTCCGCGAAGTGAAGTGCGGCGAATCGAAGGCCCTGGTAGAGTGAGTTTCGGCGCGTCGACAAGGTAGCGGCGGTTCGAGACGAGAAAGGCGGCACCGGTTATGTTCTCTCGAAATAGAAAGCAATTCGGTTGCCCCGAATACCAGGCTAGTCTTGAGGACATTTTGCGGGATGGCGTAGCTTCCATGGAACCGGGATCCCGCCTGCAAAGCCATCTCCAGGGCTGCGATGCATGCCGGCAGGCATTGAACGATGGTCTCACTGCGAGTAAGCTCATGCGTCACGCGCGCTACCCGGAGAGCGAGCTTTCGCAGGCTTTTGTAACCCGCGTGATGGCGGTAATCCGCGAAGCGACTGAGGCCGCGCCGAATGCCATATGGCGTCCTCTGGAATTGCTGGCCTCGCGGATTGCACTGGCAGCCGCGGTGCTGCTGCTCGCGTTGTCCGTGTATTTGCGGGAGTTTGCGCCTGCGTGGGGCACAGCAGCGGTCAGTGCAGGCACTGAAATCGGTGCGGGTTTGCCCGAGCCTCCGGCGCAACCTGCCAATGCAGATGAAGTTCTGATGTCGCTCGCGGATACAGGCGATGCAATTTAGTCCCACAAATCGCAAAGCTCTGGCGCTGATTGTCCTGGTGCTCGTCTTGGGAATAGCGCTCGGCGCCGTTGGTCATTCGGTATTTGACCGGCGCGTCCTTGGCGCGCGCACGCAAACACGGCCAGACCCGCCGCGAGGGGTTAATCGCCTGACGACGGAGCTCAATCTCACTCCCGATC
>Ga0206991_10132_pt2 | contig 21111 bp, 14 predicted proteins | sample Alteio_BWMinCont_9_FD_153286 | JGI IMG/M metagenome (GOLD analysis project Ga0206991, IMG submission 153286) | Enriched cells from forest soil in Barre Woods Harvard Forest LTER site, Petersham, Massachusetts, United States -... | ecosystem: Environmental > Terrestrial > Soil > Temperate forest >...
AGGAAATTTGACCGCTCAGGTGCGAAAACATCGCCGCCGTTACCACCGCGGTCGCCAATGGAGACCTTTCGAAAAAAATCACGGTTGACGTCAAAGGTGAAATTCTGGAGCTGAAAAATACCGTTAACACCATGGTGGACCAACTTAGCTCGTTTGCGTCCGAAGTGACTCGCGTCGCCCGCGAAGTCGGAACGGAAGGCATTCTCGGCGGCCAGGCTGAGGTTAAGGGCGTGGCCGGAACATGGAAGGATCTCACCGACAGCGTGAATTCGATGGCCGGAAATTTGACTTCTCAGGTGAGAAATATCGCAACGGTAACGACAGCCGTGGCAAACGGAGACCTTTCCAAAAAGATTACGGTCGACGTTCGCGGCGAAATTCTGGAGCTCAAAGAAACGATCAACACCATGGTGGATCAACTCAGATCTTTTGCTTCCGAAGTTACACGCGTGGCCAAGGAAGTCGGAACCGAAGGCAAACTGGGTGGCCAGGCCGACGTCAAGGGCGTGGCCGGAACGTGGAAGGACCTCACCGACAACGTCAATTTGATGGCGAGCAATTTAACGGCGCAGGTGAGAAATATCGCCGAGGTGACGACGGCGATTGCCAATGGCGACCTTTCCAAAAAGATCACGGTCGACGTCAAAGGCGAAATCCTGGAGATGAAAAATACGATTAATACACTGGTCGATCAGCTCAGCTCATTTGCCTCGGAGGTGACCCGCGTGGCCCGCGAGGTCGGAACCGAGGGAGAATTGGGTGGCCAGGCCGATGTGAAGGGCGTCGCCGGCACATGGAAAGACTTGACCGACAGCGTGAACTCCATGGCCGGAAATCTGACCGATCAAGTGCGCAATATCGCGGCAGTAACGACCGCCGTCGCCAACGGCGACTTGTCGAAGAAGATCACCGTTGACGTAAAAGGAGAAATCCTGGAACTGAAGAATACCATTAACACCATGGTGGATCAGCTCGGTTCGTTCGCATCGGAAGTCACACGTGTCGCGCGAGAAGTAGGAACCGAAGGCATTCTCGGCGGCCAGGCGGAAGTAAAAGGCGTGGCTGGCACGTGGAAAGACTTGACGGATAGCGTGAACTCGATGGCCGGAAACTTGACAGGGCAGGTGCGAAATATCGCCACCGTAACTACGGCAGTCGCAAAGGGCGATTTGTCCAAGAAGATTACCGTGGATGTTAAGGGTGAAATTCTGGAATTAAAGAACACGATTAACACCATGGTGGACCAACTTAATTCGTTTGCATCCGAAGTGACACGCGTGGCGCGCGAAGTCGGCACGGAAGGAAAGCTGGGTGGCCAGGCCGACGTGAAAGGCGTCGCCGGAACGTGGAAGGATTTGACCGATAATGTGAACTTCATGGCTGGAAATTTGACCAGCCAGGTGCGCAATATCGCGGACGTTACAAAAGCGGTTGCCAATGGCGACCTGTCCAAAAAGATCACGGTGGACGTCAAAGGCGAAATTCTGGAACTGAAGAACACCATCAACACCATGGTGGACCAACTAAGTTCCTTTGCCGCCGAGGTAACTCGCGTGGCGCGCGAAGTAGGATCAGAAGGAAAACTCGGCGGCCAGGCCGATGTAAAGGGTGTTGCAGGAACCTGGAAGGATCTGACCGATAGCGTGAACTCAATGGCAGGCAATTTGACCGACCAAGTGCGAAACATCGCCGCCGTAACCACCGCCGTGGCCAATGGAGACTTGTCAAAGAAGGTTACCGTCGACGTGCGCGGAGAAATTCTCGAATTGAGAAATACCGTGAACACAATGGTCGATCAACTCCGTTCGTTCGCCTCGGAAGTGACGCGCGTGGCGCGTGAAGTAGGAACCGAAGGCAAACTCGGCGGTCAGGCCGAAGTAAAGGGTGTTGCGGGAACATGGAAGGATTTGACGGAGAACGTCAATTTTATGGCTGGCAATTTGACCAGCCAGGTGCGCAATATTGCCGATGTCACCAAAGCCGTCGCCAGCGGAGATCTTTCCAAGAAAATCACCGTTGACGTGAAGGGCGAGATTCTCGAATTGAAAATCACAATCAATACCATGGTTGACCAACTCAGCTCTTTCGCCGCCGAAGTGACGCGCGTCGCGCGCGAAGTAGGAACAGAAGGCAAGCTGGGTGGCCAGGCCGAGGTGAGCGGCGTTTCCGGAACCTGGAAGGACTTGACCGACAATGTGAACTTCATGGCCGGAAATTTAACCAGCCAGGTGCGTGGTATCGCAAAGGTTGTAACCGCCGTGGCCAATGGAGACCTAAAGCAAAAACTGACCGTCGAAGCCAAAGGCGAGATCGCCGAGCTGGCCGACACGATCAACGGCATGACTGATACTCTGGCAACGTTTGCCGATCAGGTCACGACAGTGGCCCGCGAAGTAGGCGTCGAAGGCAAGCTCGGTGGGCAAGCCAGCGTACCGGGCGCCGCAGGAACGTGGAAGGATCTCACCGACAACGTCAACCGGCTCGCCACAAATTTGACCACTCAAGTACGAGCCATCGCACAAGTCGCCACCGCGGTTACGAAGGGAGACTTGACGCGATCGATCAAGGTCGAGGCGCAGGGCGAAGTCGCCGCGCTGAAGGACAACATCAACGAAATGATTCGAAACTTGAAGGATACGACTACTAAAAACAGCGAACAAGACTGGTTGAAAACAAATTTGGCAAAATTCTCGCGCATGTTGCAGGGGCAAAAAGACCTTGTCGCGGTTGGAAAACTTATTTTGTCTGAGCTCGCGCCAGTCGTGACGGCACAACAGGGAACGCTCTATATTATCGATTCGCCCAAAGACGAATCTTCTTCGAAGATCGATACAACCATCATGGTTCCAGGCGAGGAAGAATCGTTTTTGAAACTATTGGCTGGTTACGCGAATAGCGAGATTGCAACCGCCAAAAGACTCAAGCTTGGCCAGGGTCTGGTGGGACAATGCGCGGTCGACAAACGAAAAGTCGTACTCTCCAGCGTCCCCAAGGATTACGTCAAAATTGCATCGAGTCTCGGAGATGCGGAGCCTGCGAATATCTTGGTACTGCCGATACTGTTTGAAGGAGAAGTCAAAGGCGTAATGGAGCTGGCTTCATTCGAACGGTTTAGCCCGACACATCAGGTATTCCTCGATCAGCTCACTGAAAGCATCGGTATCGTGCTGAATACAATCGAGGCGAACATGCGCACTGAAGATTTGCTGAAGCAGTCCCAGTCGCTGGCCAGTCAGTTGCAGAGCCGGCAGGAAGAACTGCAGAAAACAAATCAAGAGCTCGAAGAAAAAGCCAAATTGCTGGCCGACCAGAATGTGGAAGTGGAAAGAAAAAATAAGGAGGTCGAACAAGCAAGAAAGGCGTTGGAAGAGAAAGCCGAGCAACTGGCGCTTACATCCAAGTATAAATCGGAATTCCTCGCCAATATGTCGCACGAGCTGCGTACGCCGCTCAATAGTTTGTTGATTCTCTCCGATCAGCTCTCCAAGAACCACGACGGCAACTTGTCAGTGAAACAGATCGAATTCGCCAAGACCATCCACGCGTCGGGCAACGACCTGCTGGCGCTTATCAACGACATTCTCGATCTATCCAAGATTGAATCCGGCACGGTTACGGTCGATGCCGGTGAGCTTGCGCTGAGCGATTTGAAGGACTATGTGGATCGCACTTTCCGCCATATTGGGGAAAACAAGGGACTGGAATTCAATCTCGATCTCGACACGGCTCTCCCCAAAACGATCCACACGGACGCAAAACGCTTGCAGCAGGTGCTCAAGAATCTGCTTTCAAACGCATTCAAGTTTACCGAAAAGGGCGTTATTGCTTTAAACGTGGGTGTGGCGGAGCGTGGCTGGAGCCTCGAAAACGAAAACCTCAATCGCGCAATGTCCGTTCTTGCGTTCTCCGTCAGCGACACGGGCATCGGAATTCATCCCGACAAACAGCAGATTATTTTCGAAGCCTTCCAACAGGCGGATGGAAGCACGAGCCGCAAATATGGCGGCACCGGACTGGGGCTGGCGATCAGCCGCGAGATATCTCGAATGCTCGGCGGAGAAATCCATCTCACCAGCGACTTGGGAAAAGGCAGCACATTTATACTTTATCTGCCGACTACGTACGTGCCACCCAAACCCGGCCGGGCGCTGACCAGCGTTTCAGTGGTGCATTCCATTTCCAAGTCGCAATCGAGCATCGCGCCCTATTTGGAAGAGTCGTCTCAGCATAGAAGTCTCGTGCCCGCTGTGATGGAAACGACATTGGAGCCTTCCTTTCTGACAAACGAAATCGGTGACGACAGAGGCAGCATCAAGACCGGCGATGCTGTAGTCCTGATTGTTGACAACGATTTACACTTCGCGCGCATTCTGCTCGATATGGCGCATACGAACGGATTTAAGGGATTGGTCACTTCGAAAGGCAACATGGCCATTGCGTTGGCGGCAGAATTCAAACCCGACGCTATTACCCTGGATATCAAATTGCCCGATATTGATGGATGGCGGGTTCTCGATCGCTTGAAGAACGACCTTAATACCCGGCACATTCCGGTACATATTATCTCAACCGACGAGGACCACGAACGCGGCCTGCAGCAAGGCGCTTTCGCGTTCCTGCACAAGCCGATTCAAACTCAGGAAGCATTGGCTGGCGCATTTGCGGCCATCAAAAATTTCATCGGACGCGATATCAAGAATCTGCTGGTTGTGCAGCGCGACGAAAAGGCGCGCAACGATACCATTGAACTTATTGGTGGACCAGATGTATCGTGCATAGGTGTGGGAAGTGGCAAAGAGGCGCTGACCACAATAATGGATAAACACATCGATTGCATCGTTATGGATCCCGAATTGTTCGATATGACGGCCGGCACGTTTTTGAAAGCGATGAACAAGGAATCCGAAATAAGCAAAATCCCTGTGGTTTTACATACGATTCAGGATTTGGCAGACGGCGAGGCAAGACTTCTCGCAAAGCTTTCCAAGACAATGACCATCAAGGTGGCCGCTTCGCCCGTTCGTGTATTGGATCAAACCTCACTGTTCCTGCACCGAAATATGGCAAAGCTGCCGGAAGTTAAGAGAAAGATGCTTGAAGATATTCTACAGAGCGACTCGGTGCTGGCCGGCAAGAAAGTGCTTATTGTCGATGACGACATCCGAAATATTTTCGCCATGATGAGTGTGTTGGAACGCCATAGGATGATTGTCGTATCCGCTGAAACCGGTCAACAGGCAATTTCCTCTATTCAGAACACGCCCGATATAGAAGTCGTACTGATGGACATAATGATGCCGGCAATGGATGGGTACGACACGATGCGCGAGATACGAAAGATAGAAAAGTTCAAATCGCTTCCCATCGTGGCTGTTACGGCCAAGGCCATGAAAGGCGACCGCGAGAAATGCATTGAAGCAGGCGCAACCGACTATTTGGCGAAACCCGTCGATACCAAGCAAATGCTGTCTCTCCTTAGAGTGCTTCTGTATCGCTGAAGTAAGGAGTGTCAGGGTTGGGAACAGATCATCCGAGGCGCACATCGTATGGAACAAACCGAAAAAGTTAACATCCTCCTGGTCGACGATCGGCCGGATAAGCTGCTAGCGCTGGAAGCGGTCATCGGCGACTTGGGTAATATCGTCAAAGCCCATTCCGGTAAAGACGCGCTGCGTTGCCTCATGAACCAGGAGTTTGCGGTCATTCTGCTCGACGTCAATATGCCCGGAATGGATGGCTTCGAAACGGCGGCACTCGTCCGCGATCGGCCCACATCCGAGCATACGCCGATCATTTTTGTTACTGCTTACAACGATTCGGACACGCACATGTCGCGCGGCTATTCGCTCGGCGCCGTCGACTATATTCTCGCTCCGGTTATTCCGGAGGTTCTGCGGGCCAAGGTTACCGTTTTTGTCGACTTATTCAGAAAGACGGAGCAGATTAAGAAGCAAGCTGAAGAGAAGCTCCAATTTGAACGCGAACAGTCGGCACGCTTTGCTGCGGAAGCGGCGGAACGGAGCGCCGCCTTTCTAGCCGAAGCCAGCAGAGTGCTTGCGTCGACTCTTGACTATCAGGTTACGCTGGAACGTGTTGCGCGGCTGGCCGTGCCGCAAATCTGCGATTGGTGTGCCGTCGACGTGGTGGCCGCGGATGGCACTATTCGGCACGTTGCAATTGTCCATTCGGATTCAACAAAAGTTGCTCTGGCACAGAAAATACGAAGTCGATTTTCGGCCGATCCGAATCGGCCTCTGGGGTTTATAAAATGTTTGCAATCGGGCGAATCCGAGCTTGTTCCGATGCTCACCGATACGCTCTTGAAAGCCGTAACCAACGACGCCGAGCATCTCGAAGCGATTCGCAGTCTGGGAGTAAAGTCGTATATGATTGTGCCTCTCCAGGCCAGAGGCCGGACGTTGGGCGCGATGGCTTTCGCCATGGCGGAATCAAACCGTCACTATGTGTCGCACGATCTGGCTCTTGCCGAAGATCTTGCGCGCCGCGCGGCCATCTCGGTTGATAACGCCTTTCTTTACCGGGAGGCACAAGACGCCGCCGCACGGTTGAAATTTCTTTCCGACGCGGCCAATCGGCTGCTGACCGCGGAAAAACCGCGGCAGATTCTGGACAGTCTATTCCAAGCCCTTTCGGCGCATATGGGCCTCGAAGTTTATGCCAATTATCTGCTGACTGACGACCACCATAAACTGCGCTTGTGTTCGTACGGAGGAATGAGCGCGGAAAGTGCCGCGCGGATCGAACAAATTGAGTTGGGGCAGAATATATGTGGAGCTGTGGCTCAAAGCCGACAGCCAGTCGTCGCCATGGATCTTCTGGATTCGAATGTTCCGTCGTTGGACTCCGTTCGCGCCCTCGGCATCCGTGCGTTTGTGTGTTTTCCGCTCCTGGCGGGTACGCGGTTATTTGGAACAATTTCATACGGAACTCGCGGCTATTCGAAATTCAAGCCCGAAGAGTTGGCCGTGATACAAACGTTCTGCAACCAGGTCGCGGTTGCGCTCGAACGAGCACGCTTGATCACAGAGTCGCAACAACGCGCGGACGCTCTTGCCGAGGCCAGCCGGGTCAAGGACGAGTTCCTGGCTATCATGTCGCACGAATTGCGAACGCCACTAACACCTATTCTTGGATGGGTGCGGATGATCAGCCGAAAGACTTTCGATCAGGCCAAGGTCGCACAAGGCCTTCAAATCATCGATCGCAACGCGGTCGCGTTGACAAAACTCGTGGAAGACCTCCTCGACGTGTCCCGGATTGTTACGGGAAAGCTGCGGCTTAACGTTCATTCGATGGACATCATACAGGTCATTGAAACGGCTTTGGATACAGTGCGTCCGGCCGCTGAGGCCAAAGGTATTCAGCTCATGCCCTGCTTGAATCCTGCTTCCAGTGCGATCGTTGGCGATCCAGACCGTCTGCAGCAAGTGATGCGAAATCTGCTCTCCAATGCGGTCAAATTTACGTCGCAAGGCGGTAAAGTGGAAATTTGCCTCGACCGCGCTGGATCCAACTTGCGGATCGTTGTGCGGGACACTGGTCAGGGTATCAGCCAGGAGTTTCTTCCATATGTCTTCGATCGCTTTCGTCAGGCTGATAGTTCTGTAACCAGAAAATATGGTGGTTTGGGGCTAGGCTTGGCGATTGTGCGCCATTTAGTGGAACTGCACGGCGGCGCCGTTCATGTGAAAAGCGATGGCGTAGGGAAAGGGGCCGAATTCAGCGTTACACTTCCCATCGCCCACAACAACGGGCAGGTGCAGGACGATTCCAAGGCGATTCGCAGGTCGAAGCCGTACTTGCCAACTGAGACAAACTCGGAATTGAGCGGGTTGAAGATTCTCGTTGTCGAGGACGAGGTGGATTCGCGCGAATTTCTCGCGTCGGTATTCGAACATCGCGGAGCCAAGGTAACGAGTGTCAGTTCGGCTCGGGATGCCATGGAATCGATCAATCATTCGACGCCGGATGTGCTGATTAGCGATATTGGAATGGCCAATGAGGATGGGTATGCGCTCATTCGCCAGGTAAGGGCTCTCCCTCCCAAAGAAGGTGGTGAAGTTCCCGCAGTTGCTTTGACCGCGTATGCAAAGGACGAAGACCGTGCTCGGGCAATTTCGGAAGGGTTTCAAATTCACATTGCCAAGCCCGTCGATCCCGTCAATCTTGTCGAAGCCGTTGCGGCGATTTTGAAGGAGTAGAATCCATATCTGAGAATCGAACCATTATACTTCTTGTCTCATTTTTTCAAATGATCCATACCGCCAAAACGCGCTTGCCAATTGTCATCTCTGCCGTAGCGTCTGTGACTTTTCCTGACACCCTTTGGAGGATCGATCATGTTTCGAACGATATTGGCAATGAGCATGGCTGTTCTGTGCCTGGTGGCGATGGCCGCGCACACGGAGGAAGAGAATCCATTCAAGAAGGCGAAGGTCGGCGATTGGGTTGAATACACATCAAAGTCTGAATTTTCCGGCCAGAAATCGGAAACCGAAATGAAGGAAGTCGTAACGAAAAAGACAGAAACAGAAGTGACTTACGAGATGAAAATAAAGGCGGGCGGAATGGATATGCCGGCGCAGCCCGTGACCATCAAGCTCGATCAAAAATACGATCCGACCCACGCGCAAAAGGGTGCCACGGTCAAGGAGGTCTCCAAGGGCGAAGAGACACTGACTGTCGGCGGAAAATCGGTGAGCACCAAATGGGTTGAACTTGAAACAACAATGAAAATGGGCGACAAGGATATCGTCAGCAAGTCCAAAGTTTGGACGGCTCCGGACGCAGTGCCCCTCGGTGGTATGGTGAAGATGGAAAACGATATGGGCGGCGTGGGCAAGACAACCATGGAACTAAAGGATTTCGGTAACAGTAAATAGACGCGGAGCCCTGTGTGGCACGGACAGTTCAGTTCTGCCCGTGCTGCACCCTATAGATGTTGAAATCCGTGCAGCAATAATCCGACAGCCCCTCCGCCCAGCACAAGCCACGTTGAATTCACACGTAAAGCGAAAAGCAGCACGCCACAGACCGCGGCAATCGCTATCGTGGGCGCGTCCACGATTGCGGCGTGTCCAAGCTCCCATGTTACGGCCAGCAACAATACGATGGATCCAGCGTTCAGGCCGTCGAGAAACGCGCTGGCGGCCGGCCACTGCCGCATGCTCCGAACAATTCTTCCCGTGGCCCAGACGAGAATGAACGCCGGAAGAAATATTCCGACGGTTGCGACGATTCCTCCCGGAACTCCCTTCAGCAAATAACCGATGAATGTGGCGGTTGTAAAAACCGGCCCGGGTGTGACCTGACCGACCGCAATCGAATCAAGCAGTTGCGACTCGGTCAGCCAATGCCGATTCACGACCAGGTCCGCGCGCAAAAATGTCAGCAGCACATAGCCGCTTCCGAAAATCACCGAACCTACTTTCACAAAGACCAGAAAGATCGAACTCAATGTAATGGTAGTCGCGACCGAAGCCGCACCCGCGCCAAACGCAGGAAGCACCGGAGCAACTTCTGCCAATTTTGATTTTTCAGCGCCCGGCTTGCTTGCAAACCATAACACGAACTCAAGCGCGCCGGATCCGAATAGAACAATGAGCGGATCGCAGCCCATGAATGCCGCTGGCAGTCCAAACAATGCGACTACCAGCAGTTTTCGGTTCTTGAAAGTCGATTGTCCAAGCCGCCATGCGGCTTGCATTAGAATTGGGATCAACACTGGTTTCACGCCATATAGGAGTCCCGTTGCGGTCGGAAGACTTCCGTACGCAACATACGCCGCGGAGATCCCCAGAACGATCAGAAACGCCGGCAGAATGAAACAGACGCCGGCGAGAATGAGCCCGCTCAACCCCAGCAATTCATAGCCGATATAGATCGCCAGTTCGGTTGAGCTCGGACCCGGAATCAAGTTGGCGGCGGCGAGTAAATCCAAAAACCGTTGCCGGGGAACCCACTTGTGACGGGTAACCAATTGGTCTTCCATCAACGCGATGTGCGCCGCGGGTCCTCCGAACGCGATTGTCCCAAGCTTCAAGAAAAATAGCGCTACATTCTTTGTCGTTGGAGTAGGAGGCTGCTCTATTTCCATGGGAATTGCATTTTGGCTCGTGCGAAGACATTCTCAAGCTTTTGTTTGATTTCATGTTGAAACTGTTGCGCCAATATCACGTCTCCGGTCGCAAGTGGAAAATTTCAGTCAATGGAATTGGAAAAGATAGGAACGGTCCGGATCGACACTATAAGGAGGCGGCGTTTTGTGCCGCTCGGTTCGTGAAATAATTTTGAAGATTATATGATTGTGGCCATTTTCTATTGCTAACCGCAACCGCTAGCGTATATTAGGATTAAATAAGGGTACGGGTGCATACCTATGCCGCTGACAGGCGCTTCAAAATCCTCAAGTCGCAACCGCTCGCGAGCCGAATGGAGTAAGCACACGCGACACAAGCGGAGCGCTTCAATGGCCGGAAAATCAGGCCGTAAAATCCTCCGTAGGCCAACGCGAACGCGGGGCACACATGGGCGGAACTGCACTGCCCGTGCCAAACCGCGAAAGAAGGCCGGGGGGGAAACATCTGTGGCCAATATCACGACGCGCAAAAAGAGTGTCCGCCGAAAAGCGCTGCTCATCGAACAAACCCGATCAGATCGATTTCACCAACCGGACATCCATCCGCTCGACCGCGCCATCGCCGAACTGCGCACGGAGCTGGCGCGGACGCCTGACGATCCGACGATCTTTAGCCGGCTCGGTGCGCTCTATTATAGGCGCGGCGATCTGGCTGAAGCTGAAAACTTTTACCGCCGCGCCATTTCTTTCGCGCCGGCCAGGCCGAGCCTCTACAACAATCTCGGAAACGTTCTCTGCGATATGGGGCGTATGCGCGATGGAATCGCCGCTTATGAACATGCCATGGAGCTCGACAGGGCCGGCGATCCCACGCATACGCCATCGGCGGAGGCAACAACCAACCTCGAGCTGGCGAAGATGGAGTACCGCCTGATTCACGAACGCGTCGAGTACTTCGAACGCGCCGCGCAGCTTGAAGTTACGTCGGCGGAAGCGTACAACGCGCTGGGCTGTGGCTACCTGCTGCGTGGACAGCGCGTCAAAGCGCTTGAAACTTTTCGTCTCGCGGCCACTGCCGATCCACGCAATCTTTTTGCGGCCCTCAACATCGCATTTGCTCATTCGTTGGACTTGAGCGGACGGAACGATCCGGCTGAAGCAGCCGCCGACATTGCCGAAGCGATCGTCCGCTTTCAACACGAACCACGCCTTCATATTCACCAGGGTGAATTGCTTGAAAATGGCGGTTTGTTCGAGCGCGCCGAAGAGAGTTACCTTCGCGCCCTCGATGCCGATCCGCGCTGCCTCGAAGCCTACGATTTGCTCGGACGATTGCGCGAGGCTACGGGGTTTGCTCACGCCAGAGACGATGGCGCCCGCCGAGTAGAGAAGATTTTGCAGTCGTTGGAGCAGGTTGCGCGCGAACGTCGCGCGAAAGGTGGCGATTCGTCCGGGACTGGGCCGGTCTATGATATGGCATTTGTTGAGATCGCGCGTGCGCGATTCATGCGCAAATCGACCGCCCATTCGAGTGCTGTGGATGCGCTTTTGCGCGAGGCGAATGTTCGTAGCCCGGGCACTCCCCCCGGCCTGAACGACCCGAGTGACCGGGCAAGACGCCCGGGATACGAGGCCGCTGTCTTGCGCGCCGGTTTGTTCGAAGCCGATGGCCGGCGCGATGAGGCGCGCGTCGTTATCGAAAATGCATCAAACGTGGAACCGGGAGCCGCGCGCTTATGGTTCGAGCGCGGCAGCATGGCGCTTCGTTCCGGAGCGATCGACGCTGCCGTAGATGCGTTCGAGCAGGCGACTCTTTGTTCGCCACAAGACGCAGTGGCGTATCATTCGTTGCGCTTTGCGTTCGAAGGGTTCCGCCGTTACCGCACTGAGCGCGTACGCTTTGAAACAACCTCGCGAACCAATCCACGCGATGCGCTGGCACACCACCATCTTGCGCTTGCCGCGTTATCGGTGCTGAAAGACGAAGAGGCGCTTTTTCATTTCACGCGCGCGCTGGAGCTTGATCCGCGCCTATCGGATGCCGCGTGCGGACGCGGGCGGGCGCTGGAGCGGCAGGGTCATTTCGATGAGGCACAGAGTGCTTACGAGAAGGCGTTGGACATCGACCCTGAGAATCCGGAAGCACAGCGCGCGCTGATCGCGATTCGTTCGCGCAGCCTGATCACTGGAGTGTGTTCGTCGCTTTTTACAATTCCGAAACACGGACGCGGGCGGGGACGGATGAACGAGGAACAATTGTAGCAAGAAAAGTTCGAAATTCGAATTTTGAAAACCGAAACACATTCGAAATCCAAAATTCAAATTCTCATCAGGAGATCGCATTCAGTGTCCGCGGATCGAATCGAAGACCAACTCAAAGCCATGATCGTCGAGCGGCTGATGTTGAATGCCAAAGCGGAAGACATAGGCGACGAGGACGATTTGATCAAGCAGTGGAACGTCGAATCAGTGCAGTTGATGGAGATCGTCATTGGTCTGGAGGAAGTTTTCGGCATTCAGCTAGGCGACGACGAATTCAGCATCAAGAAATTTCGGACGGTTAAAAATATAGGCGATGTAGTACGGGCAAAACGGGCGTAACAATAGAACGACTCGAAGATCAATTAAAAGTAATCATCATTGAATGCGCAATGCTTAGGGCTAAGCCGAAAGATATCGGCGACGACGATGACCTGATCAAAAAATGGGACATCGATTCGCCTAAGTTGATGGGAATTGTTATCGGCTTCGAAGACAAATTCAGCATCCAGTTTGGAGACGATGAATTCAGCGTCAAGAAATTTCGAACGGTGAAGGATATCGCCGACGTCGTACGCGCAAAACAGGCGTGATTTGATCGTGAAAACAATATGATTAATCTATATTAGGAGTGTAAACTATGAGTGAAGGTACGCGATGTCATGAAAATGTTGGAAGCAGATGGCTGGGCGCACATCATGACTAAGGGAAGCCATCGGTAATACAAACATGCAGCCAAACGCGGCCGGGTGACGATTCCAGGCAAGCCGAATGACGATCTTGCGCCGGGCACGTTGAATAGTATTCTGAAACAATCGGGGCTAAAGTGAGTTGAGGGTTTTGGCATGCGTTACGCAGTAATTATTGAAAAAACCGATAACAATTATTCCGCATACATACCGGACTTGCCCGGTTGTATCAGCACGGGCGATACACTTGATGAGGTCGAGCATAATATTCGCGAAGCTATAGAGCTTCATCTTGAAGGCATGCGCTCCGATGGGGACCGAATTCCCCAGCCAAGTACTGTCTGCGAGTATGTGGATACGCAATAGTTCTCATGCCCGAACAACTCGGCTATATCAAAGCCCTCGATGGCTCCCCGCTCTACGCCGCGTATCACTCGCCGGATAACGGGAAGCCGGCCAGCGCACTGCCCGTCGTTATCGTTCCACCGCTTTTTGAAGAACGCAAGAGCGCTTACACCACGATGCGGCGGCTGGCGTTGGAGCTGGCCGCTGCCGGGCATTCGGTCATGCGCTTCGACTACCGTGGAAGCGGCGAGTCGGGAAGTTCGAGCGCCATACGCCGCTGGGAACACCTCGCTCAGGACGTAGCCACCGTGCGCAAGACGCTGGCGTCGTTGGCCGGCAAGCGCGATTCGGCGCTCGTCGGGCTTCGTTTGGGCGCGACGTTGGCATTGCAGGAGACTGGGCGCGCGGGTGGCGAGCGCGTGGTTGCGTTGGCGCCAATCGTCGCTGGCGCAACCCAAGTTCGTTTATGGAAAATGCGCTCGAAGATTCGTTCGGAATTGACAATACCGGAATCGATTGGGGATTCGGAACGAACACCCCAATCCGCATTCCGCAATCCGCATTCCGCAACGCTTCTGGACTTCGACGGCTACGACGTCGATACATGTTTCTTCGACGACATCGCAACCATTAATCTCGCAAAAGATTTGGGCAAACTCTCGTGTCCTGGACTGATCATGCAACTTTCGCATCGTGCGAACGCGGCGTCCGAGACGACCCAGCTCATGGCGGCGCTCGGATCGCGGGCGAAATTGGAGTGCTTGCGGATGGAGCCGTTCTGGGACAAACTTGACGATGTCGACACTGATCCGATGATCCACCGAGTGGTCGAATTCATGGGAGAACACTAAAAGTGTCCGATACGGAAATTTCGGCGGAGTGGATCGATGGCCGCTTGCGACGTCCGGCTGCGTCCATCACGCATCTTGTGACCGCGTTGGACGCAAGTTTTCTGCATGCCATCGTTCAAATCAACGGCGCCAAACTCGGCGTGTGGAACCACCCCGCGCCTTACGATGCCGACGATCGATACGAGCCGTTTCGCGAGAACGTGCCGCTGAGCGCCTGGGCGCTTCCGTACAATCAACGTGAGCTGCTTGCCAGTCCGGACTTCGGCGGCTTTCAAGCTCCAATGATGATCGTCGACACCACCGCTGACGAAGCAGTCCTTGCCAAGGCCGGCGAAGCCTGGCCGGACGACCCCGAGAAGGAATTCACCGCTCTTCCCGATCTGCTGGCGAAGATCGGATGGGCGCTCATTCCGGTCGCGGCTGACAACAGTCGCGCACTTTTCGCTGCCAGCAAGGCACGGAGCGACTACGCTGGCCTCTTGCAACACTGGTGCCACGAACACGGCCGGACGTTCTACACGATCGTCATTCAGGATGAAAAACCCATAGTCCGCATCTATCCCGCGCCTGATGAAAATCGCAAGCACGCCGTCTTTCAAGAAGGCAGTCAGTTTCTGGGAAGGATGGCGCTTTTAGGCATTCCCGGCGAGGAGGCAAGCAATCATCTGTCTGAACTGCTTGCGGAATTGAATGCGCGGAATGAGTAAGGCACTTTTAAACTCCGTCCACGACGAAAGCACTACTTTCGAGGATAAGGGGTCGGGGCTGAGGAAGCCCAAGCACGAAATCCGAATTTCGAAATCCGAAACAAAATTAAAAATTGAAATTTGAAAATTCAAACGGTCAGGCGTCGTAGATTGGAATATTATTGACTTCGAAATTTGAATTTGTTTCGGATTTCGAAATTCGGATTTCGTGCTTGGCACTACGGGTTATCTAAAGAGTTAAGTCCATAGTGAACTGTCGGCTTTGTTTTGATAACATCATTCTTTTCAACAGTGCTTTCTTCCTCTATCGGGTCAGCGGATTTAACCGCTGCAGGCTCGGCTTCGACCAAGAGATTCAATGCCTCATCGCTGGCTGGCGTATTACTAAAGTTTTTAATGAGAACCGCGAGATTCTGTCGATAACTCGTCTCGTCACTGAGATGATCGGCATGGAACGTTTTGATTTGTTTCAGCAGTTCCTGCGCGTTTTGTCTACGCAGCTTGGCTATCGATGGATCATTGTTTACGGCAGGTGTGGAAATAGAATTTACGGGATTAATCGAACTCGGAGACTCCACGGGTTCGACGGAGCGCTGACGCACAGGCGGCGTAGGCAATGCCGATGATGCCACTACAGTTGCAGCAGACTGATGAGAGGCAGAATTGTTTTCTGTCCGGGGAGCCGTTACCGGGGCTGACAACGTTGAAATCATGATTACACCCACCAGCACATATGCGGCGACTACTCCGCAAATAATCAGTTCAGATTGGGCGTCCGCCGGCGTCGTGCGGCGACGCGCCATAATCGTACGCGGCGTGTTCTTTGAACGATATTTCGGCCTGCGGACGCGGCGCAAAACTGGACGAGATTGTTCGGGATTGATGTTGTCAATCGTTGGGAATAGGCAGGACGAACTTCCTCCAGAAGCTTCCCTTGCCGAAGTTGTGGCCGAAATAGCCGGCCGCGCAAAGCTTAATTGTTCAGGTGGCACAAGTGGTTCGAATGGGCGCTCGATGGGTATCAGGTTTCGGGCCTTTGGGTTTGCTGTGGCAGATTGTTGCGTAAACAACAGAGAGTCATTGCTCATTCCGTATCTCCTTTCAATTACCATATCATTTTTCGATATAGGACTCGGCCGTAGCACTCATTCCAACATCCGGCTATCTTTATCGCTGTGCCTCAATGGTAAAAAAAAACCTACCAATAAGACCCGTAGTCGTTACACTATACAAGTGATATGCCATCTTTGATAAAAAGATAGAAACCATAAACACATTCAAACAAATGGCTTATAGAACGACACTCTCAAAAAAGAATGAAGCCCTGCCGAGAATCGGGCACTGACCGGATTTGCTACGGGTGAAAACTATTTGAATAAGCGATACTATCCGTTCTAGCCGCGTGCTGATACAATTCCCAACGCTTGAATAACATGCAGCAATCCACTTACTCCATTCATCTCTCCACAGCCAAGACCTGGCGCGGTGGCGAGAACTCGATCTGGCTGCTGGCACGCGGCCTCTTAAAGCGAAGGCAACGCGTTTTGGTTTTGGCTCCGGGGGGCGCACCGTTGCTCGAACGCTGCCAGCGAGCTGACGTACCAGCTCAAGCGGTCCAAATCTCTGGTGAGCTAGACGTACTGGGCGCGCTGCGCCTACGCCGAATACTACTCGAGCAAAAACCTGATATCCTTCATCTCCACGATGGTCACGCGGTGCTGCCGGGAAAAATGGCGGCATTGATGATTCCACAAAAAATGCTAAAGCTCGTCGCTCATCGCCGGACCGTCTTTGAACTCAAGGGGCGGTGGAAATACCGGGGGCGAGTGGATAGAGTAATTGCCATCAGCGCGGCGGTGCGGGAGCGCCTGCTGGCGCGTGGAATTCCGGCGGCTTCCATTCGTGTCGTCTATAGCGGGCTTGAGTTTCTGGAATCCGCACCGCAGGCGGCCAGTGTGCCATCGAAGGCAGACACGTCCTCGGTTCAGCTTCGAAAGAGCCTGGGTATTTCGGAAGATGCCGTGGTAGTTTCTCATGCGGCGGCACTGACAACTGAAAAGAGGCAGACCGATATATTGTATGCGCTGGCCAAAGTCCTGGAAGCGCTGAAGGGCGATGGCCACGAGGACGTCCATCTACTAATCGCTGGAACTGGTGAATTGGAGCACGGCTTGCACAACGTGGCGCGCACGTTGAAGATCGAAACGCGCGTACATTTTCTGGGGTTCGTCGAGGATCTGCGCGCGCTTTGGGGCGCCAGCAATATTGCGCTCTTTGCGAGTGAAGCCGAGGGACTCTGCACGGCGTTGATCGAAGCTCAAGCTGCCGGACTTCCGGCGGTCGTCACGCGAGCCGGTGGAATGGTCGAAGTAGTTGACGACGGGCGAACCGGATTGATCGTTGAAGTCGGCGCAATCGCCAAGCTGGCTGACGCTCTTTTAAAATTAATTCGCGACGCCAGTCTTCGCCAGCAAATGGGGGCCGCGGCAGAAATAGCCGCACGAAAGACGTTCTCCGCGGATACAATGGTGGATGGAATCTTGAATATCTATCGCGAATTGATAGCGCAGGCGTCCATGCCGGCCGGAAACGGATAACTTGCGCGGGCAGAGACGCCCGCGCCATTCTACGGAGCCAACGTGATCGGCGGAAGTCCCCGGATTCTTCTGGTTCGCCTCTCGGCATTGGGCGACTGCCTGCACGCGATTCCAGCGTTGGTGGAGCTGCGCAACAAGTTCCCCAATGCGGAGATCGGTTGGGCCATCGAAGAGATGTCCTTTTCGCTGCTCAAAGACCATCCACTGGTGGATCGCTTCCACATCTTCCCGCGCAAGGCCTTCAAGCGCGGAGCCGGAACGTTTATGTCACGCATGCGCAGCTTGAGCGACTTTCGCAAAGAGCTGGGCGCCGTCGGGTATGAAACAGCGATCGATCTGCAGGGTCTCGCCAAGAGCGGACTGGTGGCATGGTGGAGCGGCGCCAAAACTCGCATCGGATTTAAAGGAGAGGATAGCCACGAGCTGAACCGAGTCTTCACCACCGAACGCATCTGCCCACCCGAAGAAGCCGTGCATGTCGTCGAGAAAAACATATCTCTGCTCAAGCCGTTGGGTATTAGTCTGCCGAACAAGCCGGGCTGGGCCATGCCCTCGTATGAATCCGAGAAGCAGGCCATGCGCCCTTTTTTGAAGCAATGTGGGTTGATCGACGAATCCGGAGCTGTGCGTCCTTTTTGCATCATTAATCCAGGAGCGACGTGGTTTACCAAACGTTGGGCGCCGGAGTCTTTTGGAGAAGTCGCCAAGGGCATGGGCGAGCAGTATAATCTGCCCGTCGTTATCACGTGGGCAGGCGCGGAGGAGCGCCGTGCCGGTGGGACGATTGCGACTATGGGAGGAGGGAACGCGTTCCTTGCGCCGGAAACAAATTTGCGGCAGCTTGCGGCGCTGACTGCCGATGCACAACTGTTCGTTGGTAACGATACGGGGCCGTTGCACCTGGCTGTCGCTCTAAAAATAAACACGGTTGCCATCTTTGGCGCGACCGATCCGTTACGAAATGGCCCCTACGGTTCGGGGCATCGCATTCAGACGGGCGGCGTCGACTGTCATCCGTGTTGGAAAACAACATGCGAACGCATCGATCGGGCCTGCCTGACCTGGGTAAAGCCGGATACGGTTCTTGTGAGTTGCGGGCACAGTCTGCGCAGAAGGCCCAGCGCTAACAACGGAAGCGTCGCCGCATGTTGAGACTCTTTCGCGCGCGAACGCTTCAGCGTTACGTCCTCAAGGAATTTGTCCGCGTTTTCGCACTCACGCTGCTGGTCTGCTCGCTGTTTTTCCTTTTGGCCTTCTTGTTTCAACAGTTGTCCGAATATGCGGAAAAAGGCATTACATTCGGGCAGATTGCCATACTGTTCCCGTTTTTCCTTCCCAAGATTGTAGCTCTTGCCGCGCCGGTGGCGACGATGATCGCGGCCACGATGGTTTTCAGCCGATTGGCAGCCGAAGATGAACTGATCGCCGCTCAGGCCGGTGGTGCGCCGCTGAGGGTATTAACGCTGCCCATCGTGCTTTGCAGTCTGCTGCTGTGCGGTTTCTGCCTATGGGCCAATCAGGGAGGCATTTCGTGGGGATTCTCCACAATCCGCAACAAGATTCTTCAAGTCGACAAGCCTGATTCGTTCTTTGAAACTCTAAAAAAACCCGGGACAAGCCTATCTCTTCCCAACGAGACTGGTGGAATCGTGCGAATCAACCTCTTGCCGCACGAGATCGATCGTTCGACCGGAAAAATACGCAAACCCATTCACATCGCGTTCTTTCAAAACCAGCAGGTGGGCGCAACAGTTCTGGCTGAAGATTTCTCCGACAAGCCCATTGGGCAGCCCGGCGACCGATCGTTGCGGTTAACGCTTACTGGCGGACAAATGTTGGGTGAAAAACCGTCATTTTTTAAGGAAGTGACAATCGACATTCATCTGCCCTCGTTCAGCTCGATGGTCAATTTCGGTGAAACACGCGGGCAGAAAGGGTGGTGGGACAATTACCTCGACTCGAAGAAAATCTTCGCAACTATTGGCAAGCGCCGGCAGTTTGTCCTGGCGCGCGCGGCGGATTTTTCGGCGGTTGTGGTTGCCGGTTGGCCCGGGGAACCGGCCGCGCCGGTTGTTATCGGCAACAACTGGAGCGGCGCGCGAATTGCCGCGGAGGCGATTTATTCGGTGGGCGGTGTTTACGATCAGCAGCATCAGGATTACATTGAATGCTGGCAAAAAATAGCGGGCAGTTTGCTGCCGCTCTCTGTTTCAATTCTTGGCATCGGATTAGGACTGTTGGTCAAGAAAAGCAACCGGCTTGTCGGTTTTTTCATTGGGTTGATCGTTTACGCTCTCGTCTATTACCCCACCACGATTATTACCCGGGAATTGGCAAATGCCGGCCGCGTTGGTACCTGGATCGTGTGGGCGCCGAACGTCCTGATGTTCTTGCTAGGCTATGGTCTCTGTTATACGTACGAGCGTGGCGAGCTGACCAGTCTTCCTCCGATTTTTTCGATCTTCTCGGGCAGTATCGCCTCACTAGGGGTGGCTATTTGGCGGGTGGTGAGTCCGGTGCAATATCTCGGACGCAAGCTCTTTCGCCGCAAGACCGATGGTTACATTGCCGGAGCATTCATCGTTCCGCTGCTGGTCGTGGTGCTGGCTCTCGCTGCTGTCTTCACCGCTTTTGATTTCTTCGAACACGGCAGTGACACTGTTGAAGGCATCATTCGGGCGGGAGAGGTGTTGCCGGGCATTCCCACGCGGGGCTTCGGGGAAGCTTGTACCGACGTGGTTGTATATTACGGAATTTGTTCGCTTGGATTTATCTGCGACGTATTGCCCGGGATCGTGTTGATCGCCGGTCTGCTATGTATCTATGTTCTAATTCGGAACAACGAGCATCTCATCGTCAAATCCGCTGGCCTGCCGCTCCAGCGCGCATTCCAGCCGATGATGATCCTGACGTTGATTTTTTCGGTTGGTGTGACAGTGATCCGCGAGACGGTAATGCCTTCGTTACTTATGCACCGCGATTACCTGAAGCCGCTGATTTATCATCGCGCGCCGTTGCCGACAGCCATAGGCATGTACACCATCGACGCCGAAGGGCATCCGGTGATATTTGAGATGAGCGAGTATTCCCCGGCGGCACGATCCGGCAAGAATCTAAGAATCTTTTTGCTTGACGCTCCCGGAAAACGAATTTCGAGCATTGTCGCCGATCGTGCCATCTGGGATGGCACTGCATGGCGGCTGCAGACTTATTGCAGCGAAAAAAAAGGAAGATGAAACTGAAAAGCAAGCCAATGGCCCAACCGTTCCCCTCGCTGAAAAGGGAGCGCCTGTGCCATTGGACGGGACACTCAGCACGGTTGAAGGGGAATCGTCCTGGACGCAGCTTCAAGCCATCGATTCGCCATCCAACAAGCATGAATAAAGCATGTGGAATCAATGGGCCCCAGGTGGGCAGCCAGCCACCCCGCGCTATCTCGGAAACCATCAGATTCAAGCTCAAGTAGCCGGCGCCGATCAGAACACTCCAAGCCACACCAATCAAGGGTCCGCGGGATTCCTCGGAGAGCAGCAGTGGAATCGTGACCCAGAGCAGAAATATTCC
>Ga0206991_10148_pt1 | contig 20942 bp, 22 predicted proteins | sample Alteio_BWMinCont_9_FD_153286 | JGI IMG/M metagenome (GOLD analysis project Ga0206991, IMG submission 153286) | Enriched cells from forest soil in Barre Woods Harvard Forest LTER site, Petersham, Massachusetts, United States -... | ecosystem: Environmental > Terrestrial > Soil > Temperate forest >...
GTCATCGCCGACTTCGATGTGACCGAGAAGATGCTCCGGTACTTTTTGGCGCTCATCATCGAGAACCATATTTTTCGCGTGAAGCCGCGCGTGATCGTGTGCGTTCCGTCCGGGATTACTGAGGTGGAAAAGCGCGCTGTTCGCGATTCCGCGATCGGCGCTGGCGCCAAGGAAGTCATGATGGTTGCTGAGCCAATGGCTGCGGCGATTGGCGTCGGGCTACCAGTTGATACGCCGACGGGGAATATGGTCATCGACATTGGTGGCGGCACAACGGAGATCGCCGTGATTGCGCTGTCCGGGATTGTGAGCGACACGTCGATCCGCACGGGAGGCGACGAGCTGGATATCGCGATTGTCCAGTTCATGCGAAAGAATCACAGCCTGCTCATCGGCGAATCGACCGCGGAGCAGGTGAAGATTCAGATTGGCTCGGCCGCACCGGTCGGGGAAGAGCGCGAGATGGACGTCAAAGGGCGTGACCTAGTCTCAGGAATTCCCAAGACCGTTCGCGTGCATTCGGTCGAGATCCGAGAAGCGGTGCAGGAGCCCATTCAGCAGATCGTGGACGCCGTACGGCGTGCCCTCGAGATCACGCCGCCAGAATTGGCGGCGGACATCGTCGACCGGGGGATCGTGATGACCGGGGGAGGCGCGTTAATCCGAGGCCTTGACGTGCTTTTGGCACAGGAGACCGGACTCCCAATTCACGTGGACGAAGATCCGCTCACTTGCGTTGTTCGCGGGACAGGGCGCATCCTCGACGATGAGGACAAGTATTACTCTGTTCTGAGTCCCTGAGGTCGTGGCACGAGCAGGGAGTGCGAACAGCCGCCTCGATCGGACCTGCCTTGTGGTGTGTGCCGCGTTATCGCTCATTGCGCTCGTGTTGCCACCGCCAGTGCGTGAACCGATCGCGGGGTGGACCCGGCGGACACTCTTGGCGCCGATGGTCATGTTACAAGAGCGGGCGGAATTAAGCCGGCGCGCATTCCTGGATCACGACACGATCATGCGGAAACGCGACTCGGTCGCGTTACGGGGGATGACCATGACAGCTCTCAACGCCGAAAATGACCGGCTGCGCGGATTGATGGGGTTGGGGAGCCGGCTCCGGTGGGGGTTCGTTCCGGCCGAAGCGCTGCATGGGAGCGGCGTACGCGACGAATTTGGCGTGACACTGAGCGCAGGATCACGAGCAGGCGTGCAGCGGTTGAGCCCTGTTGTGGCACCGGAAGGGCTGATCGGCGTCGTCGACAACGTTGATCCGACCATGAGCCATGCGATGCTGTGGACGCACCCCGACTTTCGCGTGAGCGCGATGGCTGAGGACGCGAGCGCATTTGGGATCGTTCAGGCGAACATCGCGAATGGGCCTAGGACATATCTGATGGAGATGCGGGGTGTGCCCTACCGAACATCCATCAAACCCGGAACGATGATCGTCAGCTCAGGGTTAGGCGGAGTCTATCCGCGTGGGATTCCGCTCGGTCAAGTGGTGGGCGAGACGAAGACCAATGAAAGTTGGGCACGTACCTACCTCATTCGGCCGGCTGTGTTTCCGGCGAATGTGGCCTCCGTCATGATTCTGCGTCCGGATCGAGCGTCCCAGGGAGTCGACAACGTTTGGTCGATTGGGGCGGTTGCTGACTCGACCGTCCGGCGAATCGTCGTCGCGGGAGATTCCATGGCGCGGCGCGCGGCCCTCGCGGAGGCACAGGCACGACAGGCCGCCCAGGATTCCGTGCGGGGAGATAGTCTCCGAGCCGCTGGAGCACCGATCGCCCCATCGGCCCCTACACACGACAGTGTACCTGTTCGCGCGATTCCTCGTTTGCGCATCCATCGCGACTCTGTGAATCACGCTCACCTTCGGCGTGACTCCACGCCGCCGCCGCCGGCCAACTGATGACGCTCGCCGGAATGAGCCGCGCGGTACTGACCTTCGTGGTGCTGGTGCTCTTGCACTACACCCTCAGGCCACTGCTGGGGTGGCGTGCGCCGATCGATTTCTTGCTGCTAGCCGTCCTGACCGTGTCCGTTCGAATGCGGCCTGGAGCGGCGGCGATCCTTGGGTTCTGTATCGGATTAATTGCGGATTCCCTGAGTCCAGATACTTTGGGGGCCGGTGCCCTCGGTATGAGTGTCGTCGGGTACGCAGCGTCGTGGTTGAAAGCCGTGTTCTTCGCTGATAGCTTGCCGCTCAACGCACTCTTTTTCTTTGCGGGAAAATGGGTGTTTGATCTGTTGTATTTCATCGCCGAGCATCGATTGCGCGGGATCGAGCTCGTGCAACAGGTAATGATCTGGTCACCACTGTCCGCCGCGGCGACGTCGATCGCTGGAGTCATCGTGTTAGTGGTGATGCGGCCTTTGCTAGAGCCCTCGGTGGCGTGAGCATCCACCCGAACGACATCGCCCGGCGGGCGCGAATCGCCAGGATTACACTCGCGGTGCTCTTCGTGACCTTGGTGGGGGCGTTCTTCAAAACACAGGTCCTGGAACACGACCGGTACAAGTTGCAATCGCAGGAAAACCGGCTTCGGTCCATTCCCCTTCCGGCGCCGCGCGGGATTATCTATGACCGCCACGGCGCGATCATCGCTGAGAACCTGCCGGGGTACTCCGTCTCCATGCTTGCGACCAACGCCGATTCGCTTCGGACCGCGTTGCACCAGCTTGCAACCGTCATTACACTGCCCTCCGATCAGATCGACGCCGCGGTGAAGCGGTATCGCCGCGATCCGAATCGGCCGACGGTGATTATCGCGGATGCGTCGCTTGATGTAGTGTCTGTGTTAGAGGAACATCACATCGACTTCCCGCGCCTGATCATTCAGTCAGTGCCGAAGCGATTCTATCCTGATGGTGCAGCTGTCGCCTCTTTCGTTGGCTACACGGGTGAGATCACGGACGCGGACCTCAACATGAGCCAGTATCAGGGATATAAGCCGGGGCAGCTCGTGGGGAAGGGCGGACTGGAGAAAGAATACGAGAAGCAGCTGCGTGGACACGAAGGGGTGCGCTATGATGAAGTCGATGCCCGCAACCGTGTTGTGCGGCAAGCCAGCGCACAGGTTGGGTTAAATCCGGAGTCAGCACCACCGTTGTATACCAATATCGATCTCGATCTGCAAAAGTTCGTCGCTGGAATCTTTGGGGATTCTCTGCAGGGCGGGGTCATCGTCATGGATCCTCGCAATGGTGGGGTGTTGGCGCTGTATAGTGCTCCTACCTTCGATCCGAATCGATTCACAGGAGGTATCCCCGCCGACTACTGGCATCAACTCGTGACCGATCCGAGACGCCCGTTGGTGAACAAGGTGGTACAGGGGATCTATCCACCAGGGTCGACGTTCAAGTTGGTCACGACCGTGATCGGACTAGAAAGCGGGCTTGTGTCGCTCGATTCGTATATGCCTGAGCCCTGCCGGGGTGGTTTTCAGTATGGTAGTCGCTACTTCCGGTGTTGGGACAAGAACGGACACGGTGCCCTTACTCTTGCGCAGGCCATCGAGGTCTCGTGCGATACCTACTTTTATCAATTGGGGTTGAAAATTGGCCTCTCCCGCCTGATCGCTGGCGGCGTGACGCTGGGGATGCGAGAGAGAACCAGTATCGATCTACCGGAAGAGAAGCGGGCACGCTTTCCGTACGCGGTCGATTACTATAACAAAGTGTTCGGCCCGGGCAGATGGAGTAATGCCGAGATATTGAACCTGGCTATTGGCCAGGGCGCGGACGCACAGACCGTCGTGAACATGGCGCGGTTCTACACCGCGTTGGCCATCGATGGTCAAGCGGCCCAACCACAGATCGCTAAACAACGTACGGAGCGCCAACCGATCTTTCATCTGACTCAGGAGCAGATGGACGGGCTACGAACCGCGCTGGCTGGTGTCGTCGCGGCTGGGGGAACGGCGGCAGGGTCTCGGATTCAAGGGGTCATGCTAGCGGGAAAAACCGGCACAGCGCAAGCTGGAGAGAAGGGGAATCATGCGTGGTTCGTCGGCTTCGCGCCAGCGCAGCAACCGACGATTTTGGTCTCGGTGATGCTGGAATATGGTGGCCATGGATCGCGGGCGGCACACATCGCGTCGGCGATCGTCGCGCATTATCTGAAGGTGGCACCTGTGAACGCCGTACAAACGGAAGGATAGCCGAAACCATGAGTCGTCGTATCGTCGTCGATTATCCATTACTGATCATCGCTATTCTGCTGTCGCTGTATGGCGTGTCCGTCGTCTACTCGGCTGGACAGACGGATGTGCCAACCTTTGTCTCGACGCTGTATAAGACACAGGCCTTATGGCTGTTGATCGGTATGGCGGCTGCGTATTGGATTACCAATACCTCGGTGCGGTTCATCGAATGGGTGGCATGGCCGGCATACCTGGCGACATTGGCATTGCTAGCATCGTTACTCGTTCTGGGGACTGGAGCTGGAGCAAATGGCCATATGCGAAGTTGGCTCGCCATCGGGGGACATCGGCTCGGCCAGCCAGCGGAATTAGCGAAGATTACGGTCGTGCTCATGCTTGGCAAAGTCCTAGCTGAACGACGCGAAGCGCCGACATCATTGCTCGATCTGTGGAAGCCAGCTTTGGTGGTTGGAATTCCTTGGACGTTGATCATGCTCCAACCCGATCTTGGGTCGAGTATCGCTTTTATCGGTATCTTCTTTGGCATGCTGTATTGGTCTGGCGTGCCCTGGCCATTACTGCTCTTGTTAGCGAGTCCAATTATCAGCTTGGTCCTGTCATTCAGTACCGGGCTGTGGGGGGCATGGTTCCTCATCCTCTTGGCGTTGGTGCTGTGGTATAAGCCCTATCTCGTCGAAGGGATCGTGCTCATGGTGTCGAACGTCGCTACGGGTGTCGTGGCGCCGCTATTGTGGGAAAAGCTGGCCCCATATCAGCAGAATCGGTTGAAAGTCTTCCTCGATCCGTCCGCGGATCCACGTGCCTCCGGCTATCACGTGCTCCAATCCAAGATCGCGATTGGCTCGGGCGGCCTAGTGGGGAACGGCTTCACCCTGGGGACCCAGAAGCGAAGTGGCTTTCTTCCGGAACAGCACACTGATTTTATCTTCTCTGTCGTTGGTGAGGAGCTTGGGTTTATTGGGGTCACCGTCGCGATTGCGTTGTTCCTGGCCTTATTCCTTCGGGCGACACGGATTGCGTCCCGAGCCAACGATCCGTTTGGTGGCCTCGTGGCATTTGGTCTCATGTCCTGTTGGCTAGTCCACGTTGTTGTGAATGTTGGGATGACCCTCAATTTGATGCCTATTACGGGTATCCCTTTGCCGTTCTTCAGCTACGGGGGGTCCTTCATGCTGGCGAGTTGGCTCGCCATCGGGGTCCTTTTGAGGATTTCTGGAGAAGGGCGAGGGGAGGCGGGGGCGCTCCTGGCCTAGCGATCGATTAATATCTACTTAATTAACACGTAAATCATTGTAGGACTTGGATTTCCGGCACCTAGCCTCTAAATTTTCTAGGTTATGGTTCGAGTTGCCCGCATTCATCCTGAAGGTATTGCCGCCGAGCTCGGCGTCGTTCCGGGTACGGAGTTGCGGAGCGTCAATGGGCGAGAGGTCGCTGATTTCCTCGACTGGGAGTTTTTGACCGCTGAGGAAATTGTCGCCGTCGAGGCCAAGCTGCCCGATGGTGAGCTTGTCGTCTATGAGGTGGAACGCCCTGACCTGGAGCCGTGGGGGCTGACGCTCGAGCCGCCGACGGTCAGGCGATGTGCGAACCGGTGTGAGTTCTGCTTTATCGAGGGGCTGCCGCAAGGGTTACGGAAACCCTTATACATCCGGGACGATGATTATCGGTTGTCATTTGCGTACGGGAACTTCGCGACGTTGTCCAACGTCAAGGACCGGGACTTTGACCGGATCCTGGAATATCGTCTCTCCCCTCTGTATGTCTCGGTGCATGCGACCAATTGGGAAGCACGGAAGGTGTTGCTCAATAACCCGCGCGTCCCAAACGTTGTGGAGCAGCTCGGGAGACTCGCCGCTGGAGGAATTCAGTTCCACTGCCAGATGGTGATCGTGCCAGGACTGAATGATGGGGCAGTTTTAGAAGAATCACTCACTGATCTGTGGAATTTGGGAGATGCGGTTCTGTCGGCGGCCGTTGTGCCAGTTGGATTAACCCAATTCTCCCACCTGTACACGGGTCAATCGATGAACGCTGAGGCTGCTAGTACGTTGCTCGCTCAGGTCGAGCAATGGGGGCAGCGCGCCAGGTTGGAACGGGGAGAGACGTGGGTCTTTGGTTCGGACGAACTGTACTTATTAGCTGGACAAGAGCTGCCGGGTCCCGAGTATTATGGTGACTTCCCGCAGATCGAGAATGGCATTGGGTCTGTCACCTCGTTGCGGTTACGTGTGCGGGAGGGGTTGCAACGCCTTCCCAACATCCCACGGCGACGGATAGGGGTCGTGACCGGAGTTTCTATGGCGCCGTTGATGCCTGCGCTGACGGAGCAGTTGGCGAGAGCGACAGGGGCACACTTTGAAATCATCGTCGCGACGAATTCATTGTTTGGACCGACCACGACGACCGCGGGACTCTTGGTCGGGGCGGACATATCGAAATCATTGCTCGGCCGTCACGACCTCGACATGGCCTTGATCCCCGCCGAGACCATCAATGAAGATGGGATGTTTCTCGATGGCCAATCCTTTATCGCTCTTCGCGAGTCGCTACCGATGCCGGTGTATCCTTCGTATGATTTTATTGACGTGTTAACTCAGGAAACGGTCGCGGTGGCGGCGTGAGTAAGGGCACCCCAGTTGTCGCATTGGTTGGGCGACCCAACGTCGGCAAATCGGCGCTCTTTAACCGTATCGTGGGCGGCAACACCGCCATTGTGAGCGAAGAAGCTGGCACGACTCGGGACCGGCACTTTGGCCAGGCGGAGTGGAACGGACAGCAATTCTGGCTCGTGGATACGGGAGGGCTACCTGATACCCAGACCGCCCTCGACACTGAGATTCGTAAGCAGGTGCTCCAAGCTATTGGAGAAGCGGATCTCCTGCTCCTGATCGTTGACGCGAAGCAAGGGATTCATCCAAGCGACTGGAAAGTGATTGACTTGCTACGGCATTCGCAGAAACCCTGGCTGCTCGTTGCCAACAAAGTCGACGATCCAAGATCGACGGAATTCTACGAGTTCTACACGCTCGGTGTCGGAACGCCGATCCCGGTCTCCGCGTTGAATGGGAAAAGCTCTGGGGATTTGCTGGATGTGGTCGTAGAGCATATTCCAGAAACCGAGTATGAAGATTCAGAGAGTCTTCGCATTGCGGTCATTGGCCGGCCCAACGTGGGGAAGTCCATGCTGGTCAACCGGATTCTTGGAGAAGACCGGCTCGTCGTGTCGGACATCGCCGGTACGACGCGCGACGCCATCGATACGCCCTTGCGCTATCATAACCGAGATTTTGTCTTCGTCGATACGGCCGGCTTACGGCGACAGTCCAAGATCGACGATGGTGTCGAGTTTTATTCGTCACTACGGACCCGACGCGCGATCGAGCGGGCGGAGATCTGTATTCTGGTGATCGACGCGGTTGAAGGGATCCACAATCAGGATTTGAAGATCGCCACCCTAGCTTGGGAGTCTGGACGCGGCTTGATCGTCGTTGTCAATAAGTGGGATTTGAAGGAGAAAGATGATAAGACCTCCGCCAAGTTTCAGAAGGAGGCCGCTGAAAAAGCGCCCTTCTTTCGGTTCATCCCATTCATATTTACATCAGCGCTGACAGGGATGCGCGTGAACAAGATCCTCGACGTCATCCTGACCGTCGACGAGGAACGTCGCAAGCGCATCTCTACCTCCGCCGTCAATACGATCCTCCAGTCGCTCCTTGCTCGCAGGCAACCGTCGCAAGCGGCTGGGCACGATGTCAAGTTGAGCTACGCGACACAGGTCGAGACAGCCCCGCCGACCATCGCGATCTTTGGCAATCATCCAGAGCTTGTGGAGGAGCATTACGTACGATATCTGCACAATGGATTCCGGGAGGCGTACAGTTTCAGTGGGAACCCCTTGAACATCGTGCTCAGGCGGAAGTCGGCGTAGATGCCAGCCACGCCCGTCATGTTGTCCCCTATTGTCTCACTTGCGATCGCGTACCTTGCGGGCTCCATTCCGTCGGCCTATTTGGCTGGGAAATCGAGAGGGATCGATCTTCGGGAGCATGGCTCTGGCAATCTTGGCGCAACGAACGTCGTTCGTGTGCTTGGGGCCAAGATGGGCGCTCTCGTCTTCGCCGTCGACATTATTAAAGGATTTCTGCCGGTCTACTTTTTGCCACGATACACGGCGACGCAGCATACACAGGTGCTTGCGCTCGCTCTAGGGCTGGCGGCAATCATCGGGCATGTTCGCCCTGTCTTTCTTCTTTGGCGCGGTGGAGGGAAGGGGGTGGCGACGGCGGCCGGTGTCTTTCTCGGATTGGTCTGGCTTCCCACGTTGATTGCCTTTGTGGCATGGATCATCGTCTTTCTGTTGTGGTGGTATGTTAGTCTTGCCTCTCTCGTTGCCGCCGCAGTCCTGCCACTAGCGTTGCTCGTGACTGGTACTGTCCCTGTGCGTAGTCCCGTGTTTGCCGCGGCGGTGTTCGTAACAATTTTTGTCTTCTATACGCACCGGACAAACATCGATCGGCTTCGGCGGGGAGAAGAACACAATTTCCGCCGGTCGCGGAGGTGCTCATAATGCGCTGTGCCGTTGTTGGGGCCGGGGCTTGGGGGAGCGCGCTTGCTGAACGGTTGGCGCAATCTGCTCATGACGTTCGTCTGTGGGCATATGAAGACGATGTCGCCGAATCCATCAATCGGACACATTCCAATCCGCGATTTCTTCCTCACATTGCCCTGCCGTCGTCCATTGTGGCTTCGACGGCGATGCATGATATAGTACATGGCGCCGATCTCGTGGTGATGGTTGCGCCATCGCATGTGACCCGTGCAGTCGCGGAGATGGCATATCCTCATCTCTCCCCCCACGCGGTCATTATCGTCGCCAGCAAGGGGATTGAACAGTATACATTGGTACCGATGACGACGGTGGTCGAGGACGTTTTCAACATGCGTGGCGTTGTCGCGCTCTCCGGTCCTAGCTTTGCACTCGAAGTTGCCCGTGGTCAACCGACTGCGCTTGTCGCCGCCTCCCGTGATCGGCATTGTGCTGAGTTGGTGCAACAAATCCTTCGGTCGCCAACTCTTCGCGTTTATACACAAGATGACGTAATAGGCGTCGAGCTCGGCGGCGCTCTCAAAAACGTCATCGCCGTCGCTACAGGGATTGCTGAAGGGCTCGAATTGGGATTCAACGCCCGAGCAGCGTTGATCACTAGAGGTTTGGCCGAGATGACCAGACTCGGGATCTCACTTGGCGCTCATCCGGCCACCTTTGCTGGGCTTGCTGGGATGGGTGATCTCGTATTGACTTGTACGGGACAGTTGAGCCGAAACAGGGCATTGGGATTGGATATCGGACGTGGGCAGACCCTTGACGAAGCGTTAGCTGGACGGGATACTGTTGCTGAAGGAGTCATAACCACACGTGCTGCCAAGGCGTTAGCTGCGCGGCACTGTGTGACCATGCCGATTGTCGATGCCGTGTACGCTGTCTTATTCGATGGACAGTCTCCCCATGATGCGATTATTGAGTTGATGAACAGAGACCTCCGACCTGAGCGCGACACATAGAGGGACGATGAGCACTGCAATCCCAGTCCGCGAATTTTTCTCTATCGGCGACGTCTGTGACTTGACGGAGCTCAAGCCGCACGTGCTTCGATACTGGGAAAGTCAGTTTCGATTCCTGCATCCGGCGAAGAACCGTTCTGGCAATCGCGTCTACCAGCGTCGTGAAGTCGAACTCATTATGCTTGTCAAGCAACTCCTATACGTCGAAAAATATACGATCGACGGAGCCCGACAACGCGTCGAAGAATATAAGAAAGCCGGAGAGCTCAAAGCGTTGGCTCGTGCCGCGTTGGGAGCGCAAACAGTCGTGTCGCTGGAGCGTGAATTACAAAACATTCTTATCCTGTTAGACGGTGGTGTTGTCCGGGAGATTGAAGAGTGAGTGCAGACATCGTCTGCGTCATTCCGGCATTAAACGCCGAGTTAACTGTGGAAACAGTCGTCACATCGGTACGGCGAGCCATTCCCGATATCGTGGTGATCGGCGTGGACGACGGCTCAACCGACCACACACGGTCCGTATTACATCGCGTGTGTAATCAGACCATTGCCTTTGATACGAACCGAGGCAAAGGGGCGGCGCTCCGGGCGGCGTTCGCCGCGGCGCAGGCGAATGGTGCAAAGACCTTGCTCACGATCGACGCTGACGGACAGCACGATCCGGCATTTGCGCCGCACTTGTTAGCTCAGCTTACTTCCGCGGATATTGTGATTGGCGCTCGTCAAACCAACACGAAGACCGTCCCACCGCAACGCCGGTTCGCGAACTGGTTATCGACTGCGGTCACTCGAGCGGTGATCAAGCGTCCAGTGCGTGACAGCCAGTCTGGGTTTCGTGCAATGCGTGCCATCGTGATCGATACAGTACAAGCTCGTGGCGACCGATATGAATTCGAGACCGATTTTCTTGTACGAGCGTCACGGGCAGGGTATAGCATTGCAGAAGTTGCTGTCCCCACCATCTATGGTCCACCAAGCCATTTTCGCGAGATCAGCGATACATGGCGCGTGGCTCGCATCCTCTGGAGCCATCGTGCGGCGGTATTTCGATAATGCGTATCCTCTGCAGTAATGACGACGGTATTCTTGCCCACGGCCTTGACTGTCTCATTCGGGCTGCACAGCCCTTGGGGGAAGTGACCGTCGTCGCTCCAGACCGTGAACAGAGTGCGACGAGTCATTCACTCACCTTACACCATCCCATACGCCCTCTCAAACTTGGCGAACGACGATATCAGGTGGATGGCACTCCAACAGACTGCGTCATGCTTGGGGTCGAGGTGCTCATGCCAGAGCGCCCAGATATTGTGTTGAGCGGGATCAATCATGGCCAGAACATGGGCGAGGACGTCCTGTATTCCGGGACCGTCGCCGCGGCGATGGAAGGGCTCTTGTTGGGTGTCCCGGCAATCGCTGTTTCGTTTGCTGGTCGTGACATGCGCTCGGACACCGCTCATCTCAATCAGCTCGTGGAACCGCTGACTGATCTACTGCGGCACCTAACGACGTTGACCCCGTTTCCAAAAGATACGCTCCTGAACGTGAATTTCCCTCGTGCGAACGCCATTCGAGGAATCCGCTTGACGCGGTTGGGACGGCGAGTCTTTTCAAACTCGATTCAGCCAATGAAAGATCCTTGGGGACGGCAGATCTATTGGATTGGCGCTGGGTCTATGTCATGGAGTGGAGGTGATGACTCGGACTACCGTGCCATTGCGGACGGCTACATCTCGGTGACTCCTTTGCATCTCGATTTAACCAACCGGTCACTTCTTGAATCTTCGGCGGACTGGTGGTCAACTCCATAGACCATGAATTTCGAGGGGCTCGCAGGCGTCTGGCGGAATTGCTCCAGGATCAGGGGATCAGGGACCTTGCTGTGCTGCATGCGATTGCGGAGACTCCTCGGCATTTGTTTGTCCCCAGCGGTGTCCGTCACCGTGCCTACGAGGATTCGGCGCTGCCGATCGGCAACGGGCAAACTATCTCACAGCCGTCCATTCATGCTCGCTATTTGGAGTTATTGCGGTTGAGAGGTTCTGAACGAGTCTTAGAGATTGGCACTGGATCTGGGTATCAGACGGCGTTGCTGGCCCGCCTTGCCGCGCAGGTCTTTTCGGTCGAACGGATTGCGACGTTGCTGGATAAATCGAAGGAGATCTTGCAACAGCTCGAGATTCGCAATGTCTCTTTCCTCTTGGGAGACGGTACCCTCGGGTGGCGCCAATATGCCCCGTACGACGCCATCCTCATTAGTGCCGCCGCGCCGACGATTCCTCCGGCCTATATTGAACAGTTGGGGGAGGGGGGGCGTCTCCTAATCCCATTGGGTGAACGAGAGGAACAGATGTTACATCTAATTACCAAGCACGGCGATAACTTGGAACAAGAGGAAATTGCTCCTGTCCGGTTTGTCCCACTTCTGGGCAAAGACGGCTGGGGCAGTTAACTTGGCTATATAATGCTGCCCCCATTCGTTCCGCCATCTGCCCGTGGAAATCGAGAGGCACTCCCGTCTATTACGGATTTTGTCTCCGGCAGCCAAGAACGATCGTTCGCACATAGTGCCAATGCCTCTTCTGAAGCGCAGCCCAAAAGCGAGTCGCTCCCTTTCATTACCAGCTTCCTGGTCGATCAACGATCGTCTCTTGTGTCTTCCCAAGAGGGACGTGGATCTGACACTGAATGGTTAGAAGATGAACGGAACGCCTTTGACTGGCAATCCGTCTCAATGCTCGCGATTCGGCAGAACGAGGAGCGCCGAGCGGAGGAGGAGTGGGTTGCTACGAGCTGGGAGAAGTCCATGGAATCCACACTGGATCATGTGGCGACGATGCTCATGCAGGTCGCGAGGCGCGTCCGTGCCGGCGAGATTCGTATTGAAGGCCCTCTGGGTATGAGCGCGGAAGCGGCTCTGGCAGCGACTTTAACAGCGCTTCTGCAAGCTGACGGGTAAGTAGACTAGTTTTCTAGGCTTCCGCCCCCGTAGCTCAGGTGGATAGAGCAGCGGTTTCCTAAACCGTTGGCCGGGTGTTCGAGTCACCCCGGGGGCATGGGAGCTATTGGTGCTAAACTCATAATCTGTAAACTCATACCATGGGTATTGCCACGTCAAACCTCAAGTCATTACCAAGCACAGAACAGTCGTTTTCGGAAATGCTTGACCGGCACCGGCGCAACATCGCTTATGTCGGTATCGGCATCGCCGTCATAGGTGCCGGATATTGGTTCTCGGTTCGGTCCAAAGCCCTCAAGGACCAACATGCCGAAACCGCTTATCGTGCCGCCATGCAGAGTGTTATGGCTGGAAATCTCCCTCTCGCGCAGACTGACTTGAAGAATGTCAGCGCCAGATACAATGGAACACCGGCAGGAGTAGAGGGGGCGTTACAGCTGGCCAAACTTTATTACAGCCAAGGAAAGTACGCCCAAGGTATCGACGTTTTAAAAGTCGCGGCGAATGGACCGGATTATATGCGATATGACGTTCATTTCCTGAGTGCTGCTGGTTACGAAGGGTTGGGCCGGAACGCTAATGCAGCTCAGGAGTACGAAGTGGCTGCGGGTGTAGCACGGTTTGATTCGGACCGAGATCGAGCCAAGGCCAATGCGGCTCGGACGTATGCTGAGGCGGGAAATAGGGATGCGGCGGTCAAGCTTTGGACGGAACTGTCTAAAGATCCTAAGAGCCCGATATCCGGGGAAGCTGAAGTTCGCCTGGGCGAGTTGGAAGCCCACGCTGCGCGGTCCTGAGCGACCAAACCCCACCAGACTAATTATACCCTGGTGGGGTTTTTCACGTACCTAATACGGGGAAATTTGGCGCTGGGTTTAATCTCCAGAACGAGCGTATAAGACGCGTTTCTGGAAACGCAAGGGGGTTGCGGCCATCGCTGTATATGCCCCCCGAATCGCCTGCGTATGATAGGTCTTCATGCCCGTGCTTCCCGGTTGCGACGCAGGATCATCGTATTCCACCGCGTGCGCTCCGCACATGTCCGAATCGTGAGGTGAATGTACGTGCCTTCGCGTTTAATGTCCACGATGTTTCGGAGCTGCACGGCTTTCGATTGCGGGATCACCGCGCCATGCAGATAGCGATAGACGGTCGCGTCATCCACGCCTAAGACATACTGCGCGAATTCGCTTTGTGGAAGCTTGGAGGCGTACACCAGCATCCGGAGATGCTTTCGGGTCGCAGCCGAGCGGCTGAGTTTCAGTTGGACAAGACCACAGTCGGGCAGCTGCCGTTTCGGCCGACGCACGGGCGGCGTGCCACAATGCTGGCAGCGGACGGGACAAGGAGCCGTCGAATTGCCCGTCGACGGGTCGGCGGCTAGATTGGAACTGGGAGCCATTGGACTGCAATCCTATGGTGACCGCGCTACATGGTGCAGAAACACCTGTAGCACGAGGTAGTTGGTAGCTCCTCGACAGGCGCCGGTCAGGGTTACAGCCCTGGTCGGCGTTCTGGTATTCGGAGCCTGCATAGCGGAGTGCATATGCAGGCTGTCAACATAGATGGCCCGGTTTCGTTCGTCAACAGGCCGACCAATCGTGGCAATATATGTGTTGTGGCACGAAACGTTTGTGTCGGATCTGTGCCATGGGCTGACGAAAATGACTCCTCGGCCGTTGTGCGGGTCGTCGCCGGTATTGGTGTTACCTGGGATGTGTCGGCTTGCCAGTTGCGACCATGCATGAGCACTGCACTGGTAGCAACCTCTGTCACGACAGCATGGTGTGACATTACCGACCTTGCCCTTCCGAGGATTCGGGTCTACCTTCGGCCCATGTCCTTTGGAACGCGCATGGCGCTATGGTGGGGAGGGGCGATCATCGTCACTCTCGTCGGGTGGAAGCTCATCGTAGGGCACCCGCGGATTGCTGTCGACGGGGTTTCCGGTTCGCCGGAACCGCCGGATGTGGACACAGCGCTCTCCCGAGAGGAGGCGGACCGCCGGACGGCCGCCTAGGTCACGGTCACCGCCTGGTCGGCTATAGGCCAAACGGATGCGCATGGACAGATCCGTCCACGACTTCCCACTCACCCCAGTTCAGCTGGAGATCCTGTCCGACGTCGCGTGTTTGGTTGAAATTCAATCCGATCCACATGTAATTGACAGGCGGCAACGATTCTCCATCAATCGACGGTGCGCCAGTACAAATGCCCTGATACACCGGCGTGCCGCCATTGACGCCAATCCAGAGTTTCGCAAATCCGCTCGTTCCCGCCGTGTGATCAACTTCGATATAATAATTGATCCAGTCCCCGTCGCTCCAGTCCGTCGGCAGACTTTCCGGCGGCGTGATATGAGTGCCGCCACCTTGATCGCCCGTGGAGCGGACGCTATAGACCCAGTAGAAATCATAATGATCCGCCCCCGTGCCACCGGAACCACCCGCTGCTTCCAGTCGACCGGAGCCATCGACGATCGGGGTGCCACCACCGAAGGCCCACGAAAGAATCTTATAGCCGCCGGACGAGCCAAGATTCGTGCCGCCGCTATTGAACGTCGGCTTGAATTTGATCGACCCTTGGAACCACATATGCAGCAACGGCGATGGCAAAGGCGCGGCAAGTTCGCAGGCGCCTCCGGTCGACGCGGGGAAAATATACTTGGCCGTCTGATGGCCACGGAACGTCACCGTCGGATCAATCGACGCCCACGTGGGATTCGCCCCATCCATGTATTTGACGGTGCCCGCGCCAGTGCCGCCGATGTTCGTGGTGATATTGGCTTGCAGTGCCGCGGTGTTGGCGTAGCTGGTGTAATCATCGGACACCACTGCTAGGCCGCTGAGGGCCGGTCCATCGGAGCCGCCGCTATCGGTGAGCGTCGCCGCATTGCCCGTCTCACTGAACGCGCCGACTGCCGCAGGCATTCCCACACCAGGCGACGCCGCAATCCCCGTCTCGGCAAAGATGCCGGAACTCCCCGGCATCCCTACGGTGAAGGCGTCAGGGACGCCTGTCTCCACGAACGCGCCCGTGCCCACAGGAAGTTGATGCTGTTCGGTGAGTGCGGCATCGTCACCAGTATCGGCAAACGCCCCTGGAGCCGCTGACATGGCCACATCCCCCGACGTCGGTGTCCCGGTCTCCACGAACGTGCCGGGCGCGGCGAATATCTCATGCGCCGCCTCGAGCGTGGCGGGATTGGCCGTCTCCGTGAACGTCCCAGGGGAGGCGACAAGGTCATCGCCGAACGTCGCCACCTCCCCTCTTTCCACAAATGTGCCGCTCGAGACCGGCAACGCGTGAGCGTCCAGGAGCTCAGCCGCGTCGCCGGTCTCGGCGAACTGAGCCGCCGCAGTGGGAAGCGCGTACCACAAGATCGGCCGCGTGACGAGGAGGACTGGCGTCGTCGGTACCAGCCCATATACCGCCTGGACCACCCGCATCGGCACGGCCGTGTTGAGATGTGTCCCGACCTGGACGCGCAGGTACACGACCCGCCCCATGCGCCCCGTGAGGAAGGCCGTGAGATCGGTGCTGGCGAAGGTGGCGACATAGGTGCCGGGGGTAGCGCGACTCTCGACGGCGGTCAGGAGGAGCGCCGTATCAATCGCCGCGCCACTCGGATGATCGGCCAGGAAGATCTGCACGCCCGACAACCCCGTCGCGGGGATCGCCGCAACGGTCGGATTCGATTGGCCCGGAATGGCGGCCCCAATCGGATAGTCGAGCCCAGGCGCGATGGTCAGCATAGAGCGAGTCCTACGCTGCCCACGCCACCCTGAACGGCGTGGCTTCGTTCAAGACCGTTTCCACCTGGACACAGAGATACACCGTCCGGCCGACGCGAGTCACGAGATGGGCCGTGAGGTCGGCGCCTGCGAGCGTGCCGACGTACGTCCCCGGCGTACTGTTACTTTCTGTGGCGTCCACATTGAGCGACGCATCGATTGGTGTGCCCCCTGGATGATCGGCCAGGAAGAGGTGCACGTCGTTCATCCCGGTGGCCGCGATCGCCGGGACGGTCGGGTCGGGCTGGCTCGTGAGGGCGACCGCGACGGGATAATCGGTGCCCAGGGCGATGGTCTGCATAGTTACTCCAGGGTGAGAGAGGCAACCTTATACCGCGGGACCATCGTGAGGCTCGCCACTCGCAGAGGATGGTATGTGCGTGAGAGGATGGCGGCCTCGCCGGTGTCGACAAACGCGCCGACGGTGGCCGGCATGCCGACTCCCGATGTCTCTGCATTGCCCGTCTCCGTGAAGGTCCCAGGCGCGGCAGGTACCGTGCGAGCAGCTAGGATTGCCGCCGCATCACCGGTCTCAGTAAACACGCCTGGTGCCGTGGGCAATCCGAGTCCAAGCACCGCATCGTCGCCCGTCTCCGTGAACACGCCGGGGGTGGCAGATAACCGATGTTGCTCGACGAACGTCGCCGCATTGCCGGTTTCGGTGAATACTCCCGGGGCCCACGCGCGGGTAAACTCCTGGAACGCGAGGCCAGCCGGGAGCATGGTGTTGGGACCCACCAGTGGCGTGCCGGTCCAGGTACCGGTGTCAGTGGTATCACTGGTGCCGTTCGTGGCGTTATTGAGCGAAAAGTAGGTGACGTTGACGACCCCAGCGCGACCCGGCCCTCGCGCGGCATCCCCGTAGGTCGTTTGAATAAGCGTGAGCGCTGCGGTCAAATACCCGGCCTTGACCGCCTCACCCCCGACTGCGGCGGCGGAGTAGTTCCCAAACTCGCCCACCTTCAGCATGGTCGTCCCGTAGCCCTTCGCCACCATGGCGTCCTGCACGGGGCCAATGTCCTGGAAGCTATTCCCGGTCGGGAAGCTATTGACCGTCGGGTCGTACACGCCGCCACTCGTGTACGGATGGATCGAGAACATGTCCGCCACGATCCCGGCGTTCATCAGATCCGTGAGCCAGTCAATGCCGGTGATGGTCGCGCTGGTCGCTGGGTGGCGGAGCGAGGTGACGCCGCCTGTACAGAGAATTGCTTGCGGGTTGACCGCTTTTACGGCGACACGGGTGGTATCGAACAGCGATTTATATTGCGTTGGACTCGGCGTCGCCGTCGCAGAATCGTTCGGCATCCAAAACGACCCCGCATAGTTCTCGTTCGGCTCGTTCCAGGCTTCATGGATGACGGCAGCCCCGTACCGACTGACAAATGCTGCGACAAAGGCCGCGTAGGACGCTTGCCAGGTTGCGTCGGTACCGGATCCTTCGACAGGAATGCCACCGGCACTCAGGCCGCCATTCGCCCATGAGGGGGAATTGAAGTAACAAAAAACCGGCAGAATGTTGGCGGATTGGCAGGCTGCGACGACCGCATCCGGCCCGGACCAAAAGATCGAACTGAGAGACGACGTGGGTTGGAGGGCGGACCAGTCCCACCCGATCCGCATGGTGGTGCAGCCCATGGTTTCCATCTGGGCAATCGCGGCAGCATCACGCCCGACACCATAGCCGACTTGATTGACCCCATACCGAAGGATGCGCGTGACCGCGAGGGTCGCCGCATTCCCGGTAACACGGATCCCGGCACCCGTTCCCACCCCGTAGAGGCTTCCGTACAGGCTCGACCAAATGCCATGACCGGGCCGCGTGTCGAGGGTATAGCCGTAATCCAGCGCGGCCGCATCGCCGGTCTCCGTAAACGCCCCAGTCCCTGCGGGCATGCCGATCGTTGCCGCGGCGGCATCGCCATGCTCCATGAACGTGATCTGTCCAAAGAGGGCGCTATAGAGCGGCGAGAAAATGTCCTGTGGTCCTCGGGCGGCGAGCAAATGCCCCTCCGCGAGGGCGGCGGCATCGCCCGTTTCCGCGAAGGCTCCTGTGGCGGCGGAAATGCCCATGCCGAGCGTGGCATCGTTCCCGGTTTCTGCAAACGCGCCAGTAGCGGCCGGCAACGCATGCTGTTCTGTGAGTGCGGCGGCATCGCCCAACTCAGTGAACGCAACCTCGGTGGTGAAGAGCCGATCGTAGAGCGGCGAATAGATGCCAGGGGTTGTTTGCTGGAGCGCGTACCCATGCGATAGTGCCGCCGTATCGCCGGTCTCGACGAAGGCCCCCGCCGCCGCAGGGAGTTTATGCCCCTCGGCTAAGGTCGCCGCGTCGCCTGTTTCGGTAAATGTTCCGACGGCCGCAGAGACTTGATGCTGTTCGGTGAGTGCGGCCGCCACGCCGGTGTCCGTGAAGGACCCGGTCGTGGCGGACAGCACAAACCCCACCGCAAAGAGGTTGGTGTAGAGCGGGGAATAGATGTTATTCGCCATACGCTTCCTCCTACGCCGCTGTTTATGTTAAGGCGTAGCGGCCGATAATGAGTGGCACGTAATTTCCCGTGGCTGACGCATTCGCTTCGCTGATGGTGTTCGGTGGGGCGAACGCCGAGGTCGCCAGGAAGAGTGGCTTGGGGTTGTTCGTGCCGAGGCACGGCATGTAGCTCGCTGGGAATGCTCCGACGCCAAGATAGGACGTCTTGAGAAACGAGGCCGTCGTATTGTCGCAGGCCATGGCTATAATGATCTGTTGTCCAGCATAGAGCGATAGCGCCGGATCGGCGCCCACCACTGACCATGCATTCGTGGTCGACGGGCACGTTTGCGACCCACTGAGATACAGATGCGAGTAGGTTCCTGCCGAGGCATCGCCGGTATCGTAAATGGCGAGCGCGACATTCCCGCTCGCGACTGCGACGTTGATCGCCAAATCGTGGAGCACGCAGGCGCGGGGCACCGTGACGCGGACGCCATACAGCCGGTTGGCGGAGGGCCACGCCGCTTGGGTGGCGCCGAAGATCGGCGCCGTACTGAGGACGCCCGGGAAGTTTTGCACGAACCCTTCGGATCCGGATTGCCAGAGCCCTGTGACGGGGGTCGTCCCCGCTTCCCCGATGCTGCCGCCCAGGAAATCCAAGAGCTGCTGGACGGTCGCGCCGTTCACTGATCCGGCCGCGTTCGCGTCGTTGAAGTTGCCGCGAATGGTTGAAAGTGTGACTGCTGGCATGATTGCCGTCCTTTAATTGGCTGAATGTGAAATTGTCGATCGAGATGAAGTCGAGCGGTCCGGGCGCCGTGAGGAGATCCCCACGACGCCCGTGCGCTGCGCTGCTTACGCTTCCGTGAAGACGCCGTTGACGGTGTCGAGTCCGACCGTGAAGGTCTCACCCGAGTTGAGCATGATCGACGAGCCGTAATCGAACCAGCCGATCAAGGGGTGGGTGGAGGACGTCGCGTCGTACAGCACGGCATAGCGGAACGGCCCGATCGAGCCGCCCGAGGCGGTGAAGACGGGGCCGGTGGCGACGAACTTCTCGACGCCGGAGGTTTGCACCGACGTGTCGCCGGTACAGGCCGAGCCGCCGGCCGAATAGCCATTGCCCGCGGAGATCTCGGTGAGCTCCGCCAAAACGGCGTTTGTGGCGCCAGGGGCGGTGTTCGTCAGCATGACCTTGACGCTGTCGGTCGCCAAGTTGAAGAGTCCGTTCGCCTCGTTTTGGACGAACGCGTTGAATTTGTTGAAGGCTGCCATTGGAGTATCCGAGGAAGAGGAAATGAGAAAGGGCCGTCGAGAGACGGCATGTCGGACGCATCCGCCGGTCGTGCCTGCCGGGAATACGAAAATGTGGGATCCTGCTGGTGTAGTTACGGGGCGCGGATCATAGAGGCTCCGGGTGCATCGTGAGAGTTAGAGGCCATAGGGGTGAGGATGCGCGACCCCATCGATCACTTCCCACTGGCCATACCAGAGGGCTTGCGATTGCGAGACAGCGCGGACTTGGTTGAAGTTCATCCCCAACATCACTTGGTTGAGGGCTGGCATCGCTAGACCATTCTGCATCGTCCCGGAGACGGTAGCGCGAAGGACCGGCGTTTGCCCGTCCTTGGCCATCCACAAGCGAACGATACCCGTTGGTTGGGAGTAGTCCACCTCGAGGATGTAGTCATACCAGCCACCGTCGGTCCATTCGGTGGTGATGTTCCCGGCAATCCCCGTTGTGGTCCCACCACCCACCGGGGCGCTGTTGCTCTTGGAGAGCGCGGTCCAATAGAGCTGATACTGCGTGGTGTTCGTGATCTCCACGCGGCCGCTGCCATAGTAATTATTCCAGCCCCAGCCCAGGAGCTTGTAGGCATTGGCTGAACCGGTCAGCGTCCCCGTCGTCGTGAAGGCCGCCGAGAAGCGAATCTTGGTGCGGAACCAGATGTGGGAGAGCGTTGGCACAAACACGACCCACAACTCCG
>Ga0206991_10149_pt1 | contig 20904 bp, 22 predicted proteins | sample Alteio_BWMinCont_9_FD_153286 | JGI IMG/M metagenome (GOLD analysis project Ga0206991, IMG submission 153286) | Enriched cells from forest soil in Barre Woods Harvard Forest LTER site, Petersham, Massachusetts, United States -... | ecosystem: Environmental > Terrestrial > Soil > Temperate forest >...
ACGGCGCTGGCCGATGCGCCGAAGGTGATGAACACAACGGAAAAGCCGATTACAAATGCCAGCGATGAAGTCAGAAGGCTGCCGCGCGGCTTTTCACCCTGCCGCAACTGTTCGACACCAATTCCGGAAAGCATGGAGATATAGCCGGGCACGAGCGGAAGAACACACGGCGAGAGGAAGGAGATCAGTCCCGCCAGGAATGCGGCAAAGATGGATACCTGCATAGAGCCATTATCTCCTAAATCCGCCTATCTGCTAAATCCGAGCGCGGGCGAATACCAAAGGCAGATCCCTTCGTCATGGTGTCGCAGAGAGATCCTTCGGCTCACGTTGTTCGCTCAGGATGACGATGCTCGTCGCATCGTCACCCCCTCCCCATTTTCTGCAAGTGTTCATTCCAGGTAACTTTAAGTCTAATCATCCTGTAAGTGTTCATTGTGAGCGAGTTCGTAATTTTGGTACGACGGCGCACCCTCGACGCCGACTTCGGCAGCAGGCTCATTTTCCCGATTCTTGCGAATATGGCCCAGGGTTGCACTGACGCGCGCTTCCATGCTACCGCGGGGCATGGCAGTGGGCGCAAGCTCTTCGAGATCGAACATCAACCGGTGCAGTTCCCGGCGGCCTTCGGGGGTGGTATCGAATTTTCCGTCGAAGGCGTCAAGGGAGCGGGACAAGAGACTCTCAAAGTCCGGGGTGGGGTCCGCAGGTGTAACAGAGACCGACTCCGCCGAATGCCGAGCGAGGATTTCCTGCATCGGCTCGGCGGCAACAGGAATTTTGTGGACCGCTGGAGGCTCAGAAGACGCGGCGACCGGATCGACCGGTGCAGCGGTGGGGCTTGCTGGAGGAGAGGCGGCGGAGACGCTGCGCTCACTCAGAGACCCCTCGCCCTCGTTGACTTTGTTAAGCGGCGAAAGCGCATCCTGTTGGTAGCCTTTCGCCGCCGAACCTGACGATCCTATTTGGATCGCCAATTTTTCGGTCCAGGCGCGATAGCCGAAGGCAGCGACGTATTCGGCGCGGACTCCGGGAACGGATTGCAGCATCAGCTGGCCGAGATAGCCAAAGGCGACGGCGTCGCGACGCGAGACGCGTCCTCGAGCGAGGAGGCGGAACACCTGGGCAAGGGCGCGGTTGACGTCGGTAGCCGTGGAAAGTTCGCCACACATGGGCTCGAGTTCGGCGGAGTTGGCACTCGCTTCCCTGGGATAGAGAAGGCCGTATAGCTCTTCTTCTTTCGTGGCGTGGTAGAGGCAGAAATACGGATGGACTTCTTTTTTATGACTTTCGCCGGAAGAGGCCCGCGGCATCCGGCAGCGGCGCCCATCGGAAAAAGAGAACTGGCAGCGGGAGGCGTCCGCCTCGTTGGAGTTGTTGGTTGAATCTCCTGTCCCAGGAGTCCCGTAGACTCCGCCGGCGTCCGCAAGGCGGAGCCCGGTCCGATCGCGATCATGAGGATTGTCGATCGAGAGAGAAGGAGGGTGAGGAGCGGCGTGAGGAAGAGAGTTCTGTATCGTATTCATATGCCATGTTACCATATAAGTACACTTATGTAAATCGTTTACTTATATGGCATTCGAATAGAAATGAGGAATTGGAGATCAGCCGTTCGAATGGGTTCGCCCCTTCGACTCTTCCTTCGAAACGTATTTCGAAACTGGCATCGAAGCTCAGGGTAAACAGAGCCGTGTTTTCGAAACTCAGGGCGAGGGCATTCCCGGAATGTGGGAAGTTGCCCAAGGGCGTTTCAAGGCTAACTTCCGAGAAGAGAGCTTATCAAGACTTGAGCCGACCCCAATAAAGAAGCTGGTGTTTCCGTATCCGGAATTCAATGCAGGATGCCTTCATCAGGACAGAAGGCCCCAAATCAGGCATCCCTACTCACCGCGTAGAAACTATTTCGTCACTTGAACGACCCTGAGTCTGCGAAGCATTCTGACGGAGCGAGCGCCGAGCTTATCCTTGGGTATCACCAGCCGGAATGGGCCTTCCGTTTCCGCCAACGGCTTACCGTCGCTGGAATCCGCCAATACGATTTGATTATCGGTCGCGGATGGATCGAGTTCTCCGAGGGAGAACACCACCTGGTAACCGTCCTGAGCTTCCACCAGGATATAGGTAGTGAGCGCCTTGCCGCGCAGGCTTGAACCTGTTGGCACGCCCGCCCGTTTCAAAACATCGTCGAGCAATACTCCCCCGTATGTAACCGCAGCGAGTGTCACGGTGATTCGCGGCATAGCCAGAAGATCAGCGGCGGTTACCGTCATGGGCTTCCGAACATCTCCGCTGATGTCGATTGTGGCGGCTTGTTGGGCCGATACCGCGAGGACTGAACACTGTATGGCGATAGCCAGCATGAAGAGAAAACGAAGCGGTTTCATGTGCCCTTCTTATTCTTTGGCGGACGCGCTATATGTATACTACCGTAGCCGTATAGCGATTACTATCGTATACTATCGTACCACGGCCGGATTGGCGGCGGCTCGTTGACTTGATCCATCCCTCGCGGGAGCGACACGTGATCGCCCATGAGTATTTCTACAAAGGCTTCCATTCTCGTGGCGACGACGACTATTTAAACCAGTGGGCAGCAGAGATCGATCAGATGGCCGCGGCGGGATGGGAAGTTCTGGGATCGGAACGGATGCCCGGCATACCCTTCCAATGGACCGTATGTCTTTACCGGCCTATACAGAATAGAGTTCTTTTGAGACGCACAAGGAGGCAATCGATGGCAATCTCTGCGAGGAATCAGCTACGCGGCACCATCACGGACGTTGTGCTCGGCAACGTAATGGCTCATATCACCGTGCAAGTCGGTGAGAACGTCGTGGAGAGCATGATCTCCAAAAAGAGCGCCGAAGAGCTGCACCTGAAAAAAGGCGATAAAGTCGTGGTCATCATCAAATCCACCGAAGTCATGATTCAGAAAGACTGAACTATGCCTGAGCGATCCCAGCAGACACTTCAGGAAGGCCTGTTAACGCGGGAATCGAGCGGCTGGAACTCTTGATTGGGTTCATGGACGGCACGCGGACATTGACAGCGCAAGATTGCCAGGCGTAACCTCCGCGAGGCAGCCGCGCCGCTGGTTCGAACTGATCGATTCGACACGTCTCAAACACGGGATTCCGCCGGAAGCTGAGCTTGGCGGCGCTGAAACGATGTATCCGGAGTACATCGCCAAGATGAAGAAAATGAAGCTGCTTCCGCGTCCGGAAAAGAAAACGGATTCATCGGGGACTGCCAAATAAGACGCGCCGCAGGGAAACGCGGCGGCTGAAAAAAAAGGGCCGGATCGGTCCGGCCCTTTTGCTTCTTATCGTTCGCCTACCGAGAGGTGGTTACCAACGGCGTCACATGGATCAGGACGCCGGGATTGGCGTCTTCCAGCATCCACAACGAGCCGTCCGGGCCTTCTTCCACGTCGCGGATGCGGTGGCCCACATCCCAGCGCTCGGCGGCTTTGGCGCCGCCATGGCCGTCAAAGATGAAGCGGTTGAGCGACATGGTCGCCAAGCCGCTGACGAAGCCATTGCCGTTCCATTGCGGGAAGGTCTTGCTGCCGGTGTAGAACATGATATTGCCCGGGGCGATCACCGGATTCCAATAAATCACGGGCATCGCCAGATCGGGCCGCGTGCCGGGCTTGGCAATGGGCACGCCGTTATAGTTCTGCCCAAAAGAGACGAGCGGCCAGCCATAATTCTTGCCCCTCTCGATCAGGTTGAGCTCGTCGCCGCCACGCGGACCGTGCTCGACCTCCCACAATTCGCCAGTGGGCGAAAACGCCAGGCCATAGGGCGTGCGTACGCCGCTGGCCCAGGTTTCAGCCGGCGTCATATTAGGGCCCGGGAAGGTATAGTTGCTTACCACCTTTGCGGTCTTGGCGGCTTCCGTGTCACTGGGCGGGTCGATCAGGGGAATGGTGGCAGCGCCGGTCTTGCCGAAGTTGGGATTGCCGGGGGCGGGTTTGCCGTCCAGCGTCAGGCGCAGGATCTTGCCTACGGGTTGGTTGGGAGCCTGAGCGGGAGTGAAGCGCTGGCGGTCGCCAACCGTGAGGAACAGATACTGGCCGTCAGGCGAGAAGGCGATCTGCGCGCCTTCCTGACCACCCTTGCCCCTGGGCATCTGGCGCCACAGCACCTCGAATTGTTCCAGTTTGGCTGAGGTGGCGGTGGCATTCAGCTTGGCGCGCGCGAGCGCCAGGCCGCCGCCATAGTCACCTGGCTCCACATAAGTGAGATAGATCGTCTGGTCGGTGGCGTAATGGGGCGAAACGAAGACGCCCAGCATGCCGTTCTGGCCCTGCCAATAGACCGGGGGCGTACTGCCTACCGCGATTTTGTCTCCCTGCTGGGACACCAGCAAAACGGGCCCGACCTTTTCCGTGACCAGCATGCGGCCGTCGGGCAAAAACGCCAGCCGCCAAGGCAGTTCAAAGGTGGTCACCGTGGTCATGGTGAAGGGCAGGCTGGCTTCGGGCTTCTGTTCGCCGATATTGACCTGTGCCCAGGCCGCCGCCGCCACCGACACCATCGCGATAAGCAACGCCACTCTCGCCAATTTCATTTTCATCTCTCCTTGCTTGCCAAACGCTCGAGCTTAAGCGATCCGGAACCATTGCGTGCATCGTACACTAACACGAAAACTCCTGATAAGCGGCCTTCTCGGACTTGGGAATGAGCCGGAAAGTCAGTTTCCAATAAGGGGGGATCGCCGAGTGTTATTGGATCTTGGTTTTCTCGTCGAAGCTGGTGATGTGACCGATATCCGACTCGATGCAAGGGGCGTTTTCCACGAGTGACTCCCTGGTTGATTTCGATATCCAGGGATTCATTGTCCAGGGGCGCGTGAATATCTCCGGATCTTCGACGGTCGCCTGATAGTGGAGGGTATCTCCCTGGCGGGAAATACGTTCGGTTACGTGCAGGGCGGTACTGTGAAACCATCCATACAGTCCAAGCCAGGTATCGTCGGTGAACTCAGTCGTGTCGACAACCAGCGTATCTCCCTCCCAATGTCCAACTGAGTCTCCGTAGTAGGAGCCGTCCGCTGCCGGGTTATGGGGGCGACCATCCGTCGGCACGAGGCGAAACGTATTGCCGGAGATAACCTGGTACAGAAAAACGATCGGCATGCCGGGGGCTTGAATGATCGCATGCGGAGGACCGATGCGCGGAACGCCTCCCGGTTTGCAAAAGAAGGCCGGGTCTGACTTACTCTCCGTCCGTGCGAGTTCCTTGACCTTGGCCATCAGCTCGGGCTTGTAAGGAGGTTGATTCGTATCAGCCGCTTGCTCTTTAGCCCCTGCCCAATCGCCCCGCTTGATGTTCGGATCGCGAGGGGGGCCGAAACTAGAACCGACGGGTGTGTCAGGCCCGCTGCCGCTTGCCCAAAAACCATTCAAATCCGGGTGGCCATCCGCGAGCCGCGATACTGGTTGAGGGGAGATCGCATCTTTTTTCGCGTTCGGCGGAGCGGGCGTTTGCTGGCATGTCGCCGGCAGCGGAGTTACATACAAAAGTGCGAGTAGAGCTACCGTCGCCCGGCCAGGCCTGAGGGGAAGCTTCATACGGACGACCTCCTATGTTTACGAGCGCTACGCAATTAAACCTCAAGGAGACCGAATCGAATGAAATTTCTTTTGTCGATTCACATCAGGGCTTGGGAAGGGCAGCTACACGGCGCTTAAGGGTTCCAAGCGGGGGCGCTTGGATCAGCCCACGGAGGCAGTACGCGAGCGTACTGACAAACTTCCCGAAGACGTGTTATCGATGCCTTCAGGGCCGATTTATGTACGCATGGGAAGAAAGCTACAAAGCCGCGGCGTTTGAAACGGATCGCTCGAAAGTACGCGAACGCATCCGAGCGGCGCTGACGGTGATTAACCGCCGCGTTCGCGAACTGAACGAGGGTAAGGGTTCAGCAAAGGAACGGTCTGCCGTTCGAGAGGCTCTTGACGTGCTGATCATCCTCACCGTAGTAAGCGACGACTCCGGACGTCCCACTCCACAGCCGTGAAGGTTTGCAACGTTGGCATCTGTGCGTTTCCGATTCAGGGCTGCGAAGGAAAACGATAGCTGCGATTAGCGGGAGATGTAGATCTTGGTGAAACCGTTGCGGCTATTGGTGACGGTGAATTTGCCGTCAGGCTGGATCGAAGCTTTGATCCAATTTCCCTTGTCCTCGATTTCCTCGAGGTTTGCGATCATGTCCCGCGAGGTGTTGTGGCTGGGGTCGGGATCGAGCAGTGACAAGTGTTCCTGCCAGATGCCTTCGATCCCCGGTATCCCGGCGAGCCGCAGATAGGCAACTTTTTCATACGGAGTGGTTTGGGTGCCCGGAGGCGTGGTCGATTTGACGCCACTGTCAACCTGCCCCATACCTTTGCGCGGCCCGTTGTTGACGACCACGACCTGGGGTTTGATGGCGCCGAGAAACGCGGGCGCTCCGGCGCCGTCGAATGCACCGTGACGGCTGGTCTGATAGACGGTGACCATGCCGAGCTTGTTCACCGGGCACGCGAGCTCCATCTCTTTTTCCCAATCGAGATCGATCAGATTCAGGTATTTGAACTTGCCGTAACTCACCAGCACGCCGGCGACACGCTGATTTTCGAGCCCTATGGGAGCTTTTTGCTCCGCCGAGGCGCAAAGCGGATTAGGCCCGCCGCCGTTGACGGGCTTGGCCAGTACCTTTTGATCCGAGGCGACCACGAGGACGCGGAGTCCCTTGACCGGGATCACATCTCCCGGCTTCACGATGGTGCGCTTGCCCGCGGCGGCTGTCGTGTAGCTGTCAAGCCATTGCTGGTTTTCTTTCTCGATGGCATCGCCATGATCGAAGAACCTGCCGATGGGAATCATTTTGGAGAGGGCGGCGAGCCCGCCCACGTGGTCTGCGTGGAAATGGCTGATCAGCAGGTAGTCGATCCGTTTCAACCCAGCGAGCTGAGCCGCGGCATAGATGCGTTTGGCGTCCCGGTCGCCTACCGTCCATCCCGTATCGATCAGGAATGATTCTCCGGACGGGGAGACAATCAATGTCGCCGCACCGCCCTCGACGTCAACCCAATAGATATCGAGAGGCCGGGACTGCGCGTGCAGATTGCCGGACGGAACGAATAGCAGCGCGAGGAGTAAGAGGAACAGCATGATCGCCCTCCTGAACCTGCGGGGCGGCAGGGTGCGCGCTAGTGTATCAGACTCCGATACTCAAACTCAGGTAGCTCCCCAAGGCAAGAAGCCGAAGACGCCAGTCCTCAGGCCTCAGGCCCGAGGACTGTCTCTGGATGTTTTGACAGCAGCCGTCAGGCAAGCGTTGCTTTACGGAGCCGGCACGTTAATGACGGTGTTCACCATAGTCACCGACGCATTGAGTGACAACGCTCTACCGTTGAGTGTGGTGATGGCTGTTACGCCGGAGGTGGAGAACGTGACTCCGGCGGAAGCGATGATGGTGCCAACCATGGCGCCACCGCCCGCCGCATTGATCGTCGCCGCGCTGCCCACATACCAGAACACGTTCTTGGCCAGCGCGCCGTTGACGAGGATGACGCTACGCGGTGCTCCAGCGTCACCGACAGTAAGACTGCTGGCTGACTGGAATACCCACACGGCGGTCGCATCGCCTTTGGCATCCAAAGTCAGATCCGTTCCGGTAATCAAGAATGAACCGCCTGCGGCTTTATAGATGCCCGGAGCGAGGACCAGCCCGCCGAGCTGTCCGGCGCCTGGATCGGTGCCTCCGGCTCGCGAAGCGGGTGAAAGGTTGTTAAATATGGCGGTCGCGTCGGTTGCGGCCTGCATAGCGCTAGCGGAAGTGGTCGCGGTGCCTTCCGACGGACATCCAACCGTCGGGGGCGGGGCAGCGGTGAATATCTTCCCATTGACCAGTCCCACATTGCTTCCGGTTTCGGTGTACGTGCAGCCCGCTCCTGCGTCGTGAAATCCAGTGACCAAGGTCGAAGCCGCAGTTGTTCCGAAATCTCCGTTTATTACCGTGTTGATTCCTTGATTGGTCGCGCCGGAGCTGCCTCCAAAAGATCCGAAAGTCACGGTGACTCCAAGAGGCGGACTCACCTGTTTTCCGTCGGCGGTGGTGGTCGCGCTCGAAGTTGCCGCCGGGCCGCATCCGGCGACAAAACCCGCCATGAGCAACGCCAGCATACACATCTTTCCTACCGTTACCTGACGCATCGGTATCTCCTCTTCCATCGTTGAGTGACGTTACCCTGCGGTTCTCTCTCGACGCCCCACCGAGGCGGCCTAATGAAGCGGTGGATCGTTGGCGACAAAGAGCCTCGCTTTCACGGCGCAGGGCGTGAATGCCAGGAGGCCCAGGAATTTTCTTTATTCAATTATGCCCAAACTGATTTCTTTATTGTTCCGGGAGATATCTGTGCACGGCCTCTGCCAAAAGCAACGTTATGAAAGTGCGGAGTCTCAGGATGGCAAGTCGATGACCCTAAGTCTGTGGGTTCAAAGGCAAAGAAATTTTGACTTGTATTCAGCATCGAAGACACTTTCCCCAGTAATTCAATTCTCTTTCTCATAAGGGGAAGGAACCCAGAGCCATTTGAGGATCGACTCTTCACGAGCCTTACGCTCGCCTCAAGCCCCCGAGCCGCTTCTCGTTTGGGAGTTGCGGTCGTACACTGCCGACGTGAGCGTCAAAAAGGTGTGCCTGAGGGCCGTCATGGTCATTCGCAGTGGCAAACCCTGTTGGAGTGGAGAGTACGAATGTTCGATTTGCGGTTTGCACTTCCGTCCCGATCCAAACGATGCAGGCAAGCTCTCGCGTGAATTCGCGGAGCATGGAGTACGCGAACACGGCCAGGAGATGCAATAGAAGGCGATTGCGTGCGGCTCTAACTTTCGAGTGGCCGACGATTGGTCCGGAACTTCCGCTGCCAGCCTAAACCTCAGGTTCAAATCTCCAGCGACACGATGTCACCGACGCGCACTTCCCCAGGAGTAAGAACCGTCGCATAGACGCCCGCGCATTGTTTGTGCCACTGCGCAACGCAGCGAAGAACCGCGGGGCTGGGCTTGGCGCTCGCCGGATCGAGCGTGATGATCATGCAACGCTGGTCGACTTGCGTGATCGCAATCCGCGCCGCATTTCCGACGCGAAGAATCCGGCCGACCCAGTTCAACTCATCGAAGGCTGCGCCATGCTCCAGATCGAGGAGCAAGTTCGGACGAAAGCGCAAAGGGTCGGCTGGAGTTTCGCTTTCCTCTGCGATCCGAGCGATCGTCTGGCGGCTGATGAGCGAGACGGGCGCGACATCGTACGATCCTCGATAGTCCTGTAGCAAGAAGAGCTCCCGGCCGGAACGCGCCTCGAGGGCCTGGCGGAGCGCGTCGCTCTTAATCGGGAACTTCTCGCCACCGGGGGTGGTGACTGTCACGTCGGCTTCCTGCGGGCCGGCGGCCTCCACGCTCGTGCCGTAGCAAAGCAATTCGGGTAGCTCGCGAGCAGTCAGCCAGGGAAAAGAGGTGCGCGAGGCCGTCTGGACGAACGCGTAGCGCCGGTCCGCCAGTACACCTTGCAGAGTCAAGGTAGCGGCGGGTAGGCACTCGCCACGCATGGACTTGACCGGGTACCGCCCGAGCTGGCAGAGCACTCCTACCGACTGCATGTGACACCTCCGTACGACGCCATGCTCATCTCGGAATCCGATAACTCCGACACATTATCGGATATTGGCCCCTGTGGGCCTACCGTGGAATGAAAAGCGAGATTCCGATAACCGGCCTTCTCATGGAAGGATTTGGCATTCCACTTGTCTCTGATTGTCCCTACTCATATTATTTCTTTCGGGCATGAGCTTCCCGTGAAATCCATGACGGACCGCGGACACCATTTGAACTTGAACAGGGGCAAAGAGGGCGAGCGCGTCGCCAAAGTCATCGCACGCGCTGGACTGTGCTCGCGCCGCGATGCCGAACGGTGGATTGCCGACGGGCGCGTGAGTGTCAATGGAAAGATGCTGGACACACCGGCCTTCACCGTTGGGCCAGCCGACAGGATCCTTGTGGACGGCAGAACGTTGCCGGCCCCTGAAGCGCCACGCCTGTTCTTGTATCACAAACCCGTCGGCCTCGTGACCACCGTGCGCGACGAAAAAGGGCGTCCGACGGTCTTTGCGCATTTGCCGCCCGGCCTTCCGCGCGTGGTCAGTGTCGGCCGGCTCGACCTGACCAGCGAAGGCCTGCTGCTGCTCACCAACGATGGCGGCCTTTCGCGTTATCTCGAATTGCCAGCGAATGCCTTGACGCGTTGCTACCGAGTGCGTGTGCACGGCGCCGTAAACGCCGCCCGTCTTGCTCGGCTCGCACAAGGCATCACGGTTGACGGTGTGAGATATGGGCCCGTCGAAGCCAGGATCGAAGGCGGGAGCGGTGCCAATGTGTGGATTGCCGTCAGGCTCAAAGATGGCAAGAATCGTGAAGTCCGCAAAGTCATGGCGCATCTCGGCCTGCAAGTCACCCGCCTGATCCGCACAGCCTACGGACCCTTTCAATTGGGCTATCTACCGCCCGGATCGGCGATGGAAGTTCCACCGAACGATCTGAAAAACAAGCTCGCGGGTTATTTCGGTCAACGATCACGGCTCCCATCCGTAAACCGGAACGGGCAAGAGTGAGCTGGCTTTGGCTTCCTAGAAAAACCTCGGCGTGGCGGACGCGCCACAAACAAATTGAGCGTTCCAGACGGAGGAAACGCGCACGCGTGAATAAACGGAATCCTCTGAGCTCTCGGCTGGATTACGCAGGCCAGATCAGGTTTTTAGGCCGCAGCTTGGGTTAGAAGGCGCAGCGCGGTTCCCCCAAAAGCCCGTGCGGGATCGGGCGCGCGGGGTTGGTTCAGGGCTTGCCGTTGCCGGGCACGTTATTCGTAAACTGCTTGGAGAGGAACTCGCGAAGCACGCCTCCGCCCGCGCGCACCGCAATGCCGATGGCAGCGTTGGTGAAGACCAAGCGAGCTCCCCGATCCGCGCGAGGATAGTAAAGGTTGGACAGGAGACCTGAGCCCACAACGCCAAGAAGGAAAGAGTAGTTCGGCATCGCGTGTCCGTTGTCGCCGCGCAACACGAAGGCGAAGCCCAGCGCGTGCACCAGGCGGGACTTGGCCGATCCCGAACCCCGGTAGAAATAGCGGGGATCCTGGTGGAAGAGCGAGGGCAGAACCGCGTAGCTCAAGTAATTCCTGGTAAGAGCGTCGCCAAAGGCGGCGCCGTAGCGTTTGCCGTAGCCTGCGGCGCCCTGCCCGTATCCGGGGAACCTGTTGGTTCTTTGCCCGATGCCGGCAGTGATGCCGGCGCTGATGAACTCAATTGGATCGAAGACGTTATGAGAAACCAGCGAGAACTTTTGCCGGGTCGTGAGCGGAGCGGCGTCGTAGACGAAGCTCGTGTAGAAATTTGGAACAATCCCAAGGATCCGCTACCGCTCCTGCGCCTTTATTTGCACGGCGGCCACCTCTTCGGTGGGACGCACGGTCAGCTGGGTGCTGGCCGTAGCGACGCGCAGTAATATTGCGGGCATTTCATAAGCCTGTTGCGCCGTGACGACAATCTCCACGGATTGAAACGGCTCAAGATCCCTGGCGTTGACTGTGACGCGATAGGAGCCGGCGGGAATTTGGCTAAACGTGAATTCACCGTTCGCGCCGGACACCACCGTGCTCTGCCGCGATCCGTTCGAATCGATAAGGCTGAGCTCTGCTCCGGCGACGGTTGCTCCGGTCACATCCTGCACGATGCCGGAGATGCTGGCCGACGCCTCCGCGGGGGATGGTTGCGCCGCTACACTCTGCGGGCCTGATTGAGGCTGCGGCTCCTGCGGGAGGGTGCCGTTGGTGCCGGGCAAAGACGCGTCGCGTGAACCGTCGGACAGCGGTGATGTGGCGCCCGAGTCCTGCGCGAAGATGTTACGCGGTTGAGCTGAAAGCAGAACCGTCACAACCAAGATCATGCCGGATAGACACCGAAATTTGACGCGCCTATAAATCATTACTCTCCATGCAGGAAAGATATTTCCGTTTTGCTGGATAATCGGAAACTGCCCGCCGCTTTTGGTAGAGACCTGTTTTCGCCAGAGACCTGGTTTTGTGACTAGACTGATGCTACCAGGATTGTACCAAGTTGCCTGTCCGGTTTGAGTCTCGCCGCGCGAAGGCGGCGTTATCAGCAGTAAGGAGTTCGAGAACGAAGACGAGCACGCCTGAGACACAAATAAAATCCGGCCCGACGCGGGTCGCGCCGGGCCGGATTGTGGCAGTGGCCGTTAAGCAGCGAGGTACATCGTGCTGCCGTTGCGATCCACGAGCAGAAGGGGCTTCTTGTTCGAGCTACGGACGGCGCGCTCGAAGTCGGCGGTGTTCCTGACCGGCTGGCGGTTGACTTCCCGAATCACATCTCCGCGGCGCAGGCCGGCTTCGGCTGCTTCGCTGGAAGGATCCACGTTGGTCACCACCACGCCTTTTGTGTTGGGCGAAATTCCGAGATCGCTGGCCGAGTCGGCATCGAGGTTTTCGACCGATACCCCCGCCAGCGCGCTCTTCGCGGGACTGTTGCCATTGTCTTCGGAGTTTGCAGCAGCTTCTTCGGTGGGCAAGGTACTGAGCCTTACAGCAATTTGCCTCTCAGAGCGGTTGCGGAACACCTTCAGGTTTGCCTCGCTATCCGGCGGCATCATGGAGATCGTCATACGCAAGTCGTTGCTATTCGTGACCGGCTTTCCATTGACGTCCAGGATGATGTCGCCTCTTTCGATGCCGCTCTTCTGCGCCGGGCTGCCGGAGCTCACATCCGCGACAAGCGCGCCACGCGCGTCCTTTTCCCCGAACTCCTTAGCCATATCCGGGGTAACGTCTTGCGGGACAATTCCCAGATAGGCGCGGGTCACCTTCCCGTGCTCGACGATCTGTTCCATGACGTTGCGTGCCATATTGGCGGGGATGGCAAACCCGATGCCCTGATTGCCTTCTGAGCCGTGAGCGATGATGGCGGTGTTCATGCCGATCAGCTCGCCGCGGTCATTCACCAGCGCTCCGCCGGAATTTCCGGGATTGATGGGAGCGTCTGTCTGAATGAAATCTTCGTATTGTTCGATCCCAAGGTGAGACCGTCCGGTGGCGCTCACGATGCCCATGGTGACCGTCTGGCCAACGCCGAACGGATCGCCAACAGCCAGAGCGTAGTCGCCCACCTGAACTTTCGAAGAATCGGCGACGGTAATGGGGGACAGGTCGTTCGCGTCAATCTTCAGCACGGCAACATCGCTTTTCTGATCGGTTCCGACGACCTCAGCTTTGAACTCGCGTTTATCGGCCAGTGTGACGGTGACACTACTGGCGCCGTCCACGACGTGATTATTGGTCAGAATATAGCCATCCTGCGTCATGACGACTCCAGAACCGAGGCCCTGTTCGCGCTGTTGCGGCGCCTGACGAGGGGCTCTGAAACCGCGGTTGGGATCGTTGCCAAAAAACTGACGAAACATCGGGTCATCGGGCAATTGTCCGCGGAATTCGGTGGGAACCTTGGACACTTTCGATGACGCGATATTCACAACCGCGGGCAGCACCTTTTTCACGACAGGCGCGAAGCCGGTCTGGCTGTAGCCCTCGCTGGGGCTCGCCAATTTCAACGCCAGCGCGGCGTGAACGTGTTCCAGATGTGTAGCGCCGGCATAGCCAACGCCGCCAGCTAATGCGGACGCCAGGGCCGCCGAACAGAGCACGGCCTTAGAACTCTTCCAAAAGCTTTGATTGCGCATGTAATCTCCCGATTCGGAATTCGATTGGCCACGGCTCCGATCTGCTCCGAGGTGGTGGCTCGTTCAGTTAGACGGACGCGCGGGAGAGGCGTTAGCTGGGTGCGTAAGCTTTGGAAGCGATGGAAGCTCAGGGCACTTGCCCACGAGCGCGCCACGAGTGCGCTGGCGGGACGAAAAACTACCCTGGTTACGAGGGCCGGTGTTGTTGGGCGGCCAGATAAAGGCGTCTTGCCTTTGCGTCAAGCAGGCCCCAGATGCGCTCCGAGGAAATGAGCCAAGTCGGTCAGGGCTTCACGGCTTTCCGGGGTTTCGGTGTCGTCGTCGAATCCGTGCCACATGCCCTCAAATACGTTCAGGTCCGCAACGACACCTGCATTGCGAAGCTTGCGGTGAAGCATCACGATTTCACTCAGAGACATGTCGCGCGTGCCCGCAAGAAGGTATGTGGGCGGATAACCCTTGGGAATATCGCCCTCGAGAGGAGTTCTCGGCGGCTCGCCTGGTTTTCGGGGAACGGACAGGTCCATGGGACGCCGCGGCGGCCGCGCCGGAAAAAGATAAACCGACTGGATGGGGTCGACGCCATCGTTGAGCGTCCACGTGTCGCCACCGTCGGCCGCACCTCCACAAGTGAGCAGCCCCGCCGCGGCGGGAAACGGCAGCTTTTGTTCCGGCAGCCACGCCAAAGTGGTCTGCAGCAAACTACAGCCGCCCGAGGTTCCGAACATGGCGATGTTCCGGGGCTTGTAGGTCTTCAGCAGTTCGCGGTATGCGGCAAGGAGTTCGCGGTGAGGCTCGGCGGATGGGTTGAGACCATAGTGCAGGGCGATAACCTTCACTTGCGCGAGAGCCGCGACCGCGATGGCAGTGGAATCGACCTCAAATTCCAGCATCACCTTGTCGCGATTTTTTGCGGGCATCGTTTTGGGCGTGTAAGTGGCCGCGTCGACGCCACCGACTTTGCCGTCTTGCTCATCCACGGGATAAAGCTTCAGCGCCATGGCCTTCTCACGCGCAAATAGATTTTCCACGTGCCTGGCAGCCCAGGCGGGATACAGCTTTGGATCCGCCGGCTGGTCGGCGTTCACATCGGAGTTGATGAGCGCCATATAGGCTTCTCTCGACTCCCTGGTGGCGAAGCGCGGAAAGGGAATGGTGCGAGGTCCCCAATGTACGGTGGCATCCGGATCGACCCGGACTTCGGGCGAGAGAGGAGCTTGCGAGGGATCTTCCTTGTCGCGAGCGGAACCGGCCATCACAGCCGTGACGATGATGCCAGTCGCCACCACCCAGAAAGCGGTTTGCAAAATGCGACGTGATGCACTCATAGGCTCTCCGTATGATCCTAATTCCTGCCGCACGCCAAGATAACTCTACCGGCTGCTGCTCTTGGCGCCGGATGCAACTCGCGGAACCGGCTTACCGTAAACTTCGATCCAGTCGATCCGCGAACCTCCGCCAGATCCGTGGCCGGCTCCCCTCATCAGGTCGGTGAAGCCGATCTCCTCGACCCTGCTAAGGTCCGGATAGTCCACCCAGTAGCCGTCGCGGCCTTCGACAACATTGGCGATGTCGAGATTCCGCCAGCGCACGTCAACCATCTGGATTTCCGACTCCACCCAGTTCGTCGAGAGGCTGGCGGCCTTGTCGCCAATGAGCCAGGTTCCGTCGGCGAGCTTGATAATGGGATGCAGATAGTGAAACCCACTGACCCTGGTGCGCCAGCGGATGGTGGCCACTCCGGTCAAATCCACATCGTTGTTTTTATCCCTGAGAGTGATCGCGCAGTTTGAGGTGCAGAGCAGCGTCATCACGTACGTGGTGTGATTGTTGTAGGTCTGGTCGGAAACCCTGGTGCCAGCCTTGTCGCCGTACAGACGCACTTCCAGATTGGGGTTCGCGACATCGCCCTGGCCTATCGGATGCTCCGGCTCCTCCGCGTTATTCACATTGGGCACAGTGGTGTCGAGCTTCCAGTCTTCCCGGAAAAATAAGGGAGGGTAGGTGACACGCAAAGACCTCTGCGGCTGGGGCCTCGTGGGCGGGGGCGCCCCCACCTGTGCCGCGGCTCGGGCGGGCTCGCCCGCCAACCAATTCGATCCGGCCAAACACAGAGCAAAGAGTGCCAACAGGGATACGGCTCGAATCAATCTCGGCATATACACCTTCTCTTTCTTGACTGCTCATCGAGCTGCATGGCCACGCGAACCGCCGGAACTCAGGAGGCCCATTTTCAATCTCGGATCGCAATCTTGATGTGTTAACCGCCCTTAAAGCTAGCAGAGTATAAATCACGTGGTCGAAGTGACAGAGAACAAAAGCCAATGAGGACGAGATCGGTGGGGAATCCGCGCGGCGAAGCGTTTTGCGCAAGCCTCAAGGTCAGGGAACGCGAGAGTCCTAGCGGGAGGCGGGTTGGCGCGCGACGATTTCAGCGACGAGGCGCTTATGGGCGGCGTCGCCGGGACTGCCTTCGTGGTTGTACAGGACTTCCCATCGCTGGAAATATTGTCTTAGCTCGCCTGGACGCAGGCGATGCGATGTCGGTTCCTCACCGGGTTCGGTGATGTGAACGATGGCGAGGAGGATTCCGCCGGGCGCCACGCCTCGTTTCGCCGGGGCAAAGAGGTCACGTTGCAAGTAATAACAGATGACGACAAGATCCCAGGCCGCCGCAGCGATTTCATATTCCCCCGTCTCGAGGTCAGCGACGTGTGCGTCGATCTTGAAGTGGCGCTCGGAAGCGCGATCGCGCAGGATGCGAATGGCGCTGGAGGCGCCGTCGACGGCTGTAACCGACCAGCCGTTCGCGGCGAGCCACAGGGCGTTGCGGCCGGCGCCGCAGGCAAGGTCCAGGGCTTTTCCTGGCGGAAGTTTTTGGGCGATTTCGATCAAGAGCGGCGTGGGAGCGGCGTCGAGATCTTCGGCGGGACGCTCACGGGAGCGATAACGCTCATTCCAGGCGCGAATGTCCATAAGAGATTGCGGTCGCGGTCCTTGGCGAGATTGGGCGGCGGTCGAGCGACAGGCTCGCCGGGCTAGGCGCGCGTTGCGCGAGCTTGCGCTTCCGTGAGCCGCACGCGGTAGCTCCTCTGATGGCGTGTGATCACGATTTTGCCCTCTCGCGTGAGCCAGCCAAGGGCCCAGTCGAAAACGGGAGCTTTAGCCTCCACTTGATGCTTCAATCCAGGTAAAGAGAGCTCACCGTTCGCGTTCAGGGCTTGCCAGATGACTCCAGCCGTCGTGCCAATTTCCTCATGCATGTTCCGCTCCTAAATCCAGCGACATCATCACATCCACGGGTGGAAGCTGAGATGAAGCTCAAGTCGGATGCAAAAATGCCGCCAAATTTCAGCAACACACAGCGGAGTTTAGCACGCCCGGGTGGGTAGAGATGCGCCAGCAGCTTTTGGTTGTGAGAAAGCCGGGTCGGGGGTAGACTCTCCTACCATGTTCAGTAAACTGAACAGCCCGCTCAAGATAAAGCAAGAGATCGAGAGTGTGCTGAAGCCGCTGCCGAAAGATGTTCCCATGGTGCAGGCGGCGGCGCCTCAAGTCTCACCAGGACAATACCTTAAAGTGGTGCGGGACCGTCTGCAAATTGGGATGCGCGAGGTGCAGGACGCGAGTGAAGTGATTGCGGCGGAAGAGGGAAACGAGAATTTTTACGTCTCCGCAGCCCGACTGACCCAGATTGAGAACGAGGAGTCGATCCCCAGTTTTTTCAAGCTCTTCAGCCTTTGCTCGATCTACGGGCTCGACCTAAACGATGTCCTGAGCAAGTACGGCGTCAACGCAAACCGGACGCGATCTTACCAGACTCGTTTTCTGCCGGATATCACGCGAACGACTTCCTCGGAGATTCACGGATTGGAAGACAAGGTTTTGGTGCCGGTGCGCATCGATCCCACGTTTCGGTGGGAGACCACGCAACTGGTCAATCGGGTGGTGGCGATGTGGGGAGAGATACCCGCCGCTTTTTTACTCAGCTGCAACCCGCGGCGCCACACGTATGGGTATGTCGGCCTGACAGACAAGAGCATGTTTCCGCTGCTGCGGCCGGGTTCGCTGGTGATGATCGATCCGGAGCGGAAGCGCGTTATACAGGATGGATGGAAGAACGACTACGAACGGCCGGTTTACTTCGTAGAGTTGCGCAACGGATACCGATGCGGATGGTGCCAAGTGGAAGGATCGCGGTTGACGGTAATACCGCACCCTGTGTCGAATGTGCCCGTCCAGAGCTTCAGTTTAACCACTGAGGCCGAGATACTGGGTCAGGTAGTGGGGGTGGCGATGAGACTGGCTCCTCCAAATAGGTCCAGCCAGGAGCCTGGATCAAAACTTCCAGGGCCGACCGAAATTGTGAGATGAAAAACCTTCGCGCCAGCAGAGAGCATCCCTCCGGAATCATCTCGTAATAAGGCTCCGTTTCCAACCACAGGTTGGCCACGCGAAGTTCAACCTGTCCCAACGAAATAAAGTGCCTGCGCAGCTCCCTCGACAGACCCAACAGGGGCAGACTAGCGACCGCCTCAAAAACGGAGCAGTGCGTTTGGCGGAGCGCCAGATTTACTTCCTCAGGAGTGGAGACGCTTGCCCATCCTTCATGCAAATAACGCCCTGTGTAGGGATCTCGTAACGACGAAAGAAAGACGAGTTGCGCGAAGGCGCTCGGGAGGGCGTCCAGGACATTCTGCAAATATCGCGAGATGGGTTTTTCTTGCAGCATGGCAAGTCGACGAATTCTAGGACAAAACGACCACCCGACGCAATTTCTTTCGTTTTCAGTGCGCTGAACAAATTACGAAAAGATTACTAGCTACCCTGGAAAGCCTGTAGTGTGTGCGCGCATTCACAAATCTCCTTTCTGAGGTGAAACGACATGGGCGGAGCAAAGCCACCAATTTTTCCAGAAGAGTAGTACGTTAGTACGTTGAGCCTTGCACAACAGGGGGGGCCCCTGAGCCCCCTCCACAGCCCGAATTGATATATACTGCGGGCTGTCATGGTGCTATTTGTCACGGCAGTAGCCCTGGAGCTCGCTGCGGTGTATCTGTTGCTGCGCCACGGGCTGTGGCGTGTGTATGCGTCGCTGTCCCTCTACGTAACTTGGCTGTTGGCCGGCAATTTTGCCCTTCTCGTCGTCTATCTTTATTTCCCGTCTGTCTATCCGTCCTATTACTGGCACAGCGACAGCATCGATATCGTCCTTCGTTTGCTTGTGGTTTGGGAGGTATTTCATCAAACGTTTCCCAGAGGTTCAGGGCTGAATAGGACCTTATCGAAAGGGCTGGGGATCGCCGCCTTCTGTCTTCTGGTGTTCGCCTGCGCAACATTTTGGGGCTATCAGAACTACGCGAGTCTCCGTTCGGTGCATCTGGCCCTGGATCGGAGTTTCGGCTTTGTGCAGGCCGTGATGATTCTCGGCACGCTTCTCATGGCTCGCTACTATGGCGTGAATTATGGGCGAAACGTTCGAGGGATAGCACTTGCGTTTGGAGGCTGGGTATCGCTTTCAACGGCCAATAACGCCATGGCGGATCTGACCAACTCTTTCTTACCCTATTGGTACTATTTACGGCCATTAAGCTTTGTATTCATGATGGCGGTGTGGATATGGGCTCTGTGGGTCTACGAGCCGAATCCGCCCATCATGGAAAGTGACGCAGCAGCACTTAGCCAGTGGACGGAGGAGTGGAATAGGACGATTTCAACCGCGCGGACCATTATACGCCCATGATCAATGTGACTCTTTTCGCGATATTGGGATTGGTGCTGTTCGGCAGCTTTATTTTCATTGCGCTGCAGGGCGGCCGGAAGAAGGGCTTGCCGGATTCTTCGGCGGTGCGAGCTGTGACCCAGATCATCAATCTGGAGGGCAGTTCGTTTGCAAACGCGAGGCGTTTGCTTGATGACACCGACTACCAGACTCTATGCTCGAATCCGGATCTGCGGAAGCTGGCTGAAAAGCTTCGCAGGGAGCGCAAGCAGCTCGTGCTGATGTGGATTTCAATGCTGCAAAGCGATCTCATTACCCTGTGGCAGTTCCGTCGCTTCCTGGTCCAGCGGGGAGTGCCTTCGAGCCTGAAGGAAGAGCTGAGCACCCTGCAGGCTCTCGCGATGTCATTCGCACTGCTGGTTTTCATTAAGCTCTCTATTCGCACGGTGGGCCCGTTTGCGCTGCCGCGCGCCACGCGACAAGCCGGACAGCTGGTGGACAGCATGTCCAAGGGTGCGGCCGTGGTCCTGGGCCGCATTCCAGCGGCTGGATGGGCGGAAATCGAGCGCAGTTGGGCCAACAGCGCGGCTTAGGCCATTGGCTCGGTCGGCCATGCTTGTGAATTGAGATCTGAAATTTAGCTGCCGGTACGAATTGTGCGCTGTGAATCAGACCCCTCTTTTCGGGGCAAGGCGGATCGGATGATCGGCATTTCCGCTGCGATGCAGCGCGTCTACGGTTTAATCCATCAGGCCAGCGCTTATCCCTACCCCGCCTTGATCACAGGCGAAAGAGGTACGGGGAAGAGGCTGGCAGCCCAAACGATCCACTCGCTCAGCCAACGAAAAGAAAAATCTTTCGTGGTCGCAGATTTTTCCACGCTCGCACCTACCCTGGCGGAATCGGAACTCTTTGGCTATGAGAAGGGCACTTTCGCCGGGGCAAACGAGACCCAGTGGGGGCTGCTGGCCTATGCGCGCGAGGGGACGATCTTTCTGAAGGAAGTCGGGAATCTACCGATGCACGTTCAGAGCAGATTTGTGCAGATGCTGCAGGAGAAGGAGTTCAAGCCCATCGGCTCCGCTCAACCTCTGCCTTTCAAGGCGAGAGTCCTTGCGGCGACCTCGCGCGATCTGGAAGCCGAGGTAAAGCGCGGGGCGTTTCGAGAAGACCTGTTTCTGCGGCTGAATGCGGCGCAGATCCATCTCGTGCCGCTTCGCGAGCGAAGAGAGGATATTCCGCTATTGATCGATTATTTCCTGGAGAAATATGCGTGCGCGGACGGAGCGGAAACGAAAGTTTCCGGCGCCGCAATAGCACATCTCAGCGGGCTCAATTGGCCGGGAAACGTTCGAGAATTGGAGGACACGGTCCGGCAAGCAATTTCTG
>Ga0206991_10150_pt1 | contig 20810 bp, 13 predicted proteins | sample Alteio_BWMinCont_9_FD_153286 | JGI IMG/M metagenome (GOLD analysis project Ga0206991, IMG submission 153286) | Enriched cells from forest soil in Barre Woods Harvard Forest LTER site, Petersham, Massachusetts, United States -... | ecosystem: Environmental > Terrestrial > Soil > Temperate forest >...
TTGCCAGATAAACTTTCCCTCTTGACCTGGATCCATGGCGTAAATGACAGGTGATTTACCTTGTACGACGATTTCTTCGCGTCCGTTCGGCAGTCGCACGACGATAGGCGATGCTGAGAAATCAACATCTGGAGCACTTTTGTCTGGACAAAATGCCGGATCGCGGTCCTTCGCGCCGCAATTGCGATTCCAGACATCATTTTGTTGGAATTGATGCCACCACTTGATTTTTCCCGTCTTCAGATCCATCGCGATAACCGAATCCGACATAGGGCTGTACGGCGTTGAGTAATTGTTTCCACTTCCCACAAGAAGTACATGATTCTTGGCATCAATGGACGGTGAATCCCAGATGGCCGCCCCAGAAGGACCATAGAGCTGTGTCCCCGCCCGATTCTTCACCGTAGGTTGTGCTTTTTCGGTGATCGAATATGTCTTCCATACTATCTTGCCGTTGTCAGCATCGATCGCGACCACGCTTCCGCGGAACCCGCAGCATGCGAAATTCTCCGCTTCTACCCTGGATTCCTCGCGCGAGGAAATCGGAACATACAACCGTCCGTTGTACAGAGTCGGCGACCCAGTAACACGAGAGGCCGGGTAGCCATCTGCTTTTGTCTTCCACAATTGCTTGCCCGTCAGTGCATCGAGCGCGTAAACATTCGCCCCCAGGTCCCCCACGTACACGGTAAGGCGACCACCGCGCTTAGCAACGGTTACAGCGCTGCGCACGCCGGATTCCGCTGTGAATGTCCACTCAATGCAGCCCGTCTTTGCGTCGAGAGAATAGAAATCCCCTTCCCAGCTTCCGACGTAAACCCGCCCCCCCACTACCACTGGTTGAGAGCTTGCGGAAGTTGCTCCGGGGAAGCCAAACGCCCACTTCAGCTTTAGGTGCGGAACGTCATCGGCTGTCAGGCGGGCATCACCGGCAGGTTGAAAGCGCGTATTGGTTACAGTCACGCCCCAACCGTTCCAGAGAGGCCCTTTCAATGAGTTGTCGAAAGGGTCGTCTGCAGGGTTGCAATATGCGGACTTAGGAATTGGATTAACGGGCGCCGCGCCCAAAGACTTTCCAGATAGATATTCAGCCAGCGCTTGCCGTTCGACCCGGCTGATCATATCGTCGAGCGTCTGATCCTTCATAGGGCCTCGCTCGAGCGCTGTTAGAATCTGTTCAGGGGTCATCTTTGCCAGCACATCTCGGCTGGGAGCCCCCGATTCCGGATTTTCATGACAGACAGCGCACCACTTGCCGAAAAGGACCTGCCCATTCTGGGCCCGCAGCGGTGTGGACGCTGCGGCTATGCAGAAGCAAAACAACGCAAATGAAAACAATTGGACTCTCATGTTTGCCTCCCCGTAGCCGGATCAAGCGTGTAAATTACTACAAAGCACCAGTATGTCAATACCCGCACGGGGAACCGGCACACTCGGTCTGTTTGCGCGGATACCGAAAGGAGATTTGCGTCTCGAGTAAAGCAGGAGGACCGTCAATTCCGGATAATTCAAGAGACTACTTCGGCCGGACAATCGGAGAAGCTTGTAAATTTGGGAGAGTCGGCGCCCGTGGCGGCCACTGCTTCAGATGAAAACGGCAACGGTATTGTGGGATCGATTCTCTGCTTCTTTCAGCGACTGGGAGATTCACCATCGAGTGCCGTCTTCACGAATTCCTTTACGCGTATGACCTGATCGGAGTTCGAACCGGCCACCGTGACACGCAAACCCCATTTGAGGTCTTTGCCTTGGTTTCGCCGGACTCAAGGAGTGAATAGATCGCGAGCCCAAAAAATCGAAAAACGTAGTACTTTTCTAGTGGGCTGTTTGCTTGATTCCATCTTGATGAGGATCTGTCAACCGCTGTACAGTCCGTACGACTCTCAAGGCACAGAGCGCATCCAGGAAAGGACAAGAACGTGAAACTCGGATCAAGAAGAGCGAATTTCTCCCCGCGAATCGTGGTGCTCTGTTTTTTGATCGGCATGGCGGCGCACGGCCGGGCTGGGGTGCCGACGGGCCAAACCGCTCCCGGCAAACAATCACCCGCAACCGGCCAGGTGACGACGGCCTCGAAGCCGCTCATGTCGGATCAATTTTTCAAGAACGTTCAAGTCCTCAAGGGTATTCCGGTAGACCAATTTCTTGGGACCATGGGCTTCATTGCCGCATCACTGAGCGTGAATTGCACGGAATGTCATGCCCCGGCGGCAAGAGGCATGATTATCGATTATTCGCTGGATACCCCCAAAAAGCAGAAGGCGCGCCAGATGATGCTTATGGTGAAGGCTCTCAACCAGGCGAACTTCGGCGGAAGGCACCGAGTCACTTGCTGGACTTGCCATCGCAGCGATACGGAGCCGCCGGAGACGCCGAGTCTGGCCGTGCAGAATGGCGCGGTGCCCGATAAAGATCCGAATGATATTGAAATCCTCGAGCAGCCCATTCCGGGCGCGTCCACGACGGAACAGATTCTCGACAAATACATCCATGCACTCGGCGGCGAAGAACGCCTGGCAAAACTGACGAGCCTCTCGGCGAAAGGGACATATTCAGGCTTCGATACGGATCTCGAGAAAGTGCCTATGGAGCTCTACGCCAAATTTCCCGGCCAAAGCTCCATTATCGTGCACCGGTCCGACACGGCCCAAAATATTACAACGTTTGACGGCCACAACGGCTGGATCGTGATGACGAATACGGTCCTTCCTGTGAAGCCACTGAGCGGAGGAGAACTCGACAACGCGCAACTCGACGCAGAAATGTTTTTCCCCGTAGGGATCAAGAAATACCTTACCAACTGGCGTGCCGGCTTTGCGCCCACGACCGTGGATGACTATCCTGTTCAGGTCGTGCAGGCGACGGCCCCTGGCGGAACTCGGGTGAAGCTATTCTTCGATTCAAAATCGGGGCTGCTGGTGCGGGTCACACGTTTCGCCGATACAGCGCTTGGCCTGAATCCTTCGCAAGTCGATTACTCGGATTATCGCGATCTCAACGGCGTCAAAGTGCCCTTTCATTGGACGCTCACGTGGACGGATGGCCGCTCTGATTTCGATATCACGGATGTTCAGGCGAACGTCCCGATTGACGAGGCCAAATTCGGCGGACGCGTGCTACCCAAGACTGCGACGCCCTAGGCGAACGAAGGCATGATTCGCAGGACGGCGAAGACGTGCTAATCTGAGCGCCAATTGCTCGAACTGGGAAAGGAATAACGCCATGTCATTTGCGCGTCGCATGAGATTCGGCTATTTCGGAGTTATGCTTCTCGCGCTGGTGGCGCCAGCGCGCGCGCAGCGAAAGGCGCCCGATAATGTGAAGTGGACGAGCCCAGACGATAATCGCTTCCAATGGCTCAATGTTGCGGACTGGGAACCAAAGATGGGTGGCTTGCAGCCCGTGCGCATGCCGAAGACATGGCGCGACAAAATCCCAGAGCGCTCCGCGGAGCGCGCCCTTTCCACTGCCGGAGTTGCGGTGCGGTTTCGCACGGATTCGAACAGGATCGCGATTCGGCTGACATTCATTGATGTTCCCGAGGCTGCCAACGCCAGCCCCGAATCGACTTGGGAGCGTGCTCGTCCCCCCTATTTCGATGTGTATCGAGACGGGAAATTCCTTGCGAATGTACCTGCGAAGGTCGCTTATTACCAACAGGACGTCACGCTGTTCGATATTGCGATGGGGGCCCGGCAGGAGTCCGAGTTCTCTATCCTTTTCCCGCACTACTACCGCAACGCGGAAGTCATTGTCGGAGGAATTGGTCTCGATGCCGATGCGCAATTACTTCCGTCCGCGCGCCAGAATCTGCCGGTGGTGCTGTTTCATGGCGATTCGATCACGCACGGGCATGGCGTGACTAGCCCACGGGAAACTTACGTCTGGCAAACGTGCGAGAGGGCAAACTGCGAGCCGCTGAACCTCGGGTTTGGCGGGAGCGCCTGGACCGACGTGTCCGTCGCGCAGTACATTGCAAGCCGCAACGACTGGAACGTACTCGTGCTGATGGTTGGCACGAACTCATTCGGAGGAAATGATTCGCAAGGCAACCGGGAGAACTTAGCTCAATATCAGGCGAAATACGGGCAATTTCTGGACACGATTCGCGCGAAATATCCTACGAAACCAATTCTGTGCGTCACTCCGATTTTGACCCACCAGGACATCACGCAGCAGAAAAATAAGAACGGCGACTTGCCCCAGGATTACCGCAATGCCATCCAGCAGGTTGTCCAAAAGCGCCAGCAGATGGACCACAATCTGTATTTTCTTGATGGTCTCAAACTGATCGATGATCCGCTCTACCTCATGGTGATCGATCAGGTCCATCCGAACGAGGCGGGTTCTTTGCGAATGGCCGAAGGAATCGCGGAAAGGCTGCGCCCTATCCTGCAGAGTTTGAATGTTGAAGAGGCAAATTTCAGCCGCGAGAACGATTTCCGGGGCTCGCGCGAGAGCTCAAAACTGATCGAGCGCCATAAGCACGTCGATGCGAAGACGCTGCAGATCACCATGACAGCGAGGATTCCACAAGCTCAGTCCCGCGGTTCAGGTTCGTACGGAAACTGACGAAAAACGCGGAGAAGCGGAATCTTCCAAGTTTGCGCGTCGAGCTCTTGTTGTCTTCACTCCTCTTCTTGACAGCATTATAGTAGCTATGGAGACTACCTTATGTACCTGCAGCGGTGGACAAGACTGAGTGTGACCTCCAAAAGTGTACCTTTCTGGTCGCTCGTACTACTTAGTTCCGCCGTGACCCTCATGGCGGGCAGCGGCAACGAGCTTCGACTTGAGGAGGCCGTAAAAAAAGGAGACAAGGTCGCTATACGCTCCTTGTTGAAGCAGCGCGTTGATTTGGACGTTTCCTTGCCCGATGGTGAAACTCCACTCGCGTGGGCAGCCTATGACGGCGACTTAGAATTGGTCGACCTCCTAATTCGCGGTGGCGCAAACGTCAACCGGGCGAACGACTACGGTGCCACCCCTCTGTGGCTTGCTTGCTCGATCGGGGACGCTGCGATGGTTGAGAGGCTACTGAATCACGGCGCCGATTCGAACCTCGCTTTATCGTTGGGCGAAACACCGTTGATGGCAGCATCCGATCGAGGAAGCCTAGATGCGGTCGAATTGTTGCTAAGCCATGGTGCGAATGCAAACGCGATCGAAAGCGTGGGAGGGCAGACGGCTCTAATGTGGGCCGTGTCGCAAAAGCGTCCCGAAGTCGCACTGGCTCTAATCAAACATGGAGCGAACGTTAATGCGCGCTCTAAGAACGGTTTTACACCTTTGCTGTTTGCTGCCCAGCAAGGCGATTTGGAATCCGCTCAAGCCTTGCTGTTAGGTGGAGCTGACGTAAATGCGATCACGCCAGACGGCATGAACCCTGTGTTAGTGGCCGTCGCTAGTGGACACGAGGCGCTCTCCATATTCCTTGTGAACAATGGGGCTACCCCAAACGCAGCTGATCACCAGGGATTCACCGTACTTCATCAAGCTGCTTTGCATAAAAATATGCAGGCAGTCGTCAATACGCTACTGGCCCACGGAGCGAACCCCAATTCTAGAGTTGAAAGAGCCCCGCCAAATGGCGTGACCGAAAACATCGATCTGGGTGGAGCGACACCGTTTTTGCGAGCAGCCGAAGCTAGCAACCCAGAAGTCATGCGTGCGCTTGCGGTTGGCGGTGCAAATCCCTTGATGACCACAAAAGATGGTACAACCCCGCTAATGGCTGCGGCGGGCGGTGGCGGGGGACACTATAAAAAGCTGACGGAGGCAGAGGAAAACAGCGCTCTAGAAGCCGTCAAAGTAGCAGTTGAGCTCGGAGCCGACGTCAATGCCGCGAATGAAGTCGGCCAGACAGCACTTCACTTCGCCGCGTACATAGGTGCCGACACAATTATCCAATTCCTGGTAAGCAGAGGCGCCAACATGGATGTAATGGATAAGCTCGGACAAACTCCATTAAGCATCGCGTCAAATGTCATTACGGCCGGCCTAGGCGATAACTTCGACTTGAAACCTCGGTCTTTCCGCCCCAGTACGGTTGGGTTGCTTCTCAAGCTCGGGGCTACGTCACTGAGTGAGTCGGGAGTGAAGACAAAAGTAGAATTGAGCAAGTGAAAGACGGACTTACGAACCACGCTTTAAAGAGTGAGCAGATCAAGCGTCCCTGTACTGTCGCCGAATTTCTCGACCTGAATCCCCAACATATCTAGGATCCTCAGATACAAATTTGTTACTGGCATACCCTTAGGGTAACGAATATGACGACCACCTTTGATCTGACCCGCTCCTCCTAACAATACAATGGGTAAATCTGTTGGAAGATGTTGGTTGCCGTCACTCAGGCCACCGCCGTAAAGGACCAGCGACTGATCGAGTAGCGTGCCGTCTCCATCCGGCGTGGAACGCAATTTTTCCAGGAAATACGCGAACATTTGCGCATGATAAATATTGACCTGGAGCGCCTTTGCGATTTTCTCGGGATCGCCTTGATGGTGGGTTAAAGGGTGGTACGGATCGCTGATTCCTATCTCAGGGTAAGCATAGGTACTCATTTCGTGACCTATCATCAGTGTCGCAACGCGGGTCAGATCGGTTTGAAAAGCAAGAATTTCTAAGTCGAATAATAACTTCATATGCTCTCGAAAACTATCCGGAATGCCAGGGGGACGCTGCAGAGATGGTAGCTCCAGGGCGGACTGTTCCTCTGCCTTCTGGATTCGTCGCTCTACATCGCGCACTGCATCCATATATTGGTCGACCTTGTTGCGGTCGCTCGGTCCGAGATCATTCAGAAGCCGAGTTACATCGGTTGTGACGAAGTCCAGAATGCTGCGCCTCTCTTGTATTTGCGCTAAGCGCGCCTCTCGATCGGTGGTCTCAGTATCCCCAAATAGGCTTTCAAAGACTGCACGAGGCTGATTCTCCATTAGTAGCGGCGTGGTAGCATTGCGCCAGCAGATTGTGTCATAGTATGCACAGCTGTAGGCTGATTCGCACGAACCCAAAACCTCACTAGATTCTATGCCGAGCTCGAGCGATGCCAGTTGGGTTTCTTTCTCGAACTCTTTCGCGGCTATCTGATCCATCGAAATTCCTGCCTGAAGCTCGGCACCTGATGTCTGCTTCGGGTGTACACCTGTCAAAAACGCAGAGCTAGCACGCGGGTGCTCTCCGGCCTGTTCACCTGGGAGACCAAGAGCTTGCTTAGAATCAAGTCCGCTGAGCACTAATAAATGCTCTCGAAATGGAGCCAATGGCTCGAGAATCGGTGTGAAATCGAAATCAGCGCCCTCGGTTGCTGGCGTCCACTTCCCCATGATCGCCCCATTTGGAAAATAAACACACGCGAGGCGCTTAGGAGGCTTGGAAGCTCGGTCAAGAGGACTTGCGAGCGCAGGGACCATCGCTTCCAAAAACGGCAAACCGAGTGTTGCGCCCATCCCGCGCAAAAGCACGCGGCGAGGAATCGCCTTCTTAAAAATCATCATGGAACCCCCTCATCGTTAACTCGTGTGCACTGACCTATAGTTAATGCGGACCAGCGCTAGGCGGGCGCACCGATTGTGATTTTGCTGACAGCTGAAGCGGTGGGCCGCCATGAGTCTGTGCCTTCCGCATCTGAAAAGGCACACTATTAACTATCCCTAAAATTAGGGATGACCAGCGATAGTCAGGAGCAGCCTGCCGTATGATCTCGCGGACAGATGGGGCATCGTAATACTCGACATCTCGCCCCAATGAATAAATTAGGAGCTTTTCCGTGAGAGTAGTCACAAACTGCTCACGACGCGTTAGCAGTATGTCCCGGAGTTCAGCCGGGCCGTTGAACTTGGTGCCTTCTGGAAGCACTCCGGATGCATCAATGGGGCTGTTAGCAGCGCCACTAGTGCTGCGCCACCTACCGATTGCGTCAAAATTCTCTAAAGCGAACCCCAGCGGATCCATACGTGCGTGACAACTCGCGCAAACAGCGTTCTTACGGTGCTCCTCCATCCGTTGCCGCATTGTGAGGTTCTGGACCTTCTCATCATCCTTAAGAGACGGGACGTTTGGTGGGGGTGGCGGAGGCGGAGCGCCCAAAATATTTTCCAGCAACCACTTGCCCCGCAGTGTTGGAGCTGTTCTAGTAGCGTATGACGTTACTGTCAAAATACTTCCTTTGCCCAGAAGTCCTTTTCTGTTTTCGTCGGTCAAGGTGACGCGGCGAAACTGGTTGCCATAAACATTAGGAATGCCATAAAACGCGGCCAAACGTTCATTGACAAACGTATAGTCTGCATTCAGCAAATCCACAACGCTGCGATCCTCCCGAATAATACTGTCGAAGAAAAGTTCCGTTTCGCGCTGAAATGCATTTCGCAAATTTTCATCGAAATCAGGAAACTCCGCTGGGTCGGGTAGCTTAGTTCGCAGATTACGCAGATATAGCCACTGTCCACCAAAGTTGTCGACAAGAGCCTCAGAGCGCGCGTCGTTTAGCATCCGCCTAACTTGTTTTTCGAGGACCGCACGGTTCTTGAGTTTACCCTGAGCCGCCAAACCCAAAAGTTCGTCATCCGGTATGCTGCTCCATAGGAAGAACGACAACCTAGAAGCTAGCTGAACATCACTAATGCGGTAAACGGTTTCTGGCGCAACATTCGTAGGATCGTGTTCGCTGCGGAACAAGAAACCCGGGCTCACTAAGATTCCTCGAATCGCCGTTTCGATTCCGGCTTCAAACCCTCGATTAAGGCTCGCGCCTTTATAGAGCTTGATTAGAGGCTCGACATCTCCTTTGGTGACCGGGCGGCGGTAGGCTCGACGCGCTAAGTTAGAAAGAATCTCCGTCGCACAGCGGTCTTCATCGGTAGTTTTGGCCGGATGGCACACGAAAATCTTGTGGCGGCTCGGTGTTTCCCCGGGCCCAGTGGCTTTATAGGGCCCGATAATCGAAACGCTACTCACACCTTCAGGTGGATCGTTTCTGTTATCAACACGTGCTTTGAGCACGCCCTCCGGCATCAGCATATCTTTTAGGAATGTAACAGCTATTACGTGAGGACCCGCCTTCACAGGGTAGCGGACCTCGAGGGCAGAATCCGCTTCTGGGTCTGCTTTTCCTTGTCCACCAAACGTGAACAGCTTGATCCTGGATCCATCCACCCGGACGTCAAGCCAGTGTGGTCGGGAGATGCCAAGAATATCCCCAAAATCTCGCCTGTTCAGGCGGACCTTAATTACGTACTCGCCATTGAGAGGAAAGTACTTGCGAATGGCGATTCCGCCGCGAGAGCCGAAAGGCAGATCTTCGCTCATTCGATCATCTTGCCAGAGGAATTTAGGAAGGTTGTACATTTCGGGGTTCGGGGCAATCGAAGGGTCACCGACAGCGAGGCGGCTGATTTTCTCTGCCGCTGACATATACCTTTCGAACAGCGCCGGTGATATCGTTAGATTATCCGCGATATTGTCGAATCCAGAGCCTGCATCGTCGGCAGGAAGAAGCGATCTGCTATCGATATCGACGGCAAATAAATCTCGTATGGCGTTCGCGTACTCCGCGCGGTTGAGGCGATGGATGATTGCTCTGCCAGGATTGGGTTTGGCTTCAGCGGCGCTGTCGAGCTCCGTTTCCAAATATCTTGCGAGGGAGTCGTAGGTAGCTTCATCAGGACGTGGCATCCCAGCGGGTGGCATCGACGCGGTCCGAAGTTTGCGAACCACTTTTTCCCATACTGGCGCGCCTGCTGGAACGTTCCTAAGGTCCATTTTATCCAGCATCAGACCGGCCGTTTTTAATGTTTCATTGTGACAGGTAACGCAGTAATGGTTGAGAACTGGACTGAATTGTAAGGGGGTCTCGGGGGTAACCTTCGGCATATTCTGTGCTACAGCCGGGAGGCAGCCAACTGCACCCAATACGAATACCACAGCCACCCTTCCCAGAGGCTTGATCATTTCCGAAACTACCCCCGACTTGAAAAAAGGAAACGCTTCTACTATATTTATGTTAAAGATAACTAGAGCGACCCAGTTCACCCTAACAGCTCAAACGCGTCGAAGTCAAGCAGCTGTGCTCGCCCAAACGTGCGAGCACTGAAGGGCGCCACGAGGATAATCCTAAAGTCAGCGCGCTGACAAATGCAAGGCCACTCCCCGGACCGGTGGCGTCGGGGCGATTCTCTTCGCGCAGGCCAAGTTCGCGAATACCGCCATGGGCCGGTGGTCAGCGCCCCACAAAGCAACGCTCGATGGCGTTGGTGGTGCGCTGCTTGCGACCAGTCCGGACGAGAACAAACGGAACAACAACGGGCAAATCGGGTAGAGCAGAGGCTGATGCCGTGCTCCTCCCGCAGCTTCTCGTGGAAATGGCAGATTGTGAAGTCGAAATGGTGTTCGGCGGTACAGACCCAGCTCGCGCTCGCCCAGATCCAGAGGCACTCTCCGTTGGACTGGGATGACCGCAGCGCCGATCTTCTCCCAGCTCCCAGCGTTGGTGCCTGCGGCGCATCTGCCGGTCACTAAGGCCGTGGCTCCGCCGCTTGCCACGAGGTGATGCCCTTGGCCATCGCCCGCAGAAACACTCCTTGCACTTTCATCGTCCGCTCCACGCGACCGCTTCCCGTATCACTTCCCGTCCCTCCTCGGACCTAGCGCTTTGCCGAAACCGGTCTAGTCAAGCGGATATTTCATCCGCTAATTCCACCGGATATTTCACCTGCTACCGACAGTGCTCCGCGTTTCGCTTGACATCTGAAAGCGTCTGCTGTATAGGTCTCGCCACCGATCGGGAGGCAAAAATGCTCACAATTCGACATCTTTCGCTCTCATTACTTTACTTATATATAGTCTCCGTATCCCTACCACTGCAAGCGCAAAACGGACCGGTCCTCTACACGAAATGGTGTGCTGTTTGTCATGAAAATACTACCCAGTCACAGGCACCTGGCCGAGACGTCCTTGCCAAGATGACGGCGGAACAAGTCATAACAGCGCTCGAAAAAGGGCCAATGAAAGCGCAGGCGCTCGATGACATGATCAGTCGCGCTGAGCGCGTAGCTCTTGCTGAGTATCTGTCTGGAAAGACCTTGGGAAGTACGCCTGCGAATCCAACTCCCAAGTCAGCATTTTGTGGTGCGTCGAATTCGTTCCCGAATTCGCTATCGGGACCTGCATGGAATGGCTGGGGCGTTACAATGACGAATGCGCGCTTTCAACCTCTAGCGGCTGCGGGAATGACCGCAAATGACGTTCCCCGATTGAAACTGAAATGGGCCTTTGGTTTTCCCGACGCAACTTCGGCGAGCTCTCAACCTGTGGTAGTGGGCGATCGTGTATACGTCGGGAGCTGGGAAGGAGATTTCTATTCGCTCGATGCAAAGACCGGCTGTATTGAATGGACATTCGCTGCTGAGTCCGGTGTTCGCAGCGCCGCTAGCATTGGTAAAGGACGTGACGGTCGCCTCGCTGTCTATTTTGGGGATTTGGCGGCAAACGTCTATGCGCTTGACGCAGCCACAGGAAAGCAATTGTGGAAGGCCAAAGCAGATGATTATCCCGCATCGCGCGTTACTGGATCACCTACACTTTACAACGGACGCTTGTATATTCCGATTTCATCTCGCGAAGAATCCCGTGTAGAAGCAGAGAACTTCACATGCTGTAAGTTTCGCGGCAGTGTGGTAGCAATCAATGCTGCGGACGGCAAACAGATCTGGAAGACATATACGATCGCGGAAGCGGCACAACCTACGCAGAAGAATCGAGCTGGGACACAGCTTTACGGACCTTCTGGTGTACCTGTATGGGATTCGCCGACGATTGACGCGAAGCGTAATGTCCTTTATGTGGGGACGGGCAACAATTACTCTACGCCATTTAGTCCGATGTCGGATTCGATTATCGCTATGGATCTAAAATCAGGAAAGATTCGGTGGGTGCGCCAATTTCAAGAGAACGACGTGTGGAATCGTAATTGCGGCGCCAAGGACCGCGATCCGGCATTTTGCCCTGACAAGGAGGCTCCGGATGTCGATTTCTCAACCTCGCCCGTTCTCGTTCAACTGAAAAACGGGCGCCAAATACTCGCGATACAGGGGAAATCGGCCGTTATTTACGCTCTAGATCCTGACGGGCAAGGAAAGACGGTTTGGCAGTTACGAATTGGAAAAGGTGGCGCAGGAGCGGCGTGGGGACCTGCACTAGATGGCCAAACTCTTTACGCTTCGGCTGACCCCACAGGCTTGGTGGCGATTGACCTTTCTAGTGGCCAACAGTTGTGGTCAGTCCCCTCCCCTCCGTGTAAGGAAGAGGAAAAAGGCTGCAGTCCTGTCCAAAACGCCGCGCTCACTGCGATTCCGGGTGTCGTGTTTGCTGAATCGATGGGCGGTCATATTCGAGCCTACTCAACTAAGGACGGCAAAATCTTATGGGATGAGTCTTCTGCGGCTGAATACAAGTCTGTGAACGGAGTCACATCGAACGGCGGATCAATTAGTAATGGGGGCGCAACTGTAGTCGGCGGAATGCTTTTCATTAATTCCGGCTACTCTCATCATGGCGCCAAAATACCTGGGAATGTCTTGCTTGCGTTCTCGGCCGAGGGTACCTCCTGAAAGTCTGGACGACCTTTGCTCGCACAAACAGGCGGAAGCCAGGATCTGTAAACGGGGAAGACAAAAGGAGGACGGGCGATGAGATCTACAGTGCAGAGAGGTGCATTTCTGGTGCTTGCGTTAGCAATTGGTTTCGCGTTCGTTCCTCGCGCGAGTCGTTCTCAGGAACGACCCCCAAATGGCCTCTTGGTTCTGAAGGGTGCAACAGCAATCGACGGATTGGGGCACCCGCCGGTGCGCAATGCTGTCATTGTCATTGAAGGAGACAAGATCAAGTCCGTAGGCGGACCGCAAACATCTTATCCGCCTGACGCTAATGTTGTCGATCTATCCGGCAAATACATAATCCCTGGGCTCGTGGACGACCATGTCCACTATCAACCCTTTCTGGGTGAGCTATTTCTCAATGAGGGCATAACCTCTATCTGCGTGCCTGGCGGTAACTTCGAAGCGGGCGAGCGTGAAGCTTCTTATCGACCTGATGCAAGATCCCCAAGAATATTCGCGAGCCAGGGGAGACCAGCTTTTAGGCCTGGCATGAATCGCGACCAAGTCGAAGCGGCTGTTCAGGATTGGCTAAAGCGTAAACCAGATTATGCTAACTTCGATGTTTACAACGAGCGCAATAAGCAACAGTACCAATGGGCCGTAGAAATGGCTCACCAGGCTGGATTGATGGTGTTTGGCCATACAGAGAATGCTCCGGGGTCGATCGATGCCGGAGAAGATATCGTAGAGCATCTATGGGGATTTGCCGAAGCTTTGATGACGCCTGAGGAGTTGGAGGGTTTTCGAGCAGGTAAATATTTGCACTGGGGGCTTTTTCTGAAGGAATCCCCCCGAAGAGATCAGCTGATAGCAGATGCAGTCAAACGGGGAATTATCTTGAATCCGACCCTGGTGTACGAGCTTGGCTCACAAAGTCCTTCCGCGCACAAACACGAAATCGAGGTGTATGACTTATTTAGGGATCCTAATTTGATGACCTATTTCCCCGAAGATCGCGCTGCTGGTGCTCTTTACAAATGGAGGTCAGTTAGGAACTTCTCCACAAAATATGAAAGTCCAGTTGCGTTTTCTAATCTCCCTGCACGGGATTTCAAAGATTTTCAGGAAGCCTATCGGCTCGTCGGCGAATTCGTGAAAAAATGGGTGCAGGACGGCGGAAGGGTTATGGGAGGCACGGATGACCCATCCTCAGGTATGGCGGGGTTGACCCTCCATATTGAGATGGAGATGTTGACCGAGATAGGCTTGACGCCGATGCAGGCGTTAGAAGCGCAAGAGTCTTGGGGGACCGCAATTCTCGTTGGGCGTGCAAAGAATGCGACGCAGCCGCCGGTCGGGATAATTGCCCCAGGTGCGTTTGCAGATTTAGACGTTCTGGGCGCGAACCCTCTCGAAGATATCTCGAACACGCAAAAACTAGAACGGGTGATGAAAGGCGGGCAGTTTATCAAGTTAGGATATACTCCTTATTACACGCAACCTAGGCCCCAATCATCAACGATTCCGCACAATCCCGAGCCAGAAATTAGCGCAATAGCACCTCATGTTGTGGGCGAAGGGGGGCCCGACGTCGACATCACAGTCGAGGGCGTTGGCTTTACAGGGAACTCTCAAGTCAGAATTGATGGTGTTCCAGTTCCCACAACATTTGTGGATACAAGAACGATAAAAGCTAAAATCCCAGCCGCGACCGTTGCACGGGCGCTACCAAATCGGTTCATAGAACCGGGCCCAGAACAGCTGACAGGCGTATATGGGGATCGAACTGTGAAGATTACCGTTTTCAATGCGCCTCCTGATGGAGGATTGTCGGGTAGCATATCCGTCCGCATCACAGCTAAGGATGCGAAGCAGGCAGCCGGCAATTAGTTCAGAATCGTATTGTCTTCCCGACAAAAGGCACCTTGTTAATTGCTGATCAACCCGAAGCTGTAGCTTCAGTTTTGCGGTCGCTCCTGCCTGCTTCTTATGAAAACAAGCAGACGTGGAGGAAAGCGGAGGGACGAGCCCTTGAGTTACGCGCAGAAGCGAGGGTTAGGCAGTTTGTGTTCTTTCCGACGGGTACATCGGCGCTAGGGTCATAGCTTTGGGCACGCCTTTGAGGTTGACGGGGTGAGTCAGACAAAGAATAACTTAGTCGTTTCAGAAAAACTGCAATGAGTAAGGCCCTCATTATGATATCTGGCTTTGTTACGTTGATGTTTTCAAATCTGCTGTTTGCGCACCACGGAACAGGTGTGTCTTACGACATGCATAGGGTAGTTGTGTTGAAGGGAAACGTTACAAGATTGGTACTCCAAAATCCACATTCCCGTCTCTATTTCGACGTCTCCAATGAAAACGGCAAGCTTTCACATTGGGTCGCGGAAATGAGAAACCCTCGCATTTTGGAGTCATACGGTTTAACGAAGCAGTTTCTTCAGAAAAAGTTTGCACCAGGAACTCAAATCATTGTCACCGGTAACCCTTCCAAGCTCGGCGCACCAATTGTTGTTTTCGGCAAGGCAGTGGCGGCCGATGGGTGGTGTCTGTGTAACCACGAGGGTGGTATTGGCAGTGATGGTCCGGAAGACATCGACCCTATCAAATAGTCTTTGCTGGTTTCCACAATACTGAGCACTTTTGCCGATCTCGGAATGTGGAAAAGCCGCCTTATCGAAGTAGCCATCGCATTTCCTCTCGCAGATGAGGCTTGTAACTGCGATGCGGAGCACAGCGATCGAAATAAGGCGTGAATTCAGGTTTATTTCGAAGGTGGTGTAAGGCATTGCTGGCGCTCTCCCCAGATGGTTGTGGGAAGGTGCCCGGGCCAGATCTGCGTTTCTTTCTAGCCGTGCCACCTTTTGATGAATTGACCGCAAAATCTGCCGGTTGTGAGCTGCCCCACAGATCGGTTAAGGTGTCGCGTGTCTTCAGTGGAGAACTTCAAGCAGAACACCTACTTGGGCTATGTAGCGCTCCTAAGAATTCTTGTCGGCTATCGCTTCCTTGGTACCGGCTTTGACAAGCTCAGCAGGTTCCTGAGCGGAAAGCCGGTGCTCTCCGACTTGGCGAGAGGTATTTCGAAGGATCCCCTTGCCTTGCACCGCGCTTTCATCCAGGGAGTCGTGATTCCACACAATCACTTTTTCGGGTATCTGGTGATGTCTGGGGAGCTCGCAATTGCCATTTCCCTGCTGTTGGGATGCCTGGTGCGAATCTCGTCCTCTTTTGGATAGGCTGGGGCAGCGGAAGCGCGGTGCTGGGCATAAAATCGCCATGGACGCTGACCAAATTGTCGCAGCCGAGTCTTTGTGGAACCGCATTCCTTCCGTAATCGTGTTCGACCATATGGGGTACGTGCCGGAGCCAATGGGCACGAAGCATCCGGCCTTTGCCCTTATCCGCAAACTGATTGACAAGGGTCGAACCTGGGTGAAGCTATCGGTGATACCCGCCAACACTAAGGACGGTCCGCCCACATACGCCGATGTGAACAGGGTTGGCCAGGCTTACGTAGAAGCCGCACCCGAGCGAATGGTATGGGGTAGCAACTGGCCGCATCCCAACGAAGCGACCGCGCCGGATGACGCTGTGCTCTTCGACTTACTCGCTCAATGGGCGCCCAAGGAGGCGACCCGTCACCGCATTCTTGTGGAGAACCCTGAAACTTTGTACGGCTTTGCGAAATCTGTGCATCCATAACTGAAATCCGGCCCTGGGCGCTTGCTAGGCAGCCCAATCCTTGCACAGTAATTCCGCTTGCTCTAAAACTGTCTGCGTTGCTTTCTCTTGCTTACCCGGGGGATAACCATATTCTCGGAGAATACGTTTGACGAGCGTGCGGAGCTTGGCGTGAACGCTCGCCTTTGAATACAACGCTTTGAATACAACGCTAGGATATTAGGGTGCGCTTTTAACCAATCCGCAAAAGACGTGTAGGTGATCGGTGTCGCCGGGTCCGCTGGAACAGCCTGCCACGTGTTGTGACACGCTATCATTTCGCTGCTGAGCCGACCACCCCTCCACGTCAGCGAAACAATGGCGAACAGAGTGCCTCTCTGAAACTCAACCACTCCGTAGGGGGCCAGAGAAACTCCAGCCCGGTCACTCCCTTTCTCGGTTTCTGAGAGAGAAGCGGCTAGCTTTCACAAATGCAAATCGCCGCATGTGGCGCGGGAAAAGCGATGCTTCGACCGAATCTGCTCGAGAATAAAAAGCAAGAGACTGGATGGCGGTGGACGCAGGCTAGAGCGAACCTCTTCTCTGCCAGAATTCCCTGCTAACAGGGAAAAATACAGGGAATATTTGGCCCTCAATCGTAACCCCTAGAAGATAAGTCACTGGCTGAGAGTACTTTGGCAGGAAAACTCCGTTGTTGCGACGAATCGGAACAGTGATCGAACAGGGAATGATCAGGGAATGGAATTCCCTGTTACGACGCCTAGCCGGTTTTGACCATTGATCCCCCGTTTCCTTTTTGGGCGAGGCGGGGCGCGGCTGGTACGCGCCCGGCGGTTGAACCACACTACTGGACGCCTTCGAGGGAAGTGCGTGGACTACCAAAGGATTTTGACGGCGAGCTGAATCCTCCCGCGCCGGGGGAATTACTACTGGATGAAGGACCAAGATTTTATAGAGACGTTCTGCGTGCCGAGCGAGGCTCTTGCTTATCGCGATAAGCTTGCAAATCCGTCTGGGAACGCAACCGGCGTCAAGTAGGGCGCGCTCCCCCGAGACCTCCGGAGCGACTCCTACCGCGCTTCCCGCGGACTCAACCGTACGCTGATGCGCTCGCCGGCCAACGACTCCGGCTGGGTGGGGCGGCACGAGAACGTCTTCATCATCGGTCTCACGGGCGCGGGCAAGAGCTTTCTGGTTTGCACTCTGGCCCAGAAAGCCTGCCGCGATGGACACTTGGTTCTCTACACCGCGCTTCTGCGCTGTGCCGCGATCTAGCTCACGCCGATGGCAGTCTCCTTCGAGCTAGTGTTGCGACGACCCATTGAGACCACCCGACTTATCGGGCAACGCTGAATCAGGAAGCTTCGCCAACGAGGGCAATTCTCTCGACCGCCGTGCGCGCAGAATACTGTTTGATCGCCCCCTCTTTCGCGACAGCGCGGATGAACACTGATGTGCGTGACTCCCATGACTCAAGCTGTATGTGCACGATGGTTGGATTGAGATCAAGCTGTCCTGAGCCAACGACTGCATAAAAGAGACCGGCATTTTTGGCTGAGAGGCAAGCGGGACATGAAGCGGTAGCTACTTTGGTATATTTGGAGTTCCGCTTATCCGTGAAGGCGACACGAGTTCGATTAGAACGGGTCAAGATATTTTGTTCGGAGCCTTCGTGAGCGCGGCAATAGGGCTCATAAGCATATGGCTGCTTGACCGCGAATGGTCTACGATGTTAGAAGCATGATATTGGTGAAATGAGGCCGTCCGAGTGCGAGATCCTTCCTGTTGCTACTCGTGGAACAATCTCCAGGACATCCAACCTTTTGACGGCGTAGCGCGTGCAACCGCTCGTCTGCGGGGACGAACATTTTGGGGCCGATTTTGCGTGGAGGAAAGAATCTCATCCATGAGGCCGATTGTCGCGGGTTTTCTGATGTGTTCGGCGATCCTAGGCTTCGGTTCGTGGGTTCGTCAGCCTCGTACAGCCTCGGCGTTTCTGGATGGCGGTGTTGCGGGTTCCCAAGGACAGCGATCTGCCAGCCCTGTCCCGAAACCGCCCCAGTTGACCGTACCGGACTCAAAATCACCATCGAAAGTGGCCGCCGCCCAACAAAGCCGACAGAAAGAACACATTTTTCGGGGCACGGTGGAGAGGATCGATGCGAACTCTCGGATGTTGACCGTTAGTGGCCAGAATGTACCAGGCTGGATGGCGGCGATGACGATGAATTACCGCATCGATAATGCTGATAAGCTGACCGTTAAAGTTGGCGATCACATCTCCGCGAAGGTCTACGACGGCGACTTCTCGACGCTGTATGACGTTCGCCTCGTGGCCGGAAAGCCTGCGGAAGCGAATGACCTGCCACCTGTCAACTACATCTGCGCCACGCCAGGTGAGGAGAACGTTCTTGAGGACAAACCTGGAAAGTGTCCGCAATCCGGCATGCCTCTCGCGCCTGTTCGGATTGTTACGGTGTACTCGTGTCTCAAATTCCAGTCGTTCATCCAACAGAATCCGGGTATTTGTCCCGTCGACAAGAGCGAACTCGTGCCGATCACGGCGGCGCTGTACTTCACGTGCACAGGGGAGTCAAACATCCACCAGCTTGAGCCAGGGAAGTGCGCCGATGGCAGTGCGCGAATCAAGGGCTATGAACGTCGGCCTCACGGCGACCACAACCCGCGCCATGGCGGGCAGTTCTTCATGGCCGACGACAACTGGCACCACCTTGAGGGCACGTTGGTGCCGGCGAACATCTTCCGCGTGTACTTTTACAATGACATGACCCAGCCGCTCGCAGTGGGCGGCTTTTCCGCCCGGGTCGCCAAGGGCGAGGAGAACGGGAACAATAGTGAAGCGCCCATCGCGCTGAAACCTGGGCGAACAAAGGATGGCAATACACTCGAGGTGTCGGTGCCGAACGCGGCGCTGCCGACCGCTTTTACCCTGTGGGTGAAGTTCAAGTCGGACGACAAGGAGCGAGTCTTCAACTTCACGTTCGCCGATTATTCCAAGGAGCCCGTGGCGTCCTCCGCTCCCGCGCAGGCGGCCGCACGCGTCCCCAAAGGGCCAGTGTTATCGACCCGGAACGCGACGCCAGCTGCGCAGGAAGGGACCAGCGTCATGGTCGATTCTGTGCTGTATCCCGCTACTGTTTCTAACGCGATCAGGCCGGAAGAACCCCTGCCCACTACCACAGCTGGACTGCTCGCCGAGTTGGCTAACCGCGCACAATTGGTGAAGGCCTTACTCGACGAGGGGAATTTGGGCGGCCTGTGGTACCCCGCCCTTCGCGTTAAGGACGTAGCCGTCGCGCTCGAGGAAAACCACGTTAGCGACATAGCGGAAGCTTACCGCTCGAAGATGACTAGCGCGGTCAAACGATTGACGTTGGCCGCCTGGCAGATCGATGCAGCCGGCGATCTCGGTAACAAGGAACGGCTGCTGCCGTTGTATCGGGATTTTGCTTCGGCGATCGCTGATATAGAGTCAGTTTATGGAACTCAGTAGACAATTCGGCCGCGTGGCCGGAGCCTGCGTTGTTATCGCGTTAGCGATCGTTTTGTTCTTTGTCGTCTCAACGAAGCGGGCCGATGCGCACACTCCGGTGACATCGAAATACAACTACAACAGGGATGTCTTCCCGTTGCTGCAGGATCACTGCGCGCGTTGCCACGTCACAGGTGGGCCAGCTCCGATGTCGCTCATGACCTACGATGCCGCGATGGCCTGGGCTGAATCGATTCGCGACGAGCTTGCCGCCGGCCGCATGCCGCCGTGGCCGGTCGATCCAACTAGCCCTCCAGTCAAGGGCGGGTACCCGATTAGCTCGCGTGATGTCGATGAGATCATCGTCTGGGCGGCCGGGGGGACGCCCCAGGGCAACCTCGAGACAAAACCGCGAGAAGTGACGTTTAACCAGCACTGGCAACTCGGCCCACCTGATCTCAAGATTCAGATGGACACCGAGCGTACGGTAGCACCAAACGTGATCGAGGAGGTCTCCGACTTCTCTCTACCGACCGATCTGATGGATACGAAATGGGTAAAGGCAGCGGACCTAATGCCCGGGAACGCATCGATCGTGCGCGACGCCGTCATCAGCATCGAGAACGGTCCTGTGCTGGCTCTTTGGGAACCTGGAAATGAGACGACGACCGCGCCGAGCGGTGCGGCCTTCCGGATGGCCGCGGGCTCCAAGATTCATCTGGAGATTCACTACAAGAAGCACTTCGACCAGGAGGAGAAGGCGCTCTCCGACAGAAGCACCATCGGCCTGTACTTCACCGATCCGCCGCCCTCAGGGCGCCAGATGCAGTCGTTGGCGATCACCCCGCCGGGAGCGGCGGGTGACCCAGCGGCATCCACGAACTTTGGGGGCACGCTCCCAAATGCCGGACGCATTGTCGCACTGCGGCCGATGCTAGATCGTGCGTATGAGTCCCTGAATGTCGACGCGATTACGCCATCCGGCACGAGCGTGCCGCTGTTGCGGCTACACGGCCCGAGGCCACAGTGGTTCCAGC
>Ga0206991_10151_pt1 | contig 20784 bp, 19 predicted proteins | sample Alteio_BWMinCont_9_FD_153286 | JGI IMG/M metagenome (GOLD analysis project Ga0206991, IMG submission 153286) | Enriched cells from forest soil in Barre Woods Harvard Forest LTER site, Petersham, Massachusetts, United States -... | ecosystem: Environmental > Terrestrial > Soil > Temperate forest >...
TGGAGATCTGTGCTATCGCTGCCGATGATTATTTTCAGTTAAATTATCTACTTCGAGACAGTTAGAATTGAGAACGATCCCGGCACCATGGGGCCGCGCGCAATGCGTCCGTTTGAGAGTGGCGGCGTTCCAGCCGGGGGCGGATCAAACATTGCAGCGATCAGCACGATTCGGTTCGTCTTGGTGTCGAGCGTGAGCGTCTTGGCGCTTGGCATTGTGGTCAGGTTCTGCTCCACTACGAAGCTGGTGGGGCTGTTTTCCTTAATCACGGTCAGCGTGCCTTCCGCGTGTGAGCTGAATGCTTCCATCGTCGCGGGGTTGAACATGGCGCCATCCGTCACACCGCCGAGCGGTAGTGTGGTAATGACGTTTCCATCGTCGGCGTTGAGGATCACCATCACATGTGGATCACGGCACGCTACAAAAAGAACGCGATTCTTGGCATCGATTGCCAACCCCGCGCATGTGCCGGCTTTACCGGAAACATCGTAGTGAGCGGTGACGGCAAGCGTTTTTGCGTCGACCACCGCAACATTGCCTTTGTCTTCGATGTCGACGTACACGTGGCCCTTGCCGTCGGTGACTGCCTGTTCAGGAGCTCCGCCCAGATCGATCGTGCCAACGATCGAACCATCTTTTGCATCGATTACGGTCGCGTAAGGCGCGGCGTGGCTGAGATCATAAACGTGCTCGTTAAACGGATCGAACAGAATACCGTCTGGGTTGCCTTGCACAGTGATTGTCTTGATTACTGCGAGAGTTTTTGAATCGAACATCACGACGGGATTGCTGGTGACAAAGCCGTGATTCGTTTTCGGGTCGACGACAGCTCCATGTCCATTGATGCTGGGGATTTCGCCGGCCGGCTCCAGTGAATCCAAATCAAAAACAGTGATTCGAGCCGTGGGGCCACTGCGCGGAACGTACAACCGTCGGCCCGCAGTGTCCGCGTATACATAATCGAAACCGCCGTCACCGCCAACTTTTACTGTCTTCTGCAACTTATAGGGCCCGGCGCTAGGAGCCTGTTGGGCCATCCCCAGGGACGCCACGATCGCGATCCCTACTGCAAGCACAACTGGTAAGCAAAATCGTCGCATGAGATTTCTCCTCGATTGATGAGCAGGATTTTCTATTTCTGTCCGGAACCTGCGACCGAATATACACCTAATTTGGCTTTGCGCAGAGTGTCCATCTTCCGCCAATGAGTTTTGGCATAAAGTGCGATTCGAGGCATTTTCCGATATGGCTTAGATCAATAAAAATCATTCCTCGCTAGTCGCTCAATCAAATTCAACTCGCTTAGATTGCGTCAACATAATCATGTTAGGACTTCCCACTAGGGAGGCGCAAAGCGTCGGCTTTTCGGGATGAGACCTGGGAGCTGGATTGGCCAGATACTGCCATTCGCCGCCTCTGCGATTCGGTTCTATTGTTTCGGCGGAACTGCGGTCGGAGCCGACTGAATCGTCGAAGACCAGCTTTCCATCATCTGATAGATTCCGGTCTTCGGGTCAGGATGCCAAATGCGAGTATCGTGTTGAGACTTGCCAACAAACGGGTTGTCTTCTGAAATAATCGCGACGGTTTTTCCAAAGTGAAAAAACCGCGCTTCCGGTTTTCCCGCCAATTGCGATTGGCAAAGTCGCCCGGCGGACCACAGCGTTTTACAATTACTTTCTGAAGCTGGAACTTGGATCGCCTTAATACGATCAGCCTTGGTTATCGGGACGGGAGTCTTGGAGTTAATCATTATGTATTCTTCGGGAAAGTGCGGTACCCACGCTTCCGTATTATGCGTCGTAAGCGCCAGTTCCAATCCCGCCCACGACGTGAAGACGCCCTTCTCGGCTTCATCTTTTGGCTCGTACGGAACACTCTTGCAAGGGACAACGCAGTCATTTGCGCTCGGGCCCCCGCTGGCAGGCGCGTGGTCAGCTAGTCGAACCTCATGATAGGCCAATAACTTCCACCCCGAAGCATCCTTTACCCATACGCGCAGAATGCGTGTATGCCCGCCGTCGACGCGAACCTCCGCCACCTGGTCGTAAGTGTACTCTGTGACTTTGTATTTGCTCTCATCCCCCAAAGGCGGCTTCGGCAAGGACTGCAGGAACTTGTCCTTCGTAAGTGTTATTCCGGCCCAGTTTGTCCAAAAAAAATCTCCATAAAGAAATTTGCCTGCCGCCGCCTTGTCCGCCTTGGCCATAGCCGCAACCAACGCGTGATCCGCTTGCATTACGGTAGAATTATTATCGGGATCCATACCAGCTATGGGGCGGACCGTGAGCGTAAGTCCGACTCCAATACATACGATTCCCAATCCGAGGATTCTTGCGCGTAGCCCCGTCATCAGTCCCTCCCATAACTTCATTCGCGGCATTGATCGTCTCTGCTACTTTTGAGGCTTGACAGGTTTCGTCTTCTGTTTTGTTGGGCTCGCCGTACTATAGGCCCCGCTCTCTTTAATGAACTCTTCGTTGTAGTCGGAATTGTCCGCGCAAATGAATTCTTTGATGTTCCAGGTAGGCTTCAATTCATAGTTCCGATATCCAGACCAAGTCTTGGTATAGGACTTCGGGTCGTCGATCGTAATGGTAATTTCCAGGGCTTCATGAATAGGACGCCGGATGCGCTCGATTACGTGGAGCTGGTCGGAATGCGGCAGACCTCCGCGGTCAACCCAGGTTTTTTCGTTGAGACCAACTGTGTCGATGACGAGGGTGTCCCCCTCGTACCAGCCTATGGAATCCCCCATCCAGGTAAGCTCGGGATCCTTGGGATGCTGGCGCCCATCGGTGAAGATTTGACGTATGTTGTGATCGAACTCGAAGTATTCAAGGACGCGCCCAGGTGTCTGAATAATCTCAACCGCAAAGGGCTGAATATAAATTCGCGGCACACCGGGTGGAAGGCACCCAACATCCTTTCCCGTGGTTGGATTAACGTAATCCGTTGAATCCGCAAATGCCCTTGGTCCGTATGACGGCTTCACGGCCAGGTATCTCTGCTTTCCCCACGGCGTCATAGGAGGAATTTCCGGTGTAAAGGAATAAGTCGCCCACTTAGCACCGGGCATGTTCGCTTCCCAAACTCCAGACAGGTCAACCGAGGGAACCAGAGAGCGTGCCGGTGCTGCTCCCGGCGGCTCAGCAGTCTGCGCTCGTAGAACGGAAGAATGAGCCAACACCAGCGCCAGCGCCAGAACTAAACTCGCCAAATTATTGGGCATTATGAAAAGCTTCTCCCGCAGCGCGAACTCCGCTCTGAGAATCAATGCTCATGTGAAAGAAAAAAGTGACGAATGATTCGCGCCGAACGGTCCAATACGGATCACGAGTCAGATTGTCTATTGATATGGCCAAACCTTACCTTGCGGGTCCGTCACCGAACATTCTGAACATTGGAGCTCCAGAACCCGCGCCCCGTTCCTGGCACGATGTCCGGCAACAGTGATCTGATCTCCCGGCTTGAGTGTATTTTTGTCCCAACCGCTGCGGCTCAGATGATTATTGCTGCTCTCCTCCGCTATCCAATGTTCCACATCGCCCTTGCTGCCTGCCACATCTACAAAGATTAAAGCGTGCGGATTCATGAACTCGAATTTCGTCACTGTTCCCTTAAGCGTGGTTAAGGTGTCCATATCGAACGCCGATGTCCCATGGTGCGCGGACAGAGGGCTTAGGACCATCAGAACTCCGAAGACCATGGCCAGCGATGGAAAGATCTTGTTTTTCAAGCGAGACCTCGCGACTTGATCGGGATCATCCCCCGGTCATCCAACCGTTGTCAATCCCCATGAGACAAAAAGTGATTTGACTTGGATATGCGGGAAGCAGTCAATGAAAAATCGACCTGCTAGCCAAACCCAATTCAATCCGTGCGGATTGTGGAAACATAGTTATAATCAGCCTGCCAAATAAGTAAGGAGGACCAATGCGTGCCATAACTGCCCTGCTGATCTGCTTCGGAATGATTATGTGCTGTCTATCTTCTCTCGCTCAGACTTCCTCGAGCGTGCCGGGCGCGTCCGCTTCGAGGGCAGAAAGTGCCATCGAGACGCCGCGCTCTCCGTCTTTCGAGTACCTTGGCCGGTTGCGAGCCGAAATCGGCACGCGCACACTTGTCGAAAACGGCCCGCAAGGAACGCGCACAATCGTGCAGATTGTCGGTGGCCGGTTCGAAGGCCCGCGTGTCAAGGCGACGGTACAAACCCCGGCGGGGGACTGGATCACCAACCGGGGCGATGGCAGCTACCGGCTCGATGTTCGCCTCACCCTGAAAACGGACGATGGAGCGCTAATCCTGGTGACGTACAATGGTATCGGCCAGACCACAGACGCGGGCGCATCGCTGCGTGCTGCACCCCTCTTTGAGACCGGCGATTCGCGCTATACCTGGCTTACACGACTGCAGGCGGTAGCGGTGGGCGAGCGTGCCGGTTCCACGGTGTCGTACGACATCTACGCGCTCAAGTAGTGCCCGAAACAGGTTCAGCGTGGGGCAAGATCAAACACTGTCGTAGACGCTTCGCGGCTATTGTCATACGTCCCGCCAAGACCCACTTACGATCCCATCGGGCAGCCACTGAATTCAAATCTGCATAACCCGCGTGTTGCTGGAACTCAATCACACGTGCGCTGCACATTTGCGGTGCTCACTGCAGACAAGTCACCCTATGGGATTTTGGCTTCGGGACCTTCGGCGGCGCGCCGTATCACTAGCCCCCTGGCCAACAAAAACAGACGGTGGTGGGCCGGAAACGATTCTGCAAAGCCTTCAGCAATGAATCCGCGAAAAATAAGAGAACCAAAGATTTGCCCTCGGCGATCAATGATCACCCTCTTAAATAAAATCTACCGACGCAACTACACGGAACCACGTTCACGATCAGAGCGGGGGCCCCGCAGTCACGCCTCTCGGACCAGTCTGACCGGCGGCTGTCGTCGCTTGTGTAGCGGTCACGAAATTCCCTTGGCCAATTACGAGGGTTGCATTCATCCCGGTGCTGAAAGGCGGCGCGAACACCAGCGTACGATTGTTCCCAAAATCAGGCACGTAAAGTTGCCCGTTGCTATCAAACATAACTTGAAAGGGCAGGCTGAGTGTCGCGCTGGTGGGGGCAAGGAGGTTCTGGTTCGGCAAGTTATCGGTAAGGTTCGCCTGGCCCAACACCAGGCTGGCAGCCATGTTGGTGCTAAAAGGGGGCTCGAATTCCAAAACACGGTTGTTTAAGGCGTCGGCCACCCACAGATTCCCAGAACTGTCGAAGGCAGCTCCGACTGGAAAACTGAGTGTATTCGCTGCGACGGCACCCCCTTGGTTGCCTGAGTTTTGGGTAAAGTCCGCTTGACCCAGCACCAGGCTGGCTGCCATCCCGGTTGTGAACGGCGGCTTAAACTCCAGCAGGCGATTATTATTGAGGTCAGGAATCCAAAGATTCCCTGAAGAGTCAAAGGTAAACAAGCCTGGGTCAAAAAGGCTACTGCTGGTCGGGGGAGCCCCTCCCCCCAACACTTGATTGGGGTTGCCGGATGTGAGATCCGCCTGGCCGATCGCCAAAGTTGCAGCCATCCCGTTGCTAAAGGGTGGCTGATATTCCAGGACGCGGCTGCTCGCACTGTCAGCAACCCACAGATCGCCGCTGCTGTCGATAGCGACAGAATCGACCTGGTCCCCGTTTGCGGTGGTGTTGTTTCCCAAGGTGCTCGCGCTTATGCCCACTGGACAATTGCCCGTACTCAAATTCGGCTGGCCGAGTACCACGCTGGCGTTCATGCCGTTAGTAAATGGCGGCTGAAATTGAATCACTCGGCAATTCAAACCGTCAGCCACGTAAAGATTGCCTGCACTATCCTCGGCAGTCGATACGGGTTGGTTCATTGTGCTTGCCGTCGTGCCGGTGGTCGCAGTCGTGAAGTTCAATTGTCCCAAGACCACGTTTGCGCTTTGGCCCGTGCTAACTGGAGCATCGTAGACAAGGACTCGGTTATTATTTGAATCCGTTACGATCACAGCGGTCGTTGTGTTGAGGCACGTCACGACCACGTTGCTGATCGTGGCGCTCGCCACCGTGCCATTTCCATTCGTGACGATGCAGTTCTGGCTGGGGGTGCTAGGCTGGGTCGAAACCGTGACGCTGTATGCTGCGCCTGTGGCCAGCGCCGTCGAAAAGGTAAACGATCCATTGGCCGTAACTGGAAGATTATTGCCGCCGTTGTCTTGAAGTATGAGTCCTGTGCCCTTAAGGCGCGAGACAGTCCCGCCAACTGCGAAAGTGCTGCTAGTCTTCTTGTTGCTGCTGCTGGCGCAACCTATGACCAGTAAAACGCCGATCAGAGTAGAAAGCGCGAAAACTCGATCAACGGTAACAAAAGTCAAGAGTCGCTTCATGGATGTCTCTCCTTAATTTTCGTTCCAGATGAATTACGGCGCCCTGCGATCAGTTAAAAGCCATCGCCACAGAGCTTCGGGAACACTAAGCTGTCTATAAATGTATGTCAAACGATAATTGGCCTCATGTATATGAGCGGCCAACGCCTCTTGCCGAAATGTCCCCATATGTGACGCCCCGCGAATTCCAGTTGCCAAATCTCCAGTCAACACATCGCGACTCTTGAGGAGCAATATTCAACAATCTTCTCCGCAATCGGCTTCCAAGCCGTTGCGGGAGCATCTAGCTTGCGCGAGAATGAGCCGACACGTCACGCGGCAACGAGGAGAAATGGCATGCAGCCTGTGGGTGTAATTCTCCAGCTTAATCGGTACCCGGTGAAGTCCATGCAAGGTGAAGCGCTGCCTTCGGCTGCGCTGACCCTTCAAGGTTTCGCGGAGGACCGGCGGTATGCTTTCGTTCAGGCGGCCTCGCGAAGTTCGTTTCCGTGGCTCACCGCGCGCGAGTTGCCGGAGTTGCTCTATTACCGAACCTCCGTCGAAAAGGCGGGCACTCCAGAAGTGGCCGTTACGGTAACGACCGCCCATGGAGAGAATTGGCCGATAAATAGCGACGACCTCCGCAAAGCGCTCGAGGCGAGATCGGGGAGGGCGCTTTTTTTTGTTGCGTGACTACCGAGGGTTATACGATGTCGCGCCTGTTTCCCTGATCAGCCAACAAACGGTTGCGCGCATCGCGGAAGAAAGCGGAACGAAGGAAAATTCTTGGCGCTTCCGTCCTAGTCTACTGGTTGACCTGGAGGATGGTGAGCCTTTCGACGAACTGCAGTGGGTCGGCAAAATTCTTCGAATTGGGAGCGTAGCGCGAATCGCCGTCACTCAAGTGGATCAGCGTTGCGTGATGATCACTCTTGACCCGGCAACCGGCGAGTCGAGTCCGGAAATTCTCAGGTGCGTCGTTCATAAGCATGGGCAGAGCGCGGGAATCTATGCGACAGTCCTTACGCCCGGCGAAGTGCGGGCCGGCGACCCTATTTTGCTTGAAGCGTAGCGCGACTCTGTTTGCCTATCGGTTTTGCTGATGCTACTTTCTGTCCATTGAACCCTACGATGATAGTTGCCGAGTGCCGCAAAACCCTCGAATCACTATGTGACCGGGCATATCTTACCGATCTCTTTCAATTCAGAGGGACAACCCCGGGTGGAACTGGGGACACGTGGTGAACTGCGCGTTTCCATTCTCCGCTATCTACTTTGACGAAGACGTCTGTCGTCTTTTCGTATACATGTTCCCGCTTACCTTTATACGAAGTAATCTCGTCACCCGTCCAAGTGACCACACCCGTATGCGCTACACCTTTTATCCCATAGAGGTGGACGTGGTAATCGTGATGGTTGATCAACTCATCCTTGATATCCCCGGACCGGATCATCGCGAGGAGCTCCGCTTTGCTCGGAGTGCTTCCGTCAGGCAAAGTCAAGGCCACTCCGTCGGCGCAAAAATGGTCCTGCCAATCCGCGGCAGCGGCGGCACTGGCCACAAGGTTTTTGCCCTTTGAGGTTTCCAGGTCCAACAATTCTTTTTTCGTTTTTTCAGCAGCTGGCCCGGTCATCTCCTGGGCTCTAGCTGTGCCGCTCAAGATTAGTGCCAACAATATTGGACCTAGAAATCTGGCAATCATGGTTCGCACCCCTTTCTTCCCAGACATAGATAATTGGCGAGGGATTCCATTGTCAATGGCCGGCGCGATCTCTACGGGGCAGAGTCGAGTTGTAAATCGGTTGTCCTGAGACCAGTGGGAGCGTACGATGCGCCAGTATGGAAACCAAGTCAGATACTTGAGCGAGAACAGGTTCTTCTGATTCCGGCTGATCCAATTTCCGCAATTCTCTTTCCGTGTGCATTTGAGAGGCTATATGAACATGTCCATGACCGTTCGGCGGTTCATTTTCGGCGTTGCGATTATTGTTGCGTTCGGACCGTTTGCCTTCGCCGGAAAGCAGGAATCGGCACCGGCACAGATCACAAACCAGGACCTGCTGGATGGTTTGAAAAATCCCTCACGGTGGCTGACCTTTTCAGGCGATTACACCGGGCAGCGGCACAGCCCGTTGAAACAATTGACGCCGCAAAATGTTGCAGGCCTTGTGCCGCAATGGATTTTCCAGACCGATATCCCCGGCATCCCCGGGCGAGGGATTGAGAACACGCCGCTCGTCGTCGACGGCATTCTGTACGTGACTGGAAATAATAATGAGGCATGGGCGATTGATGGCCGCACGGGCCGTCCGATCTGGAATTATCGGCGCAGGCTGCCTGCCAACTTTATCGCTTCAGTCTGTTGCGGTCCGGTTAATCGCGGATTCGGGATTCTCGGCGACCGGCTGTACATGGGCACTTTGGATTCGCACCTCGTAGCGCTTAACAGGAAGACGGGTGAAGTCATCTGGGACGTAGTTGTGGGCGATTTGAAGAAAGCCAATGCCATCACAGCGGCGCCACTGGTCGTCAAAGATAAAGTGATTATCGGCGTCGCCGGCGGCGATTTCTCAACCCGCGGATACCTCGATGCCTACGACGCGCAAACCGGAGAACGCGTGTGGCGCTTCAACACAATTCCAAATCCGGGAGAACCGGGCAGCGAGTCCTGGCCGAACGCCGATGTCGCTGCGCGAGGCGGAGGATCGGTTTGGGTGACAGGCAGTTATGATCCTGCACTCAACCTCGTGTACTACGGCACTGGAAATCCGAATCCCGATTATTACGGCGATGATCGCGAGGGAGATAATCTCTACACCTGCTCACTCGTGGCGCTCGATGTCGAAACCGGAAAATTAAAGTGGCATTTCCAATTCACTCCGCACGACGTGCATGACTGGGATTCGGCGCATGTTCCTGTGCAGGCCGACTTGAAAATTGACGGCCAGCCTCACAAAGTAATCATGGTCGCCAACCGGAACGGATTTTTCTACACGCTTGACCGCGAATCCGGAAAACTGCTGGTCGCCAAAACATTCATCGACGGATCGAACTGGGCCAAGGAAATCGGCAAAGACGGACGGCCGATCGTGCTCGACAATATCGGCACCGCGGAAAAATGCCTGCCGGACAATCACGGCGGCACAAACTTCCAGCCGCCAACATTTGATCCAGACCTTGGATTGTTTTTTGTAACGGCCCACGAAACTTGCGCCACATGGCAAGGAGTAAAACCCACCGAACCGATCGGCCTGGGTGTGCGCGTCCCAAGCGGTGGCCGAAGCCTGGTAGAGGGACACGATCAATTCTCGGCGCTGCGCGCGATCGATCCGACCACTGGAAAGCGGCGTTGGGAGCATCGCTACCGCCCGTATCCCTCCACCGTCGCCCTTGATTTGACTGGCGGAGTGATGTCCACAGCGTCCGGTCTGGTTTTCACCGGAGACAATGACGGGTACTTTTATGCGTTCGAGGGAGCGACTGGAAAAGAGCTGTGGAAATTTCAAGTAGGAGCGCAGGTCTGGGGCTCTGCTTCAGTTACTTACATGCTCGATGGCCGGCAGTGGGTTGTCACCACCGGTGGATTGAGTTTCACAGCGTTCGCGCTGCCCGCCGTGCCGCACTGAAGAAATGCGATCAAAAACGGACCGCGCACGGCCCGGCGCATTCCGTGTTAGCGGAATGCGGGTTCTGCATATTACGTAATCTGATTTTCCTTATTTATTCTTGGAGCGGCTGGCGCGGAGCTTCTCTGACCAACGTTCGTATTCAGCATCATCGAATCTGGATTTTGATTTTGATCCTTGAACGGCCGTCCCTACCTGCTCATTTTCAGTTCTTGTTTTGACCTGTGTATCTTGCATTTTTTGGCTCATTCTCCCGGGCAGATTTCGTTCTTTTGCCTGATTACCTACAACCGCGTCCCACAATGCATATTCGCAAGGGGCGCCGCATGCCTCAATGGGCGGGAAGACCTAATGTTTGAGGTACGAAAGTCCCGGTACGCTAGCAACGAGATTCCCGGGAGGAATTATCTCGTAAGGGGTCTAATAAACTATTGATTCTAAATGACTAAGAAGGCTATGATTCCCCCACTGCCTTTGATACCAAATTCAATGCGACCCTTCACGGGAATTAATTTTGGAGGCTCTGTGATAGCAGAGTTCCTCTTAAACAGCTCGTCAGATACAAACCCATCAATTCCTCGTCAGCGCGCGCCCCGTGGCGGCCAGAGCGACCTTTTCCGCGTCTTGCGGGGCTTGATTGCCGCGCCAGACGACATGCAAATCTGGCCGCACAAGGAGCATATCGTACTGGTAGATTTCACGCGCTCTTTCTGCGGCAATTTCGAGCACTTCGAGCGGCGCGCCTATTTCTCCGAAGGCTCGCTCTAGGCTCGAGGTATTGGCTTGTGTTCCGCCTAGCCGAAGCAGCGAATATCCCGGTCCTAGGCGATCATGTAGCGCCACGCCATCACTCAGCCACACATGCGGGAGGCGAGCGCCCGGCCAAGTAGTCGGGATATAGCTTGGGTTGTCCGGATCGGGCCCCTCGCCTTCTTGGGGCCATACAATCGGTGAATTGACGTAGCGATACCCCGCCTCAATCCCCGAAATCTCAGTCACTTTGCGTTGCTCTAAATCGAAGAGCGCCGCCATCCGTGCGCGCGTGGCAGCGCCCTCTGGCGTATTGTCCCGGACATTGGGACTGTGGGCCGCGCGCCAACCCATTCGCCCGGTCATCGCGGCGCGGGATGCCTTAACGTTTCGCAGTCCGATTGGCCGGCGCTCCGCCTCATAGGAAGCAAGCAACTGCTGGCCGCCCCATCCGGCCATTGTCGCCGCCAATTTCCAGGAAAGGTCGACGGCATCTCCCACGCCAGTGTTCATTCCAAGTCCGCCCGTCGGGATTACAAGGTGCGCTGCGTCTCCCGCGAGAAATACACGGCCTTCCCCATACTTCTCTGCGCAAAGTAGATGCTGGGTCCATTCATTGACGGACAGCATTTCGAACGCAATCGGCATAGCCAACGATTTCTTGAAAATGTCGGCCATTTCCCCGTCACTGGATGCGGCCGCATGGAGCGTCCAGTGCCGAGTGCTGTCCTGAAGAATGAGGAATGGAAACAACGGTCCCTCGGCAATGTGGTAGTGACGCCCTTTCCCCATCGGAATGCGTTCGTAGAGATCGTCGCAGCGGAAAAGCGCTTGCCGCAGTTTGCGGATGTTACCTTCGCCTTGCAGTTGGATTCCCAGTTGTTTTCGAACAGTGCTGGACCCGCCGTCGCATCCCACCAAGTATGAGGCGCGAATCGTTTCCTCCGCGGCGTCCTGTGCTTGAAGGACAGCGGTCACCGAATTCGCGTCCTGGTTAAACGCAATCAATTCGCAACCGAAGCGGACGTTCACGCTGGGGAGCGTCTCCACGATCGATCGCAGGAGGGGCTCCAGGGTGTATTGCGAAATTAGCTGGTAGGGCTCGAGCAATCCGCCGTCATTGCGCGCCGCGATTTCGGCGGTGGCTTCTGCGACGGACGGACATGGCAAATGAGCGAGAGGAGAATCCGCGATGGAGAGCGCCAGGAAAACGTCCATCGGCGCGTTGCGCGGCAGGCCCGCATCGCGCACGCGTTCGGAGATCCCCAGGCGGCGATAGATTTCCATGGTTCGAGCGTTGCAGCGCTCCATTTTCGGAAGCTGGATCGCGGTTGCGTTGCGTTCGATCAACGTGCAACGCACGCCGCGGCGGCCCAAATCGAGAGCGAGAGTGAGTCCCACGGGACCTGCCCCGACGATGAGGACTTGAGTTTCCACTAATGGGATATTTTTCCTTTCCTCATGATAATGGTCCGGCGACGCAGTCGAATTGCCTTCAGGAAAAGCGTTACTTTTAATTTGGATTCCTTGCAAAATATTTGAAGAATTGCAGGCGCGTATTCGACCCTGGATGGTGTGTTGTAGCGCCGGCGTCTCGCCGGCAGTTTTTCGTGTGTCAACAAGTGGGGAAAAAGCCGGCGGGACGCCGGCGCTACCAAAGGCCTACGGGTCAATAGGTTTTGCGGGGCACTCTTAGCCATTTGCCGAGTGGCTTGTCTTCATCGCGACATCAGCACTTGCTTCCGCGCGCTCTATTCCGATCCACGCCTTCTTCATTTCTCTTTCCAGCATTTTGATCTGGATCAAATGCTTCGGATTGAAAGGCAGCGACGGATAATAGCAATTCGATTCGTGTGTACAGAAGCATCCATCCGCGGCATGCTCGCGGCGCGCCTGCATGGCAGGTGAGAACCAAAGCTTCTGAAAATCCCATCCATAATCGCGCAAATTGCCGATGGGTTCGAGATTTTCACAGGACGATACTGTCCCTTCGTCATAGATCACGCCGCCGGCTGTTCCGGCGTAGCACGTCAACTGGGCTTGCTGCGTCTGCTGAGTCTTGGCGATCAAGCCATGCATGTGAACATCCAGTGCAGCCTTGAAAAAACCGTTATCGCCTGCGTAGTGATTCTTGATCGCGCCGCTGCGCGAATCTTCATCGATCCTGGCGGCAAGCATGGCGTATCGCGCAGTGTCAATTTCCAGTTCTTTGGAATCCGCGGCAGGTGGGCGGATGTAGTTAAAATTTACTTTGTCCGGCTTCAGCTGGTCTTTCAGAAAATCGTACCACTCAAAAATTGTGTCCTGGTTGGAGTTCATGAAACAGGTGCATGTTTGCACGTCGAGACGGGGATAATCCATTTTTATGGCCTGGAGCTGGCGCGCAGTGTCCATGACGATGTCCCATGACCCGGGCTTCTGACGAATTCTATCGTGTTGCTCTTTCAACCCGTCGATGCCAAGAGCCACGGTAACATTGAGCTGCGGGCATTCCTGCATCATCCGGCAAATATCAGGAAAAATTCGCTTCTGAATTTGGCCGTTGGAAGTGATGTAGACCGATTCCAGACTGTTGTTGGTATAAAAAGCTCGCACAATTTTTGGCAAGTCTCTTCGTGTGAATGGTTCGCCACCGGCAAGAATTAATACGCCAAGATTGCCGCCGAGAGTTTCGGAGATGCTTTCAATCTCGCGCGTGGTCATTTGACGCTTCTTTCGAGGAGCATCATCGAGCTCTTCGGTAAAAAAACAATGCGTGCAGCGCATATCGCACACCGAAGTCACCAAAATGTTCAGCAAACCGGGCGAAAATGGTTCTCCCAAAGCCAACTTGACGTAACGTTTTAGAAGATCATTCATGTTCTAACCGGCAATTTTCAAATTCACTTTCATCCCTTCAGAAGACCTTACGCCTGCCCTTGCTCCCCGGTCAATCGAGGCTCGGCTCGAGTAGTAACTCAGTTTCATCTTGGATGTGGAAGAAGGCTGCCCGCCCGAAAAACGGGCGGCCGCTACAAAAGCAATACGGTTTTGTAGAGGCCGGTCCGTCCCATGCATTTCGGGACGGACCGGGCATCTTCGTTGTCAAATTGAGTTACTACCTCGGCCTGGAGCGGCTTCGATTGCAAGGGCAATTTCGCACGAAAAAAATAATTGCATTGGGCGTAAAGAGAAATTTAGATCTAGCGCTGCTGGTGATGGTCGGAGTTCAGAAGTCTGTGCCCATCGTCTTCCACGCAGGGCGGCGACTCCTCGAGTGGATCAGTGGATGGAGTGATGATGCGAGGGGGCATCGTCCAGGTCGCGGCAAGCACCTTGGGATCGTCTACCGCTGCTTGCCAGATCAAATTTTCGCCGTCGCGCCACAAACGTTCGGTCACGTGCATGGCATCCGTATGAAAATACCCGCCCTCACCGAACCAACCATTCTCCACAAAATTGGTAACGTCCACGACCAACGTGTCTCCCTCCCAATGGGCAACGGAATCCCCGTAGTAGGAAGGGTTAGCGCCCTTGCGGTGCGCGCGACCATCGGTGGGAATGATGCGGTATGGGTCCCCTGATACATCTTCGTAGAGGAAAACCATCTCGCCGGGCATTTGAATAATCCTGCGCGGCGGGCCAATCCGAGGAACGCCCGGCTTTCCGCAATAGAATACTTCGTCCGTCTTGCTCTCGTTGTCGAAGAGGTCCTTCACTTTTTCACGGTACTCGGGTTTGTAGGAAGGAGCAGGTGTCGATGGCAGAGCACCCGCGACACCCGTTTTAGCGGGCTTCGCCGCACTCTGATCAATTTCTGTGATGGAAACTTTTCCGTCGATTTCCTTCTTCAGAGTTACAGGAGGCAGATCGATCGCGTAAGCCCAAATTCCGCTCAGGTCGGGATGCCCGTCAGCGGCACGTGGCGATTTGGTGGTTGTCGCGCTGTCTTTCTTATCGGCAGACGCAAGACCAGCGAGGATTAACACAGCCGCAAAAATGAAAACATATCGATGCGTCATGGCATACTCCCTATCACTGAGCATTGCCCGATGGCTTAAAAACGAGCTCCAAAGAATTTCCATCCGGGAAAGTGATCTTCAGAAGATAGCCGTAAAGCCCTCCGGCCTTGGCGCGCACTCCATCTACCGTAACGGTTTGCCCAATCGCTTTCGCAAAATCGTCTCTGCCAAGCGAGACGCGCCTGAACCACGAAGGCGGATTGCTCTCAAACTTCCAATTTTCCACGCTGCCATCCTCTTTTTTGGCGTCCAGATAAACAACAATGTGAGGATTGATCCACTCAACCTTCGTCAATGTGCCAGTCAACGTGAATTGCTTGGACATATCGAAAACAGCTGAAGGCGAATGATGCGCACACACCCGCCCTGCCGCAAAGAGCAGGGCGAGGGTGATCAAAATGGGGGAAATCTTGTGCTTCAAGGAGGCCCCTCCTTTAACACTGTGGGCGGAGTATACCACGCGCGCCCGGAAGGTCCACTTTTGTATTGAGGCGTGCCCATGCCAAATCAAAGCACCCACTGCGCAGAGTCTTCGGTTGCAGGTTTTCGTAGCGCCGGCGTCCCGCCGGCAGTTCTTCATCGTGTCGAACCCGGAAAAATCGCCGGCGAGACGCCGGCGCTACAACGGATCACGGAGCAATTTCCTCAAGGCGACGGTCGCTTGTTTCAACCATGCAGGTCGCGGCCATCGCGCCCACGAGACTTACCCCCGCAAACATCAAAAAAACGGAATGTACGCCTTTCGCATCGACCATGAATCCAACAAGCACGGGTCCAACCGCCGATGCGATTCTTAGCCACGATGTAGCCAGCCCGGTTCCAATCGCGCGCATCCGCGTCGGATAAATTTCGGGCGTATAAAGATATAGAACCGCATTGACTGATCCGATGGCCCCGTAACCCAGCGTGCCCAAAATCATCACGCTCAATACTTTTTCCGCGCCGATGCTTCCCAGCAGCGCCAACATTCCTCCGCCCAGCAAGAAGGCCGCGACTGTCCAGTTTCTGCGGCCAATTCGATCGATGCTGAACGCGCAAACGAGAAGGACCGCGACTTGAGCAACATTGGTCATTGAAGCGGCTCGCAGCGATTGGCGCAAGGTCAAGTGATAGACAGTGTTGTAGAGGCTTGGCATCCAATTATTCAGCCCGTTGGCCACGAAGAAAGCGCTCGCCCAAAGCGCCCACACAATCAACGTGCGTCCCCGATAAAAATTCGAGAGAAGTTCAGTCCATTTTCCTTTTTCCATTAGATTCGTCGGCGAAATAGTGGTGGGTATTGCCGCAGCCTGAATTCTGCGCGCCGTGCTTGTTTCCATATGCTCAACGATTGCTGCCGCTTCCGGGATGCGGCCCTTGGAAATCAACCACCTCGGCGATTCAGGAAGTCGCGCCACGAGGAAAGTGATCAGCAATCCTGGAATGCCTCCCAGAAGAAAAATGGTTTTCCATCCATAGGCCGGCACGAGCCATGCGCCAATTTGTCCCGTGACCATCAGCCCCAGGGGAAATATCATTTCGTACAGCAGGAAGAATCTTCCCCGTCCGGGCGCCCGCGACAATTCGTTGATGTAGGTGGCGGCAACAGGCATCTCGCCGCCGACGCCAATTCCCTGCACCAGCCGGAAAGCGAGCAACGCCGGAAAATTCCCGGCCAGCGCGCAGCCGAAGCTCATGACGGACATGATTGCGATCGCGGCCGTCGTGCCTCGAATGCGCCCTACTTTTTCCGCAATTGCGCTGAACACCAATGCGCCAGCCAGTTGTCCGACGTAGCTCGCTGAGATGAGGAGGCCGCTTTGTTGGGGAGAGATGTGCCAAAGCCGAATGAGAGTGGGAAGCGCGAACGCGAGCGACAAGGCATTAAACGCGTCGAAGAACGTCGCGCTGCCCATCACAACGCGCGCCTTCATGTGCCATCGTGAGAATGGCACCTGCTCCATTCGCGCGATCAGGCTCGCTGCCTCGGTAGCGGTGGAGCGGATTCGCTCACTTTCGCGCCCTTCGGTGCCCGCCGAGCCGTCGATGGATTTCAATGGATCTCGCAGTCAAACCTGGGATGAAATTCGGAAGTTTCCGCTATGCCCTTCGTTTCTATATTTCCGCTAGATAGCCTTGACGTATGGCTCGGTGGGAGTCAAAGGCACGTTCCAGGCATCGTAGCCGTACAACCAACTGGTGTCCTCATCTCCCCCTTTCATCCATGTGTTCGCGCTCGAGATTGCCTGGATGCGCGATGTGCGCGGTTTGCGATGAGCCTCATAGCGCCTGGTCGCGCCCTCGAAGTCTTCTCCGTCGCTCTCCTCCAAACAGCGCGCCAGGATGGCCGCATCCTCGATCGCCGTCGCCCCTCCCTGCGCCATATAAGGAGTCATGGAATGGCAGGCATCGCCTAATAGCACAACTCGTCCGTCACTCCAGCGTGGCAACGGCTCGCGTTCGAGAATTGCCCATTTGTGGCAGTCCGGGCAGGCAGCCAGCACAGTGCGAACATCGGCGTGGAAATCCTCGTACGCCTTGCGCACTTCTTTCACATCGCCCTTTGCCGACCACGATTCGCGCGTCACCCATTCCGCTGGTTCGGGCACACTGGTTACGAAATAAAGTTCACTGCGGGCCGCGTTTGTGTAATAGATGACGATGTGGCGGTCAGGGCCCCACCACTTGGTTCGCGAAGATCCGATGTCCATTCCATTAAGCAAAGCACTTGAAAAAATAGAACGGTACGCGATGCGACCTTTATGGATGGGCAGATCGGGGCCGAGGATAATATCGCGCACAACGGAGTGAACGCCATCCGCGCCGATCACAGCATCGGCATGCGCGCGCGTTCCATCCGCAAACACGAGCGTGACTTGTCCCGCGCGCTGTTCCAGTCCAACCAATTTCTTGTCGAGGTGGATGATTTCCTCGGGCACGACTGCGGCGAGCGCATTGTGCAAATCCGCGCGGTGCATGCAGAGATAGGGCGCACCGAAGAGGCTCTCGGGCATGGGCAACTCTCTCACGACTTCGCCCGTGTCCGATTTACGGTTCAGGTGCGAATACGGCCTAAAAGAGGTCGCAAGAACTTTTTCCTCCACGCCAATGCGGCGCAGAACTTTCATCGAGTTCGGCATCATCTGAATGCCGGCGCCAATGCGCGCGAAGCGTGGCGCCTGCTCGTAAACGCGCACGTCCATGCCAATTTGCCGGAGCGTGGCCGCTGCGGCCATTCCGCCGATGCCTGCTCCGACAATGGCGATGGAAAGTTTTTTCGAGCCCATTTACTCCCTGTTCCGCAATCGGGGATGTTGGCTAGGCAAGTATTTCGTAGCGCCGGCGTCTCGCCGGCAGTTTTTCCAGTTTCAGAATGTTGCAAAGATGCCGGCGGGACGCCGGCGCTACAAAACGCTGATCATGCCGTTGGCCGAGTTTCGCCCTTAATTTGCGTGCGATGCATCACTCTTCGCGAGTTAGCGTCAAAGGGATCGCGCCGGTGCATGGTGCACCGGTTGTCCCACAGGACAAGATCGCCTACGCGCCATTCGTTGTACCACTCGAGCTCCTCGCCGTTCGCATGCGACCACAGCTCATCAAGCAAGGATTCCGATTCCGCGAGCGATAGTCCCTCAATGTAAGCATTGCGGCGCCGCCCCAGATACAGCACACGACGCTTCGTTTCAGGATGGGTGCAAACCAGGGGATGAAATGTGCCCGGAGAGGAAACGGGGTCATCAACTGCGGTGACTCCCTGCCGCACATAGCCGCCGCTGTTGTAAGTCCCGTCATGCTTGAGTTTTTTTCCTTCGATTCGCTTCTTCACCGCGTCTGGCAAAGATTCATACGCGCGATACATGCTGTTGAAATATGTGTTTCCTCCGGTCGAAGGAATTTCCAGAGCGTAGAGGATGCTGGCCTTCGGCGGATCCTGCAGGTAAGACATGTCCGTATGCCAGGATGCCTCGCCAGCGCCCAAACTTCCGATCGGCTCGCCTTTTTCCATCACATTGGACACGACGTAAATTTCTGGATGCCCCTCAACAAAGCGCCGCCCGGATTCTTGAACCGGCGCCCAATCCAGGTCTCCGAACTTTTCGCTGAATGCGATCAGATCTTCGTCAGTCAGATTCTGCCCGCGGAACAAGAGAACCGAATGGTCAAGCCAGGCGCGGTAGATGCTGGCGAAATCATCCGAGTCGATTGTTCGCAAATCCACGCCTTGAATTTCTGCTCCCAGCGCCTTCCCTGTTGGCCTGACGGTGACCCGCGACTTTCTGTGGGTTTTGAGCAATTTACTCGTCATGGAAAATAAGTTCTCCCTAATGAATTCCTCGGCGACAACAAGGCAACAGAACTTTTCCTGCCATCAGCGGAAATACGCCAGTGAACAGCCACCTAATCAGTACCGTCTCCATTCGGATCGATGACGCGAATCGGCAGGTCGTAGTGCGCTTCGGTCAGTTCCCAGCGGCGATTTTCTTCGCGTTTCATCGTGGCCTGGTCCGGGAAAATTTGTTTTTCCACTTCGCTGCCATGCCCGGACACAGAAATGTTTTTGTATGTAATTACAATGCGATATTCCCATCGAGAGTCTTCCCCCGCGTGAAGCCCGGGCCGGTAGACAGTGTAGGACGTCACATAGCCCAGCTCTTTTTCACGATTCAGGGTCGCGATTTGATACTTCTTGAAGAGCTGCCAGAATTCATCCGCGTAACCCCATTTCACTTTGTAAACCCATTCGACAAGATAGGGCTTGTCGACGGCGGAAACGCTGGCGTTCGCAGTTCCCTGCTGACCTCGCACCTGCGGGACGCCGACAAGAGTGATGACCAGCACCATCACTGCAAATAGGAGCAATTGAGCCCGAAGACTCGCCCGGGATTTCATTTTCAACTCCTCCATTAACGTCTACGCGCTAAGTTCGTGATGCCGCCCAATTTCGGGCCGCGTTATTTTTTGGGCAGGGCCGGATTCAGCGGGTACGATTTCAGATTTAGCGGGCCGAACCCCAGGTGGCCTCCATCGCGGTCCACATTGTTCTCATCACACGCAAATTCATAGAGTTCCTCGCCAGTCGGCATGGCCGTAAAGACTCTGGAAAATGTCCAGGGCTTTGTGTAGAACTTCGGATCTTCCACCGTCACCTCGTGCGCCAAATGGTCCGCGTCAGGCCGTGACCATCGTTCGACAACGTGCATGGCGTCGCTATGCGGATGCGCATCGTCATCAATCCAGCTCAGCTTATCCTTAAATCCGATCGAGTCGATGACCAGCGTGTCTCCCTCCCACTTGCCTACCGCGTCGCCAAAAAAAGATGGTTCTGCGTCCTTCATGTGTGCACGGCCGTCGACGGGGATCGTGCGAAAAGTCCACATCAGTTCGTAAAGGAACGCAACGCGATTCGAATTCTGAATAATTTCAAACGGCACGCCGCTGATGCTGGCTCGCGGTATCCCTGCAAAAAGGCAAAGGGCTTCCGGGTTAATCGATTTCGACAGATTGTATTTGTACGCTTCTTCTCCGGCGGGAGTGAACGGCGGCCCGCCGACGCTTTTGAACATCCCGCCAAAAATCAGCGGCCCTTTCCAAAATCCAGAGAGGTCAGGTTTGCCGTCCGCAGTCCTGGGTGTAGGTTTGGAGGGCCCGTCAGGCGCTTTGATTGGTCCGGATGCGCCACTCAACTCGCCGTATGGATTTTCCGGGGGCGGTGTCGATTGTGCAGATGCGAATAGGTTCGCAGACAGAATGGCAGCGAGGACACTGCACGCCATAAAGAGTCGCATGTGCGTAAGCTAGCGGACTGCACTGGCGGTGTCAAGGAATGCACTCCCTTGGCTTGACCGCTCTCTCCCCCTGTTATAGATTGCGATTCGTGAGAAATATTCTTGCTACGATGGCTTTATTTGTCGCTACTGTGCTGGCGGTGCCCGTTCTTGCTCATCATTCTTTTTCGGCGGAATTTGATGGCGGCAAACTGATCGAACTCAAAGGCGTCGTCACCAGGATTGAATGGACGAATCCCCACGTTTATTTCTACGTTGATGTGAAGGAT
>Ga0206991_10143_pt2 | contig 20749 bp, 20 predicted proteins | sample Alteio_BWMinCont_9_FD_153286 | JGI IMG/M metagenome (GOLD analysis project Ga0206991, IMG submission 153286) | Enriched cells from forest soil in Barre Woods Harvard Forest LTER site, Petersham, Massachusetts, United States -... | ecosystem: Environmental > Terrestrial > Soil > Temperate forest >...
CCATACACCAGTAATGCCGGTAGAGAATCCGCAGCCGGAGAAGCGTTGACGATATTGCCTCCGAGGGTTCCGCGATTCTGATTTGCCACTCCACCGGTACAGCGCGCGGCGCTGGTTAACAGGGGAAATTCGCGATTCACGCCGGTATTTTCTATCAAATCAGTATAGGTGCATCCGGCTCCAACGCGAATTTCGCCGGGGAGAATTTCAATGCGACGAAGTTCCGGCAAATTCCAAATGCTGACTAACTTTCGCGCAGCAAGGTGGCCCGCGGCATACTGCACCATCAAATCCGTGCCACCCGCGATGGGCAGCCAGGTACCTGGTTCCTCAGCGAGTAGCGAAAGCACGGAGGGCAAATTGCGGGGAGCGACGAGTTCGTAGTCAGCGGGATGCGACCTCATTGCGTGCCTCTACGTGCAGCATTCGCGACAGCTTCAAAAATTTGCATGTAGCCAGTACAGCGGCAGAGATTGCCGGACAAACCCTCGCGGATGTCCACCGTGCCGGGCTGCGGGATTTTGTTCAACAAGTGAACAGCGGCAAGTATCATTCCCGGAGTACAAATGCCGCACTGCGCGCCTCCACAATCGAGAAAAGCCTGTTGCAGCGCGTGCAAACGCTGGTCAAAAGCCAAACCTTCGATGGTAGTGATATGGGTGCCCTCGGCTTGCAACACGGGTATCAGGCAGCTGTTGACCAAAACTCCATTTACCAACACGGAACACGAGCCGCACTCGCCTTCGCCACAGCCTTCCTTAGTCCCCGTCAATCCAAGTTGTTGCCGCAACACGTCTAACAATCGTTCCATGGCAAAAACGCGGACGATAACTGCCTTTCCATTCACGACCAGAGTGATATCCGATTTAGTGGCCGTCTGCGAATGATCGCTCATTGCTTACTGTCCGCCAATTCGGGCATCGTTTCATCCGAATTATTTGCCGTCAGGGCCTCGAAAATATCTTCCGGCAGCAATGGAATCGAATTGAGAGAAATGCCCAGTGCGTCGGTGATGGCGTTGACGAGGGCGGGCGCGGGTCCATCCATTGGCAGCTCCCCGATTCCTTTTGCACCGAAGGCTCCGTGAACGTTACCCAGCTCCTCGAAAAAAACTCTAATCGGGGGAATATCGGCTGAAGTGGGCATAATGTAATTAGTCATCTGGCCGTTCTTCATGCGGCCTTTATCCCAAATGACTTTTTCGTAAAGCGCGAACCCGATTCCCTGGGCCACGCCCCCGATAATTTGACCCGCTGCGAGAACCGGATGGAGAACTCTGCCGACCTCCTGCAGACAAACGAAATCGTCCACCGTAACGCCGTAGGATGTGAGATCCACCGTTACTTCAGCAACGTAAACGGCCCACGCAAACGCGGCATAGGCGGCGCCACGATAATTTTCTTCGTCCCAGGAAATATCGTCAGCTTGCTGATAACGTGCGAAAGAGCGGAATACTCCGTGCTGCGCGACATGCTGGCGGCAGGCAGCGCGAAACTCTTCAGGAGAATAAACTTCGCCTAGCAAACCGCTGGACCTTAACGTTTGCAGGATTGCTACAGCGGCTGAATGAACCAATTTTCCTACCACCATAATCGTTCGCGATGCCACCGTGGGTCCGCTATTCGGAACTTTCTGGGTATCCGGTTGCGCGATTCCCACATCTTCGTAGCGCACTCCGAGTGCCTCCGCGGCGATCTGGCAGAGGACCGTTTTTGTGCCTTGGCCAAATTCGGTACTCGAAACCAATACCCGTACGGTGCCGTCGGGGCACGTCTCGACACCAACCAGCGAATTTAAATAGCGTTCGCCGGAGCCGGTAAAACCTGCTCCATGTAGAAACGCCGCGATGCCGATTCCTTTCTTCTTGTTCGCGTTTAAATTTCCCTTGGCGAAAGTTTCTTTCTTGGTGCGATAGTCGGACAATTCCAGCGCGCGATCGAGGAGCTTCCCCAGATCGATCTGTTCCTGTACGACTTGTTCCGTAGTGGTCGTTTGTCCGGGCTTAAGAAAATTCCGTCTTCGAACCTCGACGGGAGAAATCCCCAGGGTCTGCGCGATAAAATCCATGTGACGCTCCATCGCGAAGAGCGACTGTGGCGCGCCAAATCCGCGAAATGCGCCGTGCGGCGGCGCATTAGTGGCCACAGATTTGGCACGAATGCGAACGCTGGGCCAGTGATAAGGTCCGCCCGCGTGCAACGCGCCGCGCGAAAGCACCACCGGGGTCAGAGTTTTGTATGCGCCCCCGTCAATCGTGAATTCAATTTCTCCGCCAAGAATTTTGCCTTCTTTGCTAACGGCGGTTCGGTGACGCGTGCGCGAAGGATGCCGCTTGGTAGTAGCGGTCATGTCTTCCATTCTGTCGTACACAATTTTTACTGGCTTGCCCGACTTGATGGCCAGAAGTGTTGCATGCGCGGCGAGCATCGAGGGGTACTCTTCCTTGCCGCCAAACGCACCACCCGTTTCCAGTTGCACCACGCGCACACGATCTTCCGGCAAGCCGCACAGTTCCATGAGCGCCTTGTGCACATAGTAGGGGCATTGCAACGAACCCCACACGGTAATGCCTTGTTGCGGATCGAAATTCGCGATCATCCCATTGTTTTCGATGTATAGCTGCTCTTGCGCACCTGTGGTGTATTCCGCTTCGACCACATAGTTGGCGTTCTTGAACGCACTTTCCACGTCGCCCTTTTCAATGAGGTAGCTTTTGAAAATGTTATCCGTACCCCAGATAATTTCAGAAAGCTTCTCGCTGTCCTCGATACTGAAGATGGGCGGAAGTGAGTCATATTCGATGGAAACCGCTTCCACCGCCTTGGCCAGAAGATTTCGGTCTGGGTGCGCGAGCAGAAGGATGGGCTCCTCGGGATGATTGACCAATTCTTGCACGAGGCACGGCTGGTCCTCGCCGATTAAGGCGATGCAATTTTTCCCGGGAATATCTTTGGCGGTAACGACCACGAATTCATCCCAATTCACAGCGGGACGAAAATTAATTGATTTTATTTTCCCGCGCGCGATGCGGCTGCGCACGGTCGCGCCGTAAAGCATGCCAGGCAATTCCATATCGTCGACGTACCGCGACGCACCAGTGACTTTGTCGCGGCCCTCCAGTCGCGGAACCGATTTGCCGACGATGCGATCGTTACTCATGTCATCGATCCAAAAGGCTGAACAGGAAGTTCGCGGCCCTGTGGTTTTCCGCGGAATGCGTTATCCGCGAAAGCGAGCCTACCGCGAACATACGTAGCTTTCACCTTGCCTTTCAATTTTTCGTTCAGATATGGCGAAAACGAATGGCGGTGATGAAGCACGTCGCGTGTCACTAGAAATTCGCTGGCCTCATCAAAGGCCACCAGATCGGCATCGTAACCTGCGGCAATCTTGCCCTTCTGAACTTGGCAGCCAACCAGTTTTGCGGGCGCTTCCGCCATCCAGCGCGCAATGTCCGTGAGAGCGAACCCATGCGCGCGAGCTTCCGTATACATCACTGGCAGCGCGACAGACAAACCCGCAATACCGCCCCATGCCGTTTGAAAGTTCCCTTCCGCAAAGCGCTTCATTTCCGGGGGACAGGGCGAATGATCGGTAGCGGCCAGATCGATCGTTCCATCCTTGAGGGCGCTCCACAACTGTTCGCGATTTTCGGCGCCGCGAATTGGAGGAGCGCACTTGAATTGCGTCGCTCCCCGCGAAATTGCTTCAGCCTGAAAATGCAAATAGTGCGGACAAGTCTCCACCGAGACAGGCAGTCCTTCAAGCCTCGCGGCGCGTAGGGCGGGAAGAGCCTGGCTCGCCGACAGATGAACTATATGCAAACGAAAATTGTATTCGCGGCAGAGCGATATCAGAAGTTTTATCGCCGAGATTTCGGACTTCTCCGGTCGCGATTGCAGATAAGTTGGATACTGAGTCCAATCGGCTTGTTCCAAATTCTTTCTGGCCGCATCGATACTATCGGGGAGCTCGGCGTGCACGAGAAGAGGTAAACCGGTCTCGGCGACGTGAGGTAAGGCTTCGCGCAACAGATGTTCGGTAACCATCGTAAATTCGTCGATACCCGGATGGACCAGAAAACATTTAAAGCCTCGGACTCCAGCGCCCGCAAGTTTGGTGATGGCCCGCTGATTATCGGATACCACTCCACCCCAGGCAGCCCAGTCCACCCAGCACCGCCCCTTCGCTGCAGCCCGCTTGGCTTCCAGCGCGTCGACATTAGTAGTGGCCGGCACGCAATTCAGCGGCATGTCCACTACGCAGGTGAATCCGCCCGCAGCTGCCGCGCGCGTGGCGGTTTCAAACCCTTCCCATTCCGTGCGGCCCGGATCATTAATGTGAACGTGTGGGTCGATAAGGCCGGGCAAAATGGCGGCATCGCCGAAATCGACAATTCGAGCTTCCGGCGGGACTTGATCGAGCGATACGACCTCGTGGATCACTTCTCCTTCTACAAGCACGCCAGCCGGACGAATTCCTTCAGGGGTCACGACGCGCCGGGAAAGGAAAGCTTGCAAATCCATGTCAGCAGCAAAGCTCCGTGCAACCTGCTTTCAGTTTAAGGTAACTCGCGTAAGGGCATCTGCAGTTTTTCAAATCCCAGGAAGTCATAATTCGAACCGGACAACATGCGCTCCGGGCTTATACTTGCTGCGATAAAGACGTGCCGACGAATTTTGCGAGCAGCTTTGAACCGCGCTGAATTTTGATCTATCGGAATCCGGGAGGCCGCAGCGGCAAGTTAACATGAACAATCCATTCATGGCGCGTGCGATTCAGCTTTCTATTGAGAACGTTCACTCCAGCAACGGCGGCCCGTTCGGCGCCGTCATTGTCAGAGACGGCAACATTATTGCCGAGAACGTCAATCGGGTCACCTCCACCAACGACCCTACGGCACATGCGGAAGTGCTGGCCATTCGTCAGGCATGCACGAAGCTCGGAGTATTTGAGTTGCTCGATTGCGAGCTGTATACCTCCTGCGAGCCATGTCCCATGTGCCTGGGCGCTATTTATTGGGCGCACATTTCGCGCATCTACTTCGCGAACTCGGCTGAGGATGCGGCCGGTATCGGTTTCGATGATTCGTTTATTTACAGCGAATTAAAGCTACCGCATGCGCAACGCCGGATTCCAACGCGACAGATGATGCGCGAAGAAGCGCTAGCAGCATTTCGGGCTTGGGGCGAGAAGCCGGACAAAATTGCCTATTGAGATTCCTTTTACAAATAGAGTACGCACTATCAATACGGCGATCACAGTGTGAACAACGTGAATAACTTCCTTACCGCTAAAGTGGGGAATGATTGATTGATCGCTATTTCCATCTAACCGAGAACCACACCTCGGTAAAGCAAGAACTACTTGGCGGCCTCACTACTTTTATAACCATGGCGTACATCGTCGTGGTAAACCCGCAGATTCTCGCGCAAGCGGGAATGCCGGCCGATGGAGTCATGTTTGCAACGTGCTTGTCGGCTGCGGTAGCAACTCTGGTCATGGGGCTGTACGCCAACTATCCAATCGCCCTAGCCCCCGGCATGTCGCTGAACGCGTACTTCACCTACTCCGTTTGTCTGTCCATGCACGTTCCGTGGCGCACGGCACTTGCCGTGGTGTTTTTCTCGGGAGTCCTTTTCCTAGTTCTTACCGTCACGAGGGTCCGCGAACAGATCGTTAATGGCATGCCCGATTGTCTGAAGCATTCGACGGCAGCTGGAATTGGAATGTTCATCGCTTTCGTGGGAATGCGTAATGCGAAGCTTATCGTTTCCAATTCCGCGACATTCGTAGGGCTGGGTAGTTTCGCCGATAAGGAAGTGCAAACTGCATGCTTCGGGCTGGCTTTGACCTTAATTTTGATGGCCAGAAAAATCAATGCCGCCATTTTAATCGGCATCGTCGGTACCGCGCTGCTCGGCATGCTTCGCAGTATTTCCAGCTGGCCTTCGGCGATCTACTCCATGCCGCACCCATCCTCCACGTTTTTGCAGTTGGATTTTCGCTCAGCTATCCATCTGGGTTTTCTGGAAATTCTGTTCGCATTTTTGTTTGTCGATCTGTTCGATAACGTGGGCACTCTTGTCGGCGTTTGCGAGCAAGGAGGTTTCATCAAGGACGGCAAAATTCCTCGCGTCGGACGCGTGTTACTCGCGGATTCTATGGGAACAATTTTTGGCTCGCTGACGGGCACTTCTACGGTGACAAGTTATATCGAAAGCGCCGCCGGCGTAGCCGCTGGCGCCCGCACGGGCCTCAGCAACGTGGCGGTGGCTGGATTATTCCTTTTGGCCATGTTCTTCGCGCCGCTGGCCACCGCAATTCCGGCCTATGCGACCGCTCCCGCACTTATCCTCGTGGGTGTTTTGATGGCGCAGTCCATCGCGCATATTCGATGGCAAGAGTTCAGCGAAGCACTGCCGGCCTTCATCACCATATTAGTGACGCCTCTTACCTTCAGCATCGCCACCGGTCTTAGCTTTGGGGTTATTTCCTATGCGGTCGTGAAAGCTGCAGCCGGAAAGTTTGCAGAAATAAACACGCTGGTTTGGGTGCTTACCGTTTTGTTCATCCTGCGGTACGTATATCTCGCTTCGGCTTGAGTCCTAACGTTGACAAGACTCGTTACGCGATCTGATTTTCTTTTAAGAGGTTTTCTCGCGCGCCGCTCAATGCTTCGTCCTACATTCCGCTTTGGCGGTGAACGCCATCATTTGCCCTAGCGCAGAGAAAAAACATGATGGCGCCCATGTTAGACTTTCATTTTTGTTAGCTTCGTTTCCAACTCGCCATCGGGAGTGTGCATGGAATCTTTGCTCGCTTTATCGATCAGAATCTTATGGGCCTGCCTGTTGATGTATTCCGGCGCGTTCGCCGGATTGGCCCAGGAATCAACCCCTCCTAACTACTCAGATGTATTCGAGAAAAAGGAAGTAATGATTTCCGTGCGGGACGGAATCAAGCTGCACACCGAAATTTACACACCAAAAGGCCCAGGACGGTTCCCGATCATTTTTGAACGCACACCGTATGGAATTTCTGCGCCCGACAAAGGCTACAGCCGTTCTTTAAGCCGCTATGCGGACATGATCCCTGAGGGTTACATTTTTGTATTTCAGGACATCCGCGGGCGCTACGGCTCGGAAGGCCAATTCGCGATGAACCGCCCGATCCATGATCCTTCCGACAGCAAGGGCGTGGATGAAAGCACGGACGCCTACGACACCATCGATTGGCTAGTGAAAAATGTTCCGCGCAACAACGGACGCGTCGGCATGGACGGAATTTCTTACGATGGCTTTCTGGTAACCATGGGGATGATCCATCCGCATCCGGCCCTGAAAGCGGTTTCCGAGCAGGCCTGCATGGGCGATACATTCCTGGGCGACGATTTTTTTCACAACGGCGCATTCCGGTTGAGTTACGGCTTCGAATATGTAGCCTTGCTCGAGAGCTCCAATGAGAATTCCAGGTTTGGGTTTGACCGCTTCGATGTGTACGACTGGTATTTGCGCTTGGGCTCCTTATCCAATGCGAACGAGAAATATTTTCACGGCGCTATTCCCACATGGAACAATTTCGTGGCGCACAATAGTTACGATGAGTTCTGGAAGAAACATGCGGTGGCGTACGGACTGAAAGAAACAACCGTGCCCGATTTGAATGTCGCGGGATGGTGGGATCAGGAAGATTTTTACGGGCCGATGTTCACTTACAAAAATCTGGAAAAATCCGACACCAAACATCTTAATTATTTGGTGGTGGGCCCATGGAATCATGGCGGATGGGGGCGCGGACCGGGAAATGCGCTAGGAGCGATACCCTTTGGAAGTGACACCGCAGTTTTTTTTCGTCAGCAGGTGGAAGCCCCATGGTTCGCGTATTGGTTGAAGGACAAAGGATCTCTGCCGCTTAAAGAGGCATTACTTTTCCAGACCGGCACTAACGTTTGGACCTCTTTCGATTCGTGGCCGCCCAAAGAAGCAAATCCGCGAAATCTTTATTTCCATGAAAATGGCGCGTTGTCCTTTGAAGCTCCGCAATCGGACTCCACCAACGAGTTCGACAGTTATTTAAGCGACCCCGCGCATCCCGTACCTTACCGGCACCGCCCGGTGGACAGCACCTATCCCGAGGATCATCCGGGAAGCTGGTACACCTGGCTGGTGCAAGATCAGCGCTTTGTTGATGAACGTCCGGACGTCCTGACCTGGCAAACGGGAGAATTAACGGAGGACCTGACGATCGCGGGAAATGTGACCGCCAAGCTTTTCGCATCGACGACCGGCACGGATAGTGACTGGGTCGTGAAACTAATCGACGTATACCCAGAAAAATACTCACAGGATTGGAAACTTTCGGGTTTTGAACTGATGATCTCGGATGAAATTTTTCGCGGTCGCTTTCAAAAATCAATGGAGAAGCCGGAACCTTTAGAAGCCGGCACGGTCACCCCGTACACGATTGATCTGCACACCGCAAATCATGTGTTCAAGAAGGGACACCGCATCATGGTGCAAGTGCAAAGCTCATGGTTCCCGCTTTATGATCGCAACCCTCAGAAATTTGTACCCAATATTTTTGAAGCTAAGGACAGCGACTATCAAACGGCCTCACAGCACATCTACCGTTCCAAAAGCCAGCCATCGAGCGTGGAAATCTCGGTGTTGCCAGCAGGGTTGGCAGCCACATCCGCGAAATAATAGGGAGCTGTGTTTGAAAAGTGCTTAGCAGAGAGGGTGGTAACGGCGAGAGTAGGAATCGAAGCCCGCGTCCAATAGGAACACTCGTATTTCCAGGATCAACTTGAGAAGGAACAATCGGTCTACCGGGTAAATGTACTGGGCGGCGAGCCGCAGCGCGTGTACGCCTTCGGGGATGTGCTGCAAAGCCCGGCGCACTACCTGTTCAACGGGCTAGATGCGGAAGGCTGGTTGTACGTAACCGTAGAGCGCGGGCTCACCGACATTTACGCCCTCGGCCTGGATTTGCCCTAAGCACAGCAAACCAAGTTGTTCGGCAGCTATTTTTTCCGGCTGTAAAATTGAACTCCTATTCCACGTTCCACGTTTCCCTACCGTTGGATGAGCCCTGCCTGAATTGGCGCACTTTATCGTTGCCGGGTGAAAAAATCAGCTCGCCCCACTTGGCGAGGTCGCGCAAAGAAGGAGTCATACCAGGTGTGCGCCATTGCGCGTGGGAGCCTTTAGACCTGAGTCTCTCAGCAATGGCGCAGCCGAAGTACTCGCGGCGCGGTCATATTTTTGTAACTTTTCTAAACTTTTAGATGAATGACGCGGCCAGTGAGCAGATTGATTCTAATTTTCATAACAAAACCCCGGTATTCGGGCAGGGTCTAGTAGAAAAGTGGGAACTTTATTGAAAATACTGCGTATTTAAAACAAAACGCGCCACCGTACGTCTATATGTAGCAAGGGTGATGTCGATGACAACGGGAGTGGTTCCCATGCAGTCAAGGTACGACACGGAGAGCAGCCCACTCTCGTCCGGGCGATATATCCTCCTGGGACCATTTCAAATCGATCAACAACGCCAAGAAATTACCAAAAACGGGGAAAAGCTAAAACTGCAGGGAAAAGTATACCGGGTGCTGATGGCCCTGCTTGAGAAGCCCGGCGAAGTGGTTACCCGGGAAGAACTGCGCCAGCAACTGTGGCCGGCGGAAACCTACGTCAATTACGACGCGAACGTTAACACCACTGTGAATAAATTAAGACTCGCCCTGGGAGATTCCTCGGATAAGCCCATTTATATCGAGACGATTCCGCGAAGAGGCTATTGCCTTTTGATACGACCGGAAATATCCGCAACGCCAAGGATTTTCACCGCCTCGATTTCTAAACCGGGCGAGTTACCAGAAAAGCATTCTGAGGGCAGCGAAGCCAGGCGGAACGCGGCTATGTGGAACGTCGCGGCGATAATCGGCCTGCTGCTGGCGGGAATATTGCTGGGCGCAGGTTTAACGCGATTGTGGATTTCACATTTTGCTCCCGCCGGTCACTGGCAATAAGAATAGTGTCGTTAACCGTTCCGGAAACTTTGCAGGCGCCCAATAGCCTTGTTTCGATCGCTTATCTGCGCGATAGTGCCCCACATTTCTATTCCGTGTAGACTTTCGCGTTATGCTTACTGCGATTACGCGCGGCGTCAGCCCGGCGATGGTAAATTGCGAACTGAGCTTTATAGCCCGTGCGCCAATCCACTTGGCAAAGGCTCTTGAGCAACATCGAGCGTACGAGCAAGCACTTGAACAATTTGGAGCCAAAGTTATTTCTCTTCCCGCGGAACCGGCTCTCGCGGATTCCATGTTCGTCGAAGATCCGGCGATCGTGCTCGATGAGTTAGCGTTAATTTTCCCACTTGGTACGGAATCGCGACGCGCGGAAGCAGCCTCGCTGGCGAAGGTATTATCGCGGTTTCGTGAATTACGGTATGTGCAGCTGCCAGGTACCGCGGAAGGCGGCGATATTTTGCGCATCGCGCGTAATCTTTTCGCGGGACGGTCTAAACGCACCAACGAGGATGGCATCCGGCAATTGCAATCGATCGCCGGAGAATACGGCTACGCCGTGACGGCGGTACCGGTCAGCGGATGCTTGCATCTCAAATCTGCGGTGACGTTTCTCGGGCGCAATACGCTCCTCGCCAATCGGAAATGGTTTGTTGCCTCTTGCATGGCCGGCTTTGAGTGGATTGATGTTGCGCCGGAGGAGCCGCATGCGGCAAACGCCTTGGCCTTTGGGAACACGGTAATTTTGCCGGCGTCCTTTCCCTTGACGCGCACGCGAATTGAAGCCCGAGGGTTCGAGGTGTTGCCGTTGGACATTTCGGAGCTGCAAAAAGCGGAGTCGGGGCTAACGTGTTCGAGCCTATTGTTCGACGCGGAAGCATTGCTTGAGCAAATCGACAACTAAATCAATCGGGTTTCTTGATGAGTGGGCCAGCTTGCTCGATGCTTCCCGGCACCAGGACGGTCTTTACCTCAGTTTTTTGTCCGGCCAGTAAATTTATTTCCGTGTCATAGGTTCGATAGCCGGGCAATTCTACCTTGATCCGGTGTGTACCCGGGCTGATGAGCATCGAACGGAATTTTCCGCCAAATTCGGCGGCGTGGCCTACGAATTTATCGTCAAGAAAAACAGCAGCGCGCTTCGGCTCGATGTTGAGCTTTAAAGTTGCGGTAATATCCGGTGCGGTGGCGCGCGGGCTCTTTAGCAGCACGGCGTTTACGATTTGAACCTGGCCGGGTTCGACCACAACTTTTTTCACAAAGTCATCGTAACCCGATTGCCTGACGATAACTTCGTGCTCACCCGGCAAAAGCATGATTTTTTTGTCGCCCTTTAATTCTTTCAAGTAGCCGACGTAATTGCCGTCGACCCACACTCCCGCGTCCTTTTCTATTTTTGTCGTGCCTTCGAACTTAACCTCGCCCATCACTTTGTTTTGGGCACTAGTAGAAAGCGCGCTGAAAGAAAATATCGACGCAAAAAACACAATCGCCAAAACGGCGGTTGCCGTGCGGATTGTGTAGCTGTTCACGTTCACTTTTTACCCCCAAAAAAAGATCTAAACCATGATGCTTCAAACTGACACGCTCGCCAACACTACTTTTCCTTTAGATTACCGCGAACTATCTATAGTTTCGCGATTATTTAAGATATTGCAATTCCTATGATGGAGAAGCGTACTTTGCCGTACTACTCGACGCGGTGTCAAAAGCGCCGGTATTCCATTAGAATCGCGGCTCGTCTGATTGAACTTGGCCAGGAGGAGGGATGAGTTTTGACGGACGGCTAAAGGAAATCCAAGACGGGTTCGAACGCCCGTTCTGGGTAGCGAACATCAGCGAGTTGTTCGAACGTCTTTCCTATTATGCGGCATTTGCATCGTTGGCGCGTTATTTGCACGAGACGCTGAGCTTCCCGGCGGCGCAAGCTAGCAGCCTGACCGGATTGTTTGGCGGCCTGGTGTGGTTTCTCGCCGCATTTGGCGGAACTCTGGCGGATCGCCTGGGCTTCCGTCGATCACTATCGCTGGCGTACTTCATTCTAAGCGGCTCATATTTCCTGCTGGGCTCGCTGGGCTCGTCGTGGCTCGCACCGGTGCGTGCCGCGGTGCCGCTGTGGTTGCTGGTTAGCTTCGTGTTGATGCTGCCGGCGTTGGGGATTGCGCTGGTCAAACCCTGCGTGGTGGGAACAACGGCGCGCGCGTCAAAAGAAAACGTGCGTTCCATCGGCTACTCCATTTACTACACGCTCGTGAATATCGGTGGAGCCGCGGGGCCGTATATGGCTTCATGGGTGCACCAGCACATGCGCGTGGAAAACGTATTTCTGGCGGCGGCGCTAAGCGTTTTCCTGATGTTTCTCGCCGTATTGCTTTTTTTCAAAGAGCCACGGCGATCAAACGAAGTGCAAACAGCCAGCGCGGGCGTGGCACTCCGAAATTTTGTGACCGTGTTGAGCAACCCGCGATTCATGATGTTTCTTTTGATTTTTTCCGGCTACTGGATTGTGTACTGGCAGGAATTCATAGTTTTGCCGATCTATGTGCACGACTATGTAAATTCCAACACCAACACCGAGAAAATGCTGATTACCGGCCCACTCACGGTAATTGCGTTTCAGCTGCTGGTTAGTTTTTTGATGAAAAAGGTTGCCGCTTTCCGGGCCATAACGCTGGGAACATTAATCTCGGCGCTAGCGTGGATGATTCTCGCAGTACATCCCAGTGCGATGATGGCCTACGCAACGTTATTCGTGGTCTCGCTTGGAGAAATAACCCAATCGCCACGCTATTACGAATATATCTCAAGGCTCGCACCTGCTGGGCAGCAGGGAACCTACATGGGGTTTGCGTTTTTGCCACTCGGTATCGGCTCGCTGGTCGCCGGGCCACTTGGAGGCTTTTTACTGCATCATTTTGGCGAAGTGCAGCATCGGCCGCAGCGAATCTGGTATGTGGTGACCGGGATTGGCGTGCTCACTGCGCTGTTGCTTTACATCTATGACCGCATCGTGAAGCCAGGCTCGGTCGCGGCTACCCCATAAAACCTGGTTTCTAAATTTGACTTCCACACCTGAAAATAATTAGTTCACCAAGCGGCGCAGTGAATCCAACGCTTCACGCGCCAACCGGTAGCGAGGCTCAACTTCCAGTGCTTCTTCAAAACAGCGAGCCGCGCGCGCGTACATCTCCTTACCAAGATAGGCGCGGCCTAAATTGTAATGAGGAAAATGGCGGGGCTCATATCGTTTGGCTTCAATTGCACGCTCCAGCCACGGGATAGCGTCATCAAAGCGGCGCTGCTCGACCAGATATGCGCCAATATCGTTGTAGGGATTTCCGAATTCGGGATCAATGTCGATGGCCGTGCGGCACTCAGCAATGGCCTCGTCCAACTTGCCCTGAAAATGGTAGGCCCAGCCTAAAAATGTGTGGGCTTCCGCAGTTGGATGCAATTCGAGAGAGGCTTTGTAAAGCTCTACGGCGCGGTCGTAGTCGCCCTCCATTTGAGCTTGATAGGCATCCTGTAGAAGTTCCCACGCACGCATTAAAGTTTCCTGAGTCATGATTTCTGATTGTTAGCACACGGTTAGATAAGCGTCAAAAGTACAAAAGTTCAGGGCTTCGAACAGGCTACCTGTACTTTGTGACGGGATATAGTGAGGAACTGGAATTAACAGTAATAAAAGTAGAAAATAGGGGTCAGTCAATTCACCAGGACTATGGGGGACGCGTGAAGAGTAACCATTTATTTGTTGGGATTGCGGCTCTGGGACTATGCGGACTTGCATTCGCGCAGGAACATCCGGCGAAAAAAGCAAGCGCGGGGGCCGGCAAGAACTCGGCAGCTGCGGCGCGCGGCAAGGAAATCTTCGAAAAAAAATGTGCGGTATGCCACTACGTGGACAGCGATGCCAAAAAAATCGGCCCGGGATTGAAAGGGATTTCGAAACGCGGAACATTTACGGTAAACAACAACAAAGTTACTGATGACACCTTGAAAGCGTGGATCGAAAACGGCGACACCTTGATGCCACCTTTCAAAGAAGTCCTGGAACCGCCGCAAATCAAAGATGTCGTGGCGTACGTGAAAACCCTCTAACTCCAGGCGGTCGTCAGGAGAGGATAGGAGCGTTTCTAAGCCCGGACGTGACGATCGGGTGTTGCGCCTAGGGCTGGGATTATGCCTGGGGGATGCGGGCATTCTTTCCAGCCATGAGTTCTTGGGCGGCTGATGGAAGTGGCTGCGGCGCTCCTGCAGGGGGACCTGATTGAGTTATCGCGTACTCCGTCTGAGCACGAAACATTTCAGGAGACCAATTAGTCCCTAATCCTTAACCGCTTCTCCGCACTTTTCCTTTAATTCTCCGCAAAAAGAAAACCTCCGGTTGCGGCGTGGGCCACTTTACCGAAGGTTTTCTTGCCTGAATCTTTGCACCGATTTAAGGATTAACGTGGGCTATGAGTGTTGTCGACCACAGGATACCGGGCGCGGCCGACCAGCAATGGATCCATTGCCTTTGTTATCTCGATCGTTTGTCGAATCTGACTTAAATCGGGAGCTACTTCAGGACGGCGTCTTTAAACGCCTTGGCCGGACGCAAACGAACAACCGTCTTGGCCTTGATTTTAATCTGCTCGCCGGTCTGGGGATTACGGCCAAGGCGCGCCTTGCGGTGTGCCTTTACTACGCGGCCGATATTGGGGATGACGAATTTTCCGGCGGCGCCTTTTGCTTCTTTCACTGCAAGTTTGAACAACTCTTCAAAGAATTGTACTGCGGTCTTTTTTGATGTACCGACTTTCTCGGCCATGTGTGAAACGATCTTCGTCTTGCTCAAAGGCTTGGCTGCCATCTAGTCTGCTTATCCTCCTGATTTTTTTCGTTCCTATTTGTTTCTTCCCGAGTTGACCTGGGGCTGGCTGTGAGCCTTTTGTCCTGAACAGCGAAGGAAAAAAGTCCGGGCCGTTGGGCACTATAGCCAAGCTGCCCTCGGAACGCAAGAGGAAACGCGGAAAAATGCAGATAAAAGCCTATTTTTTTTCGTTTCGCGTGTGAATAACCGCATAAAACAAGGGTTTTGAACTATTTGACTCGTTCCAAAATGAAATTATTCGCGATGTTATGCTGCTAAATCGTTCTAGTCGTGCGCGAAGTTGAAAGTTGAAAAAGCGTGGGCCGACGCCAGATGCTGTAAAAAGCGCAAGTTTGCTAGCTACTTTTTGGCGATCAACAAACTAAGATCAGAGCGTAGCAAGATCTGCGTAAAAGTGCGCTACGGCTTTGATCCCACCAAAATAATTTTCAAGCGCGATGTGTTCATCCGGCGCATGAGCGTTTTCGTCCGGCAATCCGAATCCGATCAGAACACAGGGAACTTTGAACGTATCATGCATCTGTGTAACGAAGGGAATGGAGCCGCCTTCACGAATGAAAACAGCTTTTTTCCCAAAGCCTTTTTCCAAAGCGCTTTGCGCCTTCTTAAAAATCGGTGCCTGAAAAGAAGCCGCCCACGGTTTCCCGGTACTGAGAACTTCAAATTTGCAGCTGACTGTATCAGGCAGCAATGCGCGAACCCGTTTTTCGACCAACTTGGCAATCTTGTGAGGATCCTGATCCGGAACCAGTCGAGTGGAAAATTTTGCGGAAGCCTTGGAGGGGATTACCGTTTTGGCTCCTTCACCGCTATACCCGCCCCAGATGCCATTCAGCTCGAGCGTCGGGCGCGTCCAGAGTTGTTCGACAATGGTGTAACCCTTTTCGCCAAAATAACCTGGTGCACCAACGGCTTTCTCAAACTCTTTTCTTTTCCACGGCAAAGCGTTAAGAACCTTCCGCTCGGCTTTGGAAACAGTGGCCACGGAATCGTAAAAGCCCGGCACGTTGACACGGAAATTCTTGTCATGAAGCTTGGCAAAAAGTTCTGCGAGTATGGTTAATGGATTGGGGACCGCGCCGCCATAAACGCCGGAATGAAGATCGCGAGCTGGGCCGGTCAGTTCGATTTGATAGTAGTTCAGGCCCCGCAAGCCATAAGTAATGGAGGGCACGCCCTTCGCGAGCATGGAAGTGTCCGATACCAGCAAGGCATCGGCTTTGAGTTTTTCTTTATTTTTCTGCACATAATTCCAGAGGCTGACGCTGCCTACTTCCTCTTCGCCTTCGATAAGAACCTTCACGTTTACGGGAAGCTTGCCATTGATTTTCTGCAAAGATTCGAGTGCCTTCAGGTGAATATGCACTTGACCTTTGTCGTCGGCGGTGCCCCGGCCGAAAAGGTTTCCGTCGCGAACGGCAGGTTCGAAGGCCGGGGAAGTCCACAACTCCAAAGGCTCGGCGGGCTGCACGTCATAATGGCCGTAAAAGAGCACCGTGGGTTTACCGGGGGCTTGCAAAGATTCGGCGTACACCAGGGGATGCAAATTGGTAGGAATGATTTCAATCGTTTTAAAACCAGCGGCGCGCAGGCTCTCGGCAACCCAGCGGGCCCCTCGCTCTACGTCCTGCTTGTGCTCAGTTTTTGCGCTGACGCTGGGGATGCGCAAGAAGGAACACAGTTCCGCGAGGTGTTCGTCGCGGCGGCTGTCAATATATTCAGCCAAATTCATAAAATTCCCCAAAACGCACGAGTCCATCCAATCATGCTGCAGAGATTAAAAACAAAACTAGGCCTTAGAAAGCAGGCGAGCGGAAGTGGTCGAAAGGATCCGATGCCAGTGACTATTCTAGGGTGTATAGGTATCGGGGTACAAGCCACACGCGTTTTTCGCGTTTGCCTTTGCACACACCGCGCTGAACGGGTGATTGACGATGCCCCTTGGAACATTCAAGACTTAGCTATGAGCGAAGTTACCGCTAGTTCGCAACGGCGCAGCAGTCGCATGTTCCATAAAATGCGCGTGCAGGCCCAGGGCCGCGCACATAATGGCAAGAAATTCCGCGAGACCTGCGAAACGCTGGTGGTAAACGGCCAGGGCGGATTACTTATTCTCAAACACGAGATCGATGATGGCGCAATGCTGGTGCTCACCCATCCAGAAACATTGGAAGAGCAAGAGTGCCGGGTGGTTTTTTTGGGGGAAACTAACGACCGCGGACAGCGCGTGGGCGTCGAATTTCTTACCCCGGCGCCCCGATTTTGGGGCCTGGAATTCAACGAATCACCAACAGGCTCAGCCCATTAGCCAAGCGGTCGTACCGTAGCAGCGGAAACTCTCAACTGTTTTTTCTTTGAAAGCGAAGCGAATAATCGCCAGAGCAATAAAACCGTCACAATCGCGCCGTATGTTAGCGGTCTGATTACCGCAGACTTTACCATCCAATAGTAGTGAATCACTCCTAGCGCCGCGCTCAAGTAAATCAGTCGATGAAGCAGTTGCCAACGTTTTCCACCCAGACGTCTAATCCACCCTGTCGTTGATGTTACCGCTAGAGGAATCAGCGACAAAAATGCCGTAAATCCCACAGTGATGTACTTGCGCTTGGCGATGTCCTTCCACATTTCCGATAGATCGAAGAATTTATCCAGCCAGATGTACGTGGTGAAGTGCAGGCACGCGTAAAAAAAAGCAAACAAGCCCAGCATGCGTCGAAAACGAATCAGTTCCGGGAGGCGCAGGATTTTACGAAATGGCGTAACGCATAGCGTGATGACCAGAAAGCGAAGCGTCCAATCTCCGGTGGCATGGGTGATGAACTCGATGGGATTGGCGGTCAGCTCGCCGTGAAGCGCTCGCCAACCCAACGCCGCCAAGGGCGACAGACATAATAGAAAGACTACTAGCTTGCTCCACTTACTGTTTAGCAGGGCATGCATCTAGGTTTAGTAGTTTTTCTTGAGGTCCATTCCATTGTATAGGCTCGCGACCTGATCGGCGTAGCCGTTGAACATAAGCGTGGGGCGCTTGAAAATCTCGCCGAGGCGCCGTTCTTTCGCCTGGCTCCAACGCGGGTGATCTACGTTGGGATTCACATTGGAATAAAAACCGTATTCTTGAGGAGCCATGCGATTCCAAGTGGTGGGCGGTTCTTTGCCGACAAAACGGATTTTCACGATGGATTTAATGCTCTTGTAGCCATATTTCCACGGCACAACCATGCGCACCGGCGCGCCGTCCTGATTCGGCAATGTTTCCCCAAACATGCCAACACCAACTAGCGTTAATGGATTCATAGCCTCATCGAACCGTAGGCCCTCAACGTAAGGATAGCCAAGACCGGAATATTTTGCCTGGGGCATTTGGCCAGAATCGAAAAAGCTTTCGAAGGCCACGAACTGAGCTTTGGGAGTTGGTTCAGCAAGCTTGGCGAGTTCACTAAACGGGAAACCGATCCAGGGGACCACGATGGACCACGCTTCCACGCAACGATGACGGTAAATGCGCTCTTCCAAAGGAGCAATCTTCAAAATTTCATCCATGCTGAATTTACGCGGCTTTTTTACTTCGCCTTCGACGGAAACAGTCCAGGGCGAAGTGCGGAATTTCTGTGCATTTTTGGCGGGATCGGTTTTGTCGGTGCCGAATTCGTAGAAATTATTGTAGTGCGTGACGTCGTTGTACGGTGTCTCCTTTTCGGTCGTGCTGAAAGGGCTTTTCGAGGCCACGTCCAACTTGCTGGTGGCGTGGACTTGGTCGAGCGGCATACCGAGCCGCCAAGCCGCGGCTCCCGCAAATGCTGCGGCTCCCGCGAACCCCACGGCCCGCAGAAATTCGCGGCGCCTGGTATATACGGATTTCGGGGTAACGTCGGAATAGCCCAAATCGGTTGGCTTGCGAATGAGCATGTGTTTGACCTCAAACGGAACAAGAATCCCATTTATAGTACGGGAACCCAGGACAATTGGACGCGCGAGTTCCATAAAGGATGCAGCTTGAATTAGGATGTCTGGACCAAAGCGGTTTGCCATGTTATTCCTCGCGAGGAAGCATAGTACTAACCTATGCAGCGTTAGATCGAGACAATCCGCAACGGACGGCCACGACTGCGAATCGCTCTGCGCCGCACGGATGCACTAAAGTTAGGAGGTGTCGCATGCTTTCTGCGGGACTTTTGGATAAGAATCCTCGTTCTGCTCCTTCCTGTAGTTCTCATCAAGCGACCAGGAAAGCTGACCTATCCGTGAAAATTCTCTCTACATTGATCTGGCGGAGTACTCTTCTCCTGGCAGCTTTCGGTTCGGCTGGTTGTTCCGCTCGCACCGCAGGATCAGCCGAATTACGGTCGCTTACACCTGCTAGTGCTGCCGCCGTTGACGAAAGCGCGCGCACGTTCATGCATACCGTAGCCCATGATGTCACTCAAGAGGGGCCGCTGGCGTGGCTCAAGTTCTTCAACACGGGCCCAGAATTCTTCATGGCCGTTAACGGACAGCTAGCGTTCCCGAACGCAGCCGCCGCAAAGGAGGGCACTCAGAATTTTGCGCGGACCATCAACCGTATCGACTTGACCTGGGGCGACGATTTACGCGTTGATCCTCTCACTGCTGAACGCGCGGTCGTCGCAGCGTCGTGGCGCGAGATCCAGGTAGATAAGGCTGGGCATCGTATCGAGGAAGCCGGATACTTTACTGGGCTGGCTGAGTATCGAGACGGTCGCTGGCGATTCCGAGACGCCCACTGGTCGGCACCTATATCACCGCCGCCCGCGCGTTAGCAGCAACTGGGAGAAGCGGTCAGATTAAACTCCATAGCGAATCGGGAACAAGCACAGCGGCCATAACAATTTGTCCGAGCTGAGAGGGCCAGACGCTAGGATATTGTACAAGGGGAGATCTTGTTACAGGCACTAAATCCCTTTTTCAGCTCAAATAACAATTTAAATTACAATTTGGTGACACTTACAGTTCACCTCCGCGCTCATGTGTGTTGCCTGCTCAGTCGAGCCAAGAGCGTCCAGCACCAAGTCAGCATTTTGGTAAATGAGCGCGATAGATTCTTTGCGTTGTACTTGTTGGTGCAACGCTGGCACTTTAAAAGGGCAGTAAGCATCGTGCATCACGTTGGCGAGAACCACGAAGTTCCTGCCTTACTTTGAATCGCCCCTGGGCAACCAGATTTACCCCAGGACCTGACGGTCCTGCCCGAACAAATAAGTAACAACGGCGCAGCTGGTGAAGTGCGCCTAAATTCGAAAATTAAAATTGGAGGAATCAATGAACGCAACACAGCAACGATCACTATCGGCGCCTTTTGTAGGCTTGGCCTTATTCACTGCTGGTGCGCTGCTTGGGATTACGCCGGCAGCACGTTCCCAAGACTTGGTGCGCGGCACAATTACCCTGCCGGTCGCGGCTCGGCTTGGGAATACCACTTTGCAGCCTGGCAAATATAGCTACGCGGTCGAATCGCTGGAGGCGATTCGCTCCGTGGAGGCTCTTCAGATTGGCAATAGCCGCGTGGCGGTAATTGTAAGCAGTTTGAACACGGATGGTCACGTTGTAAGTTTGGTGGCTAATGCGTTTAGGGCCGACACGCTCAACTGGCAGTCATCGGACTCCATCGACTTTGGAACCGACATGACGATCCGCTCGATCTCCTTGAACAACGCGGGGTTGAAGGTTATCTTCCCCGCGAATCGGACCGACCACCTGTTGCAAGCAACAGTAACGCAGCCCTCGTCCGTTCGAGGGAACGATTAGCCCACGAATACCGGCGAGCGAGGGCTGCCTTGGCGTCCTCGCTCGCTTGCTCTCAACCACCAGCGAAAATATGGAAC
>Ga0206991_10153_pt1 | contig 20654 bp, 18 predicted proteins | sample Alteio_BWMinCont_9_FD_153286 | JGI IMG/M metagenome (GOLD analysis project Ga0206991, IMG submission 153286) | Enriched cells from forest soil in Barre Woods Harvard Forest LTER site, Petersham, Massachusetts, United States -... | ecosystem: Environmental > Terrestrial > Soil > Temperate forest >...
TCGCGAGAGCGAGAGCGGAACTTTCAGCAATATCGTACCGTCGCTGGCGGCGAGGCAAGGGCAACTTGTTTCGGGGACCGTTACGGTCGATCCGAACATTCAACCCTTTCTAGCCCTGTGGCCGCTGCCGAATGCTGGCAGCAATGGGGATACCGGTATATACAACGTCGGCGCATTAAAAAATGTGAAAGAGAATTACTTCACCGTAAGAGTCGATCAAAAGATGTCGGTAAGCGACAGTCTTAGCGCAACGTACTTTTTTGATAGTGCGCCGCAAACCATCCCCGATCCATTGAATAATCTGCTTAACCTGGTATTCATGCGGCGTCAGATGTTGGGAATTACAGAAACCCACGTGTTCGGCCCCAACTTGCTCAATACCGCACGGTTTGGTTTCAATCGAACTCGCGGGCTCGTCAATCAACCAGACAAAGCACTGAATCCAGCCGCAGCGGACACTAGTCTGGGAATTTACCCCGGCCAGACCACTTCAGCGCTGCTTAACGTTAGCGGGCTTACTCCCGCGTTTGGGCTAGGCGGCGCCATCGGCTTCGTTCACGTTTTGAACTCCTTCCAGGCCTACGACGACTTGTTCTGGTCGCACGGAAAGCATGCTTTGAAATTCGGATTTGCTTTCGAGCGTCTGCAAGCCAACGAGCTTTCGAGCCTTAGAATAAACGGTACCGCCGGGTTTTCGTCGCTTGCAAATTTTCTAACCAATAAGATGACCAGCGTGGTTTTTTTCGATCCAAAAACGAGGAAAGAATTGGGTGCTCGGGACAGTCTTTTCGGCGGATACGTGCAGGACGATTGGCGTGTGACTTCCAATCTAACCCTGAATCTTGGCCTGCGCTATGAAATCCTTACTCTACCTACCGAAGTTCACGGTGGTTTCGGAGGTCTTTCAAACTTTTACGGTGGGACATTTCAATTGAACAAAACGTTTTGGCAGACCAATCCAACGCTGCACAATTTTGACCCGCGCGTCGGTTTTTCTTGGGATCCCTTTCACCGGGGTAAGACAGCATTACGGGCAGGATTTGGAATTTTTGACGTTCTTCCTCTGCCCGCGGGTTACGCTAGTGAAGCGGTGTTGACCCCGCCATTTTCCTTTGCCCTTTCTAGCTCCGATCGAGCAAAACTAGCCGGCCAATTCCCCCACGGAATAGTTAACCTGGTCAGTTTCAACCCGGGCAATACACGGTACATGTTTGCTGAACCCCATCCCAAACGATCTTATTCTACGGTTTGGAATATGAATGTTCAGCAGGAAATCAATCACCATACATCGGTGATGGTCGGTTATGTAGGCTCGCACACCCTGCACCAGACCTTTTCCGGCGATGATAGCAACATGGTGATTCCGGCGAGCGTAAGTGGGACTCTGGTGTGGCCGGGCCCGACGGCTTGTAACGGCGGCCCCTGTCCGTTGGCCAACCCCAACGTCGGATCGATCTTGCCGATATTTTACGACAACAGCACGAAGTATAACGGCCTGCAGACGCAGCTCTTGGTGAATGACCTTCATGGCCTACGATCGCAAGTCTCCTACACCTGGAGTAAGTGCCTCGATGCCGGTTCCGGCGCAGGAATTGCTGATCCCTTTGTGAATTCCATCTCAACGCTGATTTTCTTCAACAAAGCTGGCCGAAATGGTCCCTGTGACTTCGACATTCGCCACAACCTGTCTGTGAACTACATGTACTCCTTCCCCAGCCCAAAGGGGCAATCGCTAATTAAGTGGGTAGCCGGAGGCTGGCAGGTGGGAGGAATTGTAACGGCCAGCACCGGCGTTCCATTCACCTTGGGTCAAGGGGGCGACCCCGGAGGGGGAGACCCGCTTGGGGAAGGGAATACGGACCCCTTCGATTTCCCAAATCGCCTTCCCAATTGCAATCCTTATAACTCCGATTTCAAACACAACGGCATGGCTTATATAAACGCCAACTGTTTTTCCTATCCCAGCGTTTCGGTGAATTCTCCCATCGCCCCGCTGTGTAACAACATTGGGCCCAGTGGAAATCCCGTACCGGACATGAATGGGCAACGTCTGTGCTTGAACATTTTCGGCAATAATGGGCGTAACCAATTAGTTGGACCGCGACTGGTAAACACGGACTTTTCGCTAATTAAGAACACCCGTATACCCAAAGTCTCTGAATCGCTAAACGTGCAGTTAAGATTTGAAGTGTTTAACATATTCAATCACGCTAACTTCCAGGCTCCCGTAGACAACCTTGCCTTCAATGGACTAGTAGGTTTTAACAGTGTGGATCCCGGAAGTGCGGGAATTATTGATTCCACCACTACTCCAGCGCGGCAAATTCAGCTCGGATTGAAAATTATTTGGTAGCCACGTGTGCATTCAAGGATTTTAGGAGTCCGCTTGTTTGCTGGAGAGGCTACAGTACGCACGCAGTGACATTTAGGAGCTTTGTTTTTGCTTTGATTCCATGAAAGGGGTTGAATGGAATGGTTACGATGAGAGATGAAATCAAGTTCGTGGCCGCAACTGGGGCTTTGGGTTTCGGTGTGCACGCTAGTGGACTGCAAGAGGCTATGACCCACAAACCACACTTCATTGGAGCGGATGCCGGAACAACCGATGCCGGCCCTTATTCGCTGGGCGGTGGGGAACCAGCATTTCCTCGCGAGATGGTTAAACATGACCTGGAGTTGATACTGCGGGCCGGACGCCAGGCGGGCATTCCCGTGATCGTGGGATCGGCGGGTACGGCTGGTGGTGATTCCCATGTTGACTGGACCTTGGAGATTGCGCGCGAAGTTGCTTCCGAACATGGCTTGACGCTCCGCACTGCGGTTATCTATTGCGAGCAGGACAAAAACTATCTGAAGGGGTTGCTGCATGAAAATCGCATCGCTCCACTTAGCCCCGCACCTCACGTCGACGAGGGGGTTATTGATCGTAGTAGCCGAATCGTCGGCATGATGGGTGTTGAGCCGCTACAACGGGCGCTGGAAGCAGGCGCCGATTTCGTCCTCGCCGGACGTTGTAGTGATTCGGCACTGTACGCTGCACTCCCAATCCTGAGCGGACTTCCAGAGGGACTAGCTTGGCATGCTGGCAAGGTGTCGGAATGCGGTACCATGGCAACGGAAACCATGGGCAAGGGTGTGTTGTTCAGCACCATTCGAGCCGATCACGCCGTCATCCGCGCCTTCGGCGAGGATCTTCGTTGCACCCCCCAGAGTGTTGCTGCTCATAGTTTGTATGAGAATACGGATCCTTATCTCCACAAGGAGTCCTCGGGAACACTCGATTTGAGCAGGTCAACCTTTGAAGCCGTCGATGATGTCAGCGTGCGCATTAAGGGAAGCACCTTGATCCCGTCCGACACCTACACGGTAAAGCTAGAGGGGGCAGAGCTCGTTGGATACCAATCCGTTATCGTCGGGGGTATCCGAGACCCGTTTATTATCCGCAGGCTTGATGCGTGGCTAGCCGGTGTGAGGCAGAGAATCGAAGCGGCCGTTGATCAGGTATTCGGCAGCAAGTTGCCAAAAGACCGGTATCACCTCAATTTCCATATCTACGGCCGCGATGCGGTGATGGGAAGTCTCGAGCCAAATAGCGGAACAATCGCAAATGAGGTCGGTTTGGTAGTGGAGGCCACCGCACCAACCCAAGAGATGGCCACTAAGATCGCCATTCTCTGTCGACAGCCATTGCTGCACCATCCCGTTGAAGAATGGAAGGGGGCCATCACTACCTTCGCTTGCCTACACAACCCAGCCCATATAGAACGGGGGCCGGTTTACCGATTCACTTTCAACCATGTCGCTTTGCCGCACAACCGAGAGGAAATGTTTCGCACCAAGTTCGTCGATATTGGAGGATCTAAAAGCGCATGAAATTATCGAAGCTGGCCAATCTAATTCGCAGCAAGAATGCCGGACCGTTTTCGTTGACGTTCGATGTTATGTTTCCCAACGAAGAAAATTACCTGCGTGTCAAGAAATCTGGAGTGTTAAACGCCAGCATGTTCGCCAAGCTATATAAATGTGCGCCGGATAAAGTGCGCTTTTTTGAATGCGACAACGCGCGTGCCTTTAAATTCAGTATTCCGCGAATCATCTTTCAAGGAGATTTGGGCGACGCCGATCTGCATGGCGGGCAGCAGTTCGTGCCCCTGACAGAGATTGAAATACCGTAAAGTTGGTGCGCACACCCTACCTGCGCAGAGGTGCACGTGCATCGCCATTGGCGGCCTGAGTTTTCCTTAGCGGGACCATCCTGCTTTCGGAAGTAAGAGAATTCGTTGGTCACCTCCAACCGATTCGTTGGGCCAGGATAGCAGTCTTGCCGGAGGGCAGGAGATGACCACAATCGAAGCCGCAGCGATCGGGGCGCGCTTGGACCGCCTGCCGGCTTCTCGTTACTTCTGGAAACTCATCGGCTTACTTTCACTCGGTGCCTTTTTCGAGCTTTACGATTTGGGGCTCACTGCCGCAATTAGCCCTGGTCTAATCCGCAGCGGCATTTTTCATGCGGGAGCAAAAGGGTTCTTCGGCATGACGGATCAGGCGACCTTCGCTGCGGTAACTTTTTTGGCCTTGTTTATCGGCACGATGCTGTTTTCTCCAATTGCGGATCGATACGGGCGACGGGCGATATTCACGTTTTCGCTTCTATGGTATGCGGCGGCCACCATTTTGATGGCGGTACAGAACACCGCGTTTAGAATAGATTTTTGGCGCTTCATCGCTAGCCTTGGCATTGGGGTCGAATTGGTTACCATTGACAGTTACATCGCGGAGTTAGTGCCAAAACACATCCGCGGTAGGGCCTTTGGCATCAATCAGTGCCTGCAGTTTACTGCTGTGCCGGCGGTGGCGCTTTCCAGTTGGCTTCTGCTTCCCATTAAACCTTTCGGCCTGGAAGGATGGAGATGGGTAGCCTTATTCCCCTCGATTGCCGCTATTTTCGTATGGTGGATCCGGCGCCAGGTACCTGAATCGCCGCGCTGGCTGGCACAACAAGGCAGAATCGAGGAAGCCAAGGAAGTTGTCGCGGCTATGGAAGCGCGAGTTAGAACTGAATTGGGACGTCCTCTGCCTGATCCCGTTTATGCCGCGCAAGAAGCGGACCACCGCGGGAGTTTATCCGAAATATTGCGACCTCCATTTCTACGGCGAACCATAATGCTGGCCACCATGAATTTCTTCCAGGCCATTGGCTTCTATGGTTTCAACAACTGGGCCCCTGCACTTATGGCTTCGCAAGGGGCCAGTTTCGTGAAAAGTTTGCAATACACCTTTATTGTCGGCTGCATCTTCCCCTTCAGTCCCTTGGTTTTTATTTTTATTGCCGACAAAATTGAGCGGAAGTGGCAGGTTATTATCGGGGCCTTAAGTGTTGCAGTATTCGGTCTACTTTTTTCATTTCAGTTCACCGCATTGAGACTGATAATTTTTGGCGGACTTCTAACCATTTCTAATGGCCTCCTTTCTTATGGATATCACACGTATCAATCGGAACTGTATCCGACGCGTGTAAGAGCTAGAGCCATTGGTTTCGTGTACTCCTTCAGCAGGCTTTCTACCGTCCTTAGCAGTTTCATGATTGCTTTTTTTCTCGAGAAATTTGGAACATTTGGGGTGTTCGCGTTTATCGCCGTGGCCATGCTGATGGTGACCCTGACGGTAGGAATCTTTGGTCCACGAACGTCCGGCTTGGCGCTTGAGGAAATCTCGCAATGAGACTTCGCCGAGTGTTCAAGCAGTCCATTTTCCAATCGGTTCGGGCGCGAGCAGTTTTGGGTTTCGATTCGACGGGCATTTCTAGATAGGCGGAAGAGCGCCGTCTTGCTGTGGTGACACTCGGGGAAAAGCGATGCCTAAGACTACAAGCGAAGCTGTAGCTGAGCTTCGACAAATTGTCGGTGCGCCGGGCATTCTCACTGAGCCATCCGATGTGGCTCCTTACTGCACGGATTGGCGCGGACTCTATCGTGGCAGCGCGATTGCTGTTGTTCGACCTGCCAGCACGCGTGAAGTGTCGGAGGTAGTTCAACTTTGCGCAACGCTAAACATCCCCGTGGTTCCGCAAGGGGGGAACACCGGACTGGTGGGAGGCAGCGTGCCGTCTGAAAACGGCAGCCAGCTCGTTTTAAGTCTAGGTCGCATGAACCGTGTTCGTTCTCTGGACCCGACCAACATGACCATCACACTGGATGCCGGGGTTACCTTGAAGGCCGCCCAGAACGCCGCAAACACAGCGGGATGTATGATTTCGCTTTCGCTCTCCTCAGAAGGTTCTGCCCAGATTGGAGGCCTCTTGGCGACCAATGCGGGTGGTAACAATACCCTGCGCTTCGGTACTGCACGCGAACTCGTGTTGGGACTCGAGGTTGTCCTAGCCGAAGGACAGATCTGGGACGGCTTACGGCAACTTCGCAAAGATAATACCGGGTACTGTCTTCGTCAGCTATTTGTCGGCTCGGAAGGTACGCTCGGGATCATCACTGCCGCCGCACTGAAATTGGTAAGACGCCCGAAGCATATCGCCGTCGCGCTGTGCGCCGTGCCGTCGACGGAAGCTGCGCTCGACCTCTTCGCTAGCTTCCAAGAGAATGATATCGACGCCCTTGTCGCCTTCGAGTACTTATCGCATGCCGGGATGGCCCTGGTGCTGCAACACATCCCGGGAACTGTCCTTCCTCTTTCCGAGCCCGCAGCGCACTATGTCCTAGTCGAACTTGCAACTCCCAGACGCGACGCCGACCTTCCCGCGGAATTCGAGGCGGTACTGCAAGTCGCCATGAAGGCAGGGTTGGTAACGGATGCGGTGATCGCCACAAGCCTTAGCGAACGGCAGGCGATTTGGCGGCTACGTGAAGAGCATGCGGAATCGCAGAGGCGCGCCGGCGCCCATATCCAGAACGACGTTTCTGTTCCCATATCGAAGGTTCCCGAACTCCTTCGACGCGCGACGGACGCGTGCCGCCGTCGGATTCCCGATGTCCGCGTGGTGCCGTTTGGCCACATCGGCGACGGCAACATTCACTTCGTGCTCGTCCAGCCGGTAGACTCCGACCCTCAAGCCTTTCTTTCGCGCGATCGTGAACTAATGGATGCAGTCAACGAAGTCGTACGTTCGCTGGGCGGCAGTTTCTCGGCTGAACATGGCGTCGGCAAATTGAAGACGTATATGATGCCGACTTGGCGCGGCGGGGTAGAGTTGGACGCCATGAGGCGGATTAAATACGCCTTGGATCCTTGCTCTTTGATGAATCCAGACAAACTATTTCCCTGACAAATTACCGTAGCAGTGCGTGGTCGGTGGTTACTGCGTCATCGCTCCTTTATTTAAAACCTGTTGCCTACGCCCTAACATCCTTTCGTGTGGGACTAAACAAAGAAATCGATCAGTTTGGTAAAAGCTCGGAAGAAAAAGCCAGGAGTTCTTCTCGAGGATGGGGTTGGTTTAGATGTGTCTAGTGTGAGCGCTACGTGAACCGCATCTTGCGGACGTAATCGCCATCGTACGTCTGGCCGAGGCGCGCCGGGTGCAACTCAAGAACTCAAGGCCTCTGTCCCTTCCACGACGATCACGAGCCGAGTCTCGTCAATCAGCGTGCGCAGCGTTGTTCGCATCTTATGGTGAACGTTGTGCTATACCTGTATAGCGAGCTAGTTATGCTGGCCATTCGACTTCCGCAGTCCATCGAAAAGCGCCTGGAGAAGCTTGCCCGGCGTACCGGGCGCACCAAGACCTACTATGTTCGTGAAGCCATCCTCGAGCAACCTGGAAGAGATCAAGGACTTGTATCTGGCCGAAGGCGCCCTGGAACCCATCCGCAGCGGTGAAGAGCGGACCATCCCCTTGAAGCCAGTCATGAAGCGGCATGGCTTACAACGCTGAGCTGTCTGAGTCAGCGGAGCGGGAACTCGGCAAACTCGACGCGTCGCAGGCCAAGCGCATCCTGAAGTTCCTGCATCAACGAGTCGCCAAACTAGACGATCCGCGCAGCATCGGAGAGGCGTTGCACGGCTCGCCGCTCGGGATAGAAGCCCTCTGTGGCTTCGCGCATAATGACCAAATCCATCGGCTTTCCGTTCGAAAGGAGTGGCCGCGAACGCGCGGGTCGGATGTTGGCGTAGAGATCGAGTTCAACGCGTAAGGCGGCGGATATATTGCGACCACCCTTTTCAGGCGAGGGATAGTCCGAATGAGACTGAGGGCCAAGAATCAAACCGTCATAGGTTTTCGCCTTTTCCAATATGTCGCTGCGAAGAGTGGTTCCATATTTCCTTAAACTCTCAAACCCGACCTCCTCATGATCGATGGTAAGCGACAGATGAAACAGCTTGCCGGCAGCCTCCAGAACTTTGACCGATTCCGCCACGATTTCCGGGCCTATTCCATCTCCCGGCAATACCAGAATGCGCATAACTGACCTCAGCCGAATTGATTGTAGGTTAGCAAGCCGGCGTTTCTTGCTGTTCCGCTGAAATGCTCTTGGTGATGCCGGTTTCGGTCAACGTCCGAGAAGCATCGATAGATCCATAGATCCATAGAATCTTCATCGGGTCGATCTCCGATAGGTTGCGAAAACGGTGGGACACGTTGGGCGGAATCCAGGTGGTGTCCAAAGTCTGCAGCACATGCTCACAACCCTCTATATCGAGCGCGGCCTTGCCCTCCAGCAAGACAACACTTTCTTCGCAGTTGTGGGAGTGAAATGCAATAGCTGCGTTAGGTTCGAACGATGTGATTCCGGTAATAAATACTTTGGCCCCCAGCGCTGGACTCACCAAGGGCGTTGTATGCGCCCCGCCGGTGCGCTCGTAAGTCTTAAGCAGACCAGGTCGCAGAATAACGGCACCGGTGATTCTACCTTTTGTCATGATCAATTCCTCGTCAGTAAATACGTATAACCGGTTTCTCTGACACTAGCGATACCGGCGATTTGCACTTCACCGACTGGCGACAATAGCATACCTGCGGAATTAGAAAGATGCTGTGATCCATTCGTTGTTCGAAGCGCAAACCGTGCAAACAACCCGCCACTCGTGAATCATTGAACTCAACGCGACTTGTAATATCGCCCCGGCAGTCCCTTAGATCTTGGCAAATTCAAGAAATGAAGCTCGACGTGATGCCACTGGATGAGAAACTTCTCGGATTCTCCAATCGCTGGTACGAAGGAGCACTCAAGGAATCTCAATCGGTCGCCCTTCCGAGTGGCGTGACAATCCGAGCGATCACGTCCCCCTATTTTCTGGGCACAAAGATCGAAGCGTTTTTGGGCCGCGGGGAAAACGACTACATTTGCCAGTCACGATTTAGAAGATGTCATGGCGGTGATTGACGGACGGCATTCAATTGCTCTTTGTCCAAGAGAGCTGAATGAAACGTGTGCTGGACGGGAGTCGGGTATTTGGATGCATACTTGAGGAGCTTCCCCTTATCCGTCACCTTCAGATTCAGTTCGTCGAGCACTACGGGCAATCCTTGTTGCAGTCGTAGTATTTCTCCTCGCAATGAAATCAATTTTCAAGTTCTAAACGAGGACGATAATCAGTGACCGCTTACGACTGTTGTGGAGCAGAGAAAAGTTTCTCCAGGTGGCATCGAGAAGTGCACTAGCGAACGGCCACACCATTCCCTGAGTCGACCCAAATCTTTGTGCCGGCACCTGCCGGAATCGATTTGATGCAATACCTGTTGCATACACCCACCTTTCTCTACAAAGCCTGTACATTCCGGGTGTGCCAAGGCCAAGAGCGTTAGACTAGACGCCTCAGTGCGGATCCGGATACTCTGCGATTGGGGCTCGGATAAAGAGGGATGGACAACGTGCGGAGTCAACTGATAGTTTCACGACGAGGATGGGGAACTGGAAGTCATTGGTGAGCCCGGTATTTCCTCGAAGCAAGACCAAGACCTAAATTCTGCGGTCATGAAATGGCGCTCCGGTTTGGTGGGATCAGAATTCATCTTGCACCGGCGCGTTTGACTTTTAATGTGATTGGTTGGAAAGGGAAGAAAGGCCATGACTATGAGTTATCCGCAACCCGGTGTGGTTGTGGCTTCGGAGGACTTGGCGAATCGGACCAAAGCTCTCCATCGTGAATTCTTCACCGATAGTGATGCAGCGGTATTTGACTGAAATGAAAATTGCAATCATCGGCTACGGCAAGATGGGCAAACTGATCGACCATCTTGCGCCAGAATATGGCTTCGATGTGGGGCTTCGGCTCAACCGCGAAAACAACGGGAACGGCCAAGGCTTTACAAAGAAGAACTTCGAAGGTGTGAACGTAGCTATCGAATTTTCGACTGCGCTTGTTGCCGCTGAAAATATAGAGCGTGCTGCGCGGCTCGGCGTCAGTATCGTGAGCGGTACGACCGGTTGGTTCGCTGAGATCGAACGTGCACGTAGGGCGGCCGAAGAGACTGGTGTTGGGATTGTCTGGGGTTCCAATTACTCAGTGGGAATTCAAATTTTTGGACAAATCGTAGCGCAAGCTGCACGATTAATGGTGACCCAGGCGGAGTATGGGTCGTGGGCCTGGGAAATCCACCATGCAGGAAAGAAGGATGCCCCATCCGGGACTCTGCTCGCCCTCGTCGAGAAGATGGAGAAGGCTAATTACACCCGTAGAATTGATGTAAACAGCAATCGCGCGGGAGAGCATCCCGGTACGCACGAGATTGGTTTCGATTCGGGCTCGGACACCATCACGCTTCGTCACGTGACACGCAACCGGGAGTGCTACGCCCGCGGGGCCCTTCGCGCTGCCCGATGGGTAGCTGGCAAGAAAGGGTTTTTTGATTTTCGAGATATCTTTGACCAACTTGAATAGCAATGGAAAGCACCAAAAATGGATTCATTTCGTCTACTGAGCTTGTATTTCTCTCCGTGGGATACATTCGCACTGTACCTAGCGATCACAATACAGCGCTGAGACTACTTAGAGCGTCTGCGCCAGCCTTAGCGCATTGTGCGTCTTGGGCGCTAGTCGCACCAGACACCCCGATTGCTCCGACAATCTTACCGTCAATCACTAGAGGTATGCCGCCGTCCAATGCTATCGCGCCGGGAAGGTGCAGAATTCGCAATCCGATTCCTCCCGCGGCGAGGGTATCCTCGAAAACTTTGGTTGGGCGCTTGAATGCCGCTGCAGACCGCGCCTTATCGATGGCCACGTTGGCGCTCCCGAACATGGTATTGTCCATCTTCTCGTAATAGACCAAACCGCCTGCCGAATCAACGATGGCTACAGCTATCGACAAATTTTCCTTCTGGGCTTCAATCACCGCCGGCTCAGCAGCTTTTTTGGCGTGCGCCAGGCTGATCGGGGGGCCATAAGGGTGGGATGGTGTCATTTTGAATCTCCACGTTCATTTGGTAATAGTTGACTAACGACGATCAACAGCGAGGCATTTAACATAATGGAAAGAATAAAGTCAACCTTCCGCGCAGGAGCCTCAGCGCTAAGATTGCCCTACATGATCATCAACGATGAACAACTACGAAATCCGCGCTTGACAATATTTCAGCCGTTGAGTTAGCGTGGTGTCGCCGCGAAGCCAGTAATCACCGCGATCGACACGCATGATCGCAACGGGCGATCTACAATATTGAAAAAATCCGAAGAGGTAAATTCATTTCAATGATGCAACGGCGTCAATTCTTAAATCTATCGGTATCCACTGTTGGTGGAGTCCTGGTGTATTCGGTCGACCGAAAAGGGTTCAGAATGCTCGCACAGGACAAAACGCTACGCATTCCGCTGCGTTTTTTCGACGAACATGAAGCCGTAATCGTCGCTGCCGCGGCATCGCGAATTTTCCCAAGTGATGAGTCTGGCCCGGGCGCTAAGGAGGCTGGGGTTGTTGTGTACATTGACCGACAACTTGCCGGACCCTATGGCCGGGACGCGCATCGTTACACCGCGCCTCCATTCGAAGATGGCCCGGTCGAGTTCGGTTACCAGGGGAAGGCTAGTCCGAGCGAAATCTATCGTGAGGGCCTAAAAAAGTTGAAGGGCTTCGAAGATTTGTCGGCTGCCGAGCAGGACGGCGCACTGAAGCAAATCGAGAACACATATTTCTTTTCTCTGCTGCGGCGGCATTCGATCGAGGGAATGTTTTGTGACCCAGTGCACGGCGGCAATATCGACATGGTTGGATGGCAGATGATCGGATTTCCCGGCCCGCAAATGAGCTACTTCGATGATGTGGACAAGCATTTCGGCGAAGCCTTCCGTCCCAAGCCCGGCAGCCTTCAGCAGATTACGGGTACGAAGGTGGTTCCGGGTGAGGACGAGAAATGAAGACTTTACCTGCTGTGGATGTGGTGATTATTGGCGGTGGATGGACGGGCCTGTTAATGGCGAAAGAGTTGGGTGCCCGGACATCTCTGTCAGTCGTCGTCCTAGAACGCGGCGGACCGCGCAATCCATCGGACTACTCTGCGGATATGGACGAGCTGGACTATGCTGTGCACCATCGCATGATGCAGGATTTTTCGAAGGAACCGTTTACAATTCGACATTCTACAAGCGATCAGGCCTATCCGCTCCGTGAGCTTGGCAGTTTTCTTCCGGGAACCGGTGTGGGAGGAGCGGGCGAACATTGGAGCGGACTGACCAAGCGTTTCGTGCCGAATTGTTTCGAGGCCTACTCGAAGACGATCGAAAGGTATGGCGCTAAGAAATTACCTGACGATCATTCGATCCAAGACTGGGGCCTTACCTACGACAATCTTGAGCCGTACTACGACCGTGCAGAGCGCCTGCTCGGTACATCCGGACAGGCCGGCAATCTGCGCGGAAAACGGATCGAGGGTGGAAACGTCTTTGAGGGACCACGCAGCTCGGACTTTCCGACACCTCCGAACAAAGTGCCGTATTTTTCGTCGCTATTTCGCGACGCTACGAAATCGCTTGGATATCATCCTTATCCGAACCCCTCCGCTACCATCAGTCAGGCGTACACGAATACAGATGGCGTTACTCGGCCGGCTTGTACTTATTGTGGGTTTTGTACCGCATACGGTTGCATGATCGGTGCGAAGGCGCAACCGACGACCATCCTTTTGCCCGTAATTAAAAAGCACAGCAATGTTTCAATCCGCACGCGCGCCTCGGTGCGGCGGATTTTGCACGACGGGCCGGCGACGAATGGCCAAGCGCGGGGCGTCACCTATGTCGACGAGTCGGGCAAAGAGGTTTTCCAACCTGCAGAGCTCGTATTACTATCCTCCTTCATTCTTAACAACTCGCGACTGTTACTTCTTTCGGGAATCGGGGAACCTTACAACCCTGCGACGGGGAAGGGAACGCTTGGACGCAATCTGACCCACCAGGTAATCGTTCCGGCGGCCATGCTGTTCTTTGATAAGCCCCTGAACCGTTTCATGGGCACTGGCGCGGTGGGAATGAGTATTGACGATTTTGATGCAGATAACTTCGATCATACCAATCTGCCTTTTTTGCGGGGCGGCATTCTGAGGGCCTTGAGCGATACGGGGCTACCGATCAGGACGTTTGGAATTGTTCCCCAGTCTGTGAAAAGTAAGTGGGGTGCAGATTGGAAGAAGGCTGCGGCCTACCATTACGATCGTACCGCCAGCATCAACTTTATCGGCGAGCACATGGCCTATAAGGGCAATTACATGGATCTCGACCCGGTGTACAAAGATCATAATGGCGACCCGCTGATCCGCATGACGATAGACTGGCGAGATAATGAGCGGCGGATGGTTGAGTTCATGACTGGGAAAGCAGTGGAAATCGGTCGAGCGATGGGCGCGAAAGAAATCACTCCCTATGCGGGATTGCCACGGTATGAAGGGACACGTTACCAATCTACGCAAATCCGAGGCGGTACGATCATGGGCACATCGCCCGACATATCGGTGGTCAACACCTCGTCGCAGCATTGGCGAGTTCCCAATCTGTTTATTCTTGGGGGGTCTACGATTCCTCAAGGAGATTCCATAGGTCCCACACTGACTCTGATGGCTCTAACCTTGCATGCCGCCGACGCGGTCGTTAATCGGTATTTGAAAAACCCGGGGAAGCTAGTGTAAAGATTTTACCCGGATAAATGGCAAATTAAGTCGGCACTCTGCAGGGTGGCTCGCATTGAGTGAGTTTTTTCTTGATTGCAGAGACCTCAGGATCGACTCAATTTGAAGGCAGCGAACTCGCGTTGTAATAGGGCTGTGGCATCCAGAGTGTCGCAAGGCGTCACGATGATACCCAAACAACGCTGGCTTCGAATCATTCCAGTTGCGCTCGGCATGTATACCATTTCGTTTGTCGATCGCACCAACATCTCCATGGCACTGCCTTATATGATGCGGGATTTGCACATGGACGCAGCTCAGGCGGGCAATGTTGCAGGCATTTTCTTCTGGGGCTATCTGCTGTTACAAATTCCCGGCGGTCATCTCGCGAATTCCTGGAGCGCAAAACGTCTGATCAGCATTTTATTGGTCGCCTGGGGTCTATGTGCCGTGGGCTGCGGGCTGGTCCAGACTTGGCAGGAATTGCGAGTAATGCGTTTCCTCCTCGGTGTGGCCGAAGGCGCAGTTTGGCCGGTTACGCTGGTTCTTCTCTCTCACTGGTTCCCTCGTAATGAGCGCGCCCGCGCAAACGCCCTATGGATGGTATGCCTTCCTCTTGCGGTAGTTGTCTCGTCACCGCTGTCCGGCTGGATCCTCGACCATTGGAACTGGCGCATCATGTTAGTGAGCGAGGGCGCACTACCTTTTTTCTGGTTGATCATCTGGGAAGCTGTTATCTATGACCGTCCACGTGATGCCAAATGGATATCACAGACGGAGCGCCAATATCTGGAATCCACAATCGAACAAGAGACAGTGCATGGCGAGCTGCTCTATCAAGGCTCCCTATTAGGTGTGCTCATCTATCCGCAGGTTCTCTTACTAACATCAATTTGTTTCCTTCGTAACATCGCAGATTTCGGCTTTTTGATTTGGCTGCCGGCCGCATTGGAAAACGCCAAACGACTGAGCAACTCCGTGGTAGGACGGCTTGTGACGATTCCTTTCATTGTGGGTATAGGCGCGATGATTCTTAACTCGTGGCATTCCGACAAATCGCGGGAGCGACCTCGACACATGTCTTTCACGTTCGCAGTGGGTGGGGCTTCGCTTCTTGCCGGCATATTTATGAGCCGACAATGGCCAGTTCTAGCATTCATTTGTATCTGTTTAACGGCGGTCGGTACAAATGGGTGCCTTGGTCCATTCTGGGCTATTCCGACAGAAATATTGCCCCGCAGAATAGCGGGGCCTGCAATGGGGCTGATAAATTCTGTGGGAAACCTGGGAGGTTTCTTCGGATCACTCGCCATCGGATACCTGAATAAAGATCGAGGGGGTTTTTTGTATGGTTTTGGATTTGTTGCTCTTAGCATGCTGGTGGCGTCGGTCGTTTGCCTGGCGTTGAATTCCGCCCATACTCCAGCTGAGGCCAAGGGTCTACAGGCCAGGGGGTAATTGTCCGACAATTCCTTGAGCAATGTTCGAGACTAATTCGTCCGTAAGAGCTACTTCTATCGAAACCGTTCTTCCCCAAGGCCCGCTAAGTTCACTGAAGGGGTCTCTTTCGCTGCGAGTTGAGCAACCAACTTACCTGTGATGGGGCCCAGCGAGATGCCCTGCATACCGTGTCCTGTGGCAATGATCAGGTTGCTCCAAGTTTTTGAAGTCGCGATGATTGGAAGACCGTCCGGTGTCAGAGGACGTAGCCCACGCCACACTTCCAGAGTCTCGTACTCATCCATGCCGACGAGATACTCTCGAACAGCGCGGCGGACTGCATCGACCCGCCGTTGATTGATTGAAAAGTTTAAGCCAGCTAACTCCAGAGTGCCGGCAAAACGCAGAATTCCTCCCATTGGTGTGACAGTGACCTTCGATTCGGTCAACCATAATGGGATAGATGCAGCCGGTTCCGGGGTCTTAACCGTGATGCTATATCCCTTGGCCGGCTGAATTGGGAGAGTGACACCCAGATTTCTTATAATCCCCGGGGACCAGGAACCTCCCGCCAGCACCACCTGGTCGGCAACAAACTCACCTCGATTGGTCTGGACCGCAGAAATCGTTTTTCCCGACGTTTTAAAGCTCAAGACTTCAGTCGAAGTGGAAAAAGTCACTCCTATGCTTTGGGCCCTCGACGCCAACCAGTTCACAAAATAAGCTGGATTCAGGTGGGCATCGTCATTCAAAAAGATACCCCCGATAATGGTTTGCTGAACTCGAGGTAGGACCTTTAGAACCTCCGCTCGATCAAGCACCGTTGACTTAATGCCGTATGGGCCTAGCATGGACGCTTCTCTCTGGCCCGCTTCAAATCCTTGAGGAGTCTTATAAATTGCCAGCGATCCTTTCTGGTTAAAACAAAATTCTGAGCCGCCCAAAGAAGCGAAATCGCCATAGAGCGCCATGCTTCCCTGGATCAAATCGTTCAACAACGACATGCCTTGCCGCATTGGCGCCGTACGGCAGGCGATAGCGAAGCGCGCAACCCACGAGGCGAGTGCAAGGTTTAATCGGGGTTTGATGTATAAGGGGCTTTCGGGATTAAACATCCACTTTATCCCTTTAAGAAGTACCCCTGGAGAGGGCAGAGGAATGATATGGCTGCGGGCCAGGAGACCGGCGTTGGCATAGGAGCATGCTCCTCCTATTTGTCCCTGGTCAAGTACGGTTACTCGCCGGCCTTGCTGCGCCAGGAAGTATGCGGAGCAAACACCGATAGACCCGCCCCCGATAACAAGTACGTCAACCTGCTTGGCCATCCCGGAATTGTGCTCCTAGAGTTCTACAAGAGTCGGCTAATGATCCAAAGCGTGATGAAACCAGTGAGTGAAGTCACAAGTTTCATGAGTGAATACGTCTTGAGCGTTTGGGACACGGTCATGCCACAATATACCTTCACCATCCAGAATCCTCCGTCATTGACGTAGGCGAATATAGAACCACCAGTCCCCACTGCCATTACCAATAGTGAGCGATCAATATGAGGAAAAGACAACGCGATTGGCGCCACTATTCCTCCTGCGGTCGCGATGGCCGCGGTAGTGGACCCGAAAGTAATACGTAATATCGCGGCAATCAGGTACGCCATCAATAGAGGCGAAATGCTCGTGCGCAATACGAGGTCAACGATGGAACTTCCGACTCCGGAGTCCACTACGATTTGCTTAAATGCGCCGCTCGCTCCGATGATTAAGACCAGCGATCCAACCGAATTCAAGGCTCCAGTCGTTTGGTGCATCAGGTCAGCGGGACGAAAACCCAGCCGCACTCCTAAGACGAGTAGGGCCAGGGCTGCTGCCGACAAAAGAGCGATGGGTGGGTAGCCCACAAATTTTGTCCACGCGGCAAATTTGGATTCGATTGGTAAATGTGCCGGAACAATGACACCTAATGCAATGAGTATGACTGGGAGTAAAACAACTCCAAATACTGCAGAAGCTGTGGGACGGCGAGTGGCGGTTTTCTCAAAATTCTCGACCTTGGGCATTAAATTATCGGGAGCTTCAACAAAAATGCGCCTGCCGATCCACCCTCCGTAAAAGATCCCGCCAGCGATGGACATAGGGAGTGCGATTACCAGTCCAACCAAGAGAGTTTTCCCAAGGTCGGCTCCAAGTAGCTGTGAAGCTGCGGCTGGGCCTGGATTGGTGGGGATGAGACCGAACGCGGTCATGAGGCCCGAGAGAAGAGGCAAAGCGTATAAAAGGAGAGACTTTTTTGTTGCTTTGCTGATATTCCACACTAAAGGGACAAAGGTGATAAAGCCGACGTCAAAATAAACCGGAATGCCGATCAAGTACGCAAATACGAGAATGGCCCAGGGAAGTTTTTTGTCACCCAAGAATCGAATCATAGACTGGGCGATCACTTCGCCGCCGTGCGAGATCTCGATCAATCGTCCCATCACGGCTCCGACGGCGATAATTGCCGCGGTCGAACCTAACAACTCTCCGATTCCTTTCTGAAAGGAAGCAACTATCGCGCGAGGCGGCATGGCGGTAATTAGACCCAACATCAAACTCGAGAAGAGCAGAGCGAAAAAGGCATGCAACTTACAGTACAGGATCAAAAAGAGCATTAAGCCGACGACGAACAAGGTTGCCAGGAGAAATAAAGTGTTGGTACTCGCGTGCACTGTCACGGAGGTCCATCCGTGCCAACGGACTTACCTACCGGGCGCACACCTGTGTTCTGGAGTCTCATAAGCCGATCGATCGGTGTCGGTATCACTATCGGTAGTTTGCAAGTTTGCCTTGCCAAAGATTCCGATCACATCTGGAGCCTCTAGTGGCTCTTATGCCGGGACCAAGGGTCCTTTAGAGTTTGGTTTTCATCCCAAGCTTACTCTCGCTGGCCCGTTTATAGACCTCGGTGGCGACGACCACATCACAGGCTGCGCTGCCTAGATTCAAAACAATGATTCGCTCCTCCGGATTGCTTCGACCTTTGATGCGTCCGGTAAGTACGCCACCCAGCTCGCCATCGATGCGAGGCAAGCCGGCCGAGAATCGACGCTGTACTTCCTCCGTCGCGAAGGGCCGTTTGTCATCCACAATGATGCGGTCCATTGCATGTAAGATAGTGGTCTCTTTTCCGGCATTGTCCAGGATTGCTATCGTAGCGCCCAGCGCGATCCAGGTCGGTTCGAGCAGGCGCGTGTTAGTAGCATTTGTGACGGTGACGACGATCTCTGCACCTCGCACCGCGAGCTCCCGATTCAAAAAAGGGACTAGTTCGACGGAACTCGCGGGGCTCATCTCTTGGCAAAAGCGTTCGGCCGCGGCAAGTTCGCGCCCAACAATGCGGAGTATTTTAAGCGTTGGTAAGGCTTTTGGGAGCGTCGTTACGTGAGAAATCGCTTCCGTACCTGTTCCTATAATCGTGCCCACCGTTACACTCGGCAGTGCACACGCTTGGAATGACAATCCTGTCATTGCCGCAGTTCGTTTCGCAGTAATGAGGGCGCCCTCCATGATGCAAAAGGGAGCTCCAGTTTCGGGGTCGTTTAGGACGATCAGACCGTGAATTGTGGGAAGGCCCGACTTCCTATTTGCCGGAAAGTCAGCAACCCACTTTAATCCTGCAGCCGCAGCTGGACCAATAAATGCCGGCATCGCATTTATGTGCCGGCCCTTAGGCGGATGGATTCCAATCTTTGCCGGCACTTCTAAAGCTCCGTCCGCTTGCCATTCCATCGCTTGGCGAACCAGATCAATACATTCATTAGGCGTTACGGCAACGGCATCTACATCGGAGCGTGAAAGCCAGAGAACATCAACGCCTGCCATGTGTGAGGGTTACCCTTCTCCTTTAGCTTCCTTAGCGAGTAACGAGGTTAAGGACGAAACATCCGACAAGTCTTCCAAATGCTCAATGGTTTTGGTGATCGCTTCCGCGCGCGAAGGACTGATCAACTCGCGCGTAAGAGCAGAAAACTTCTCGCGCAATTCCTGATCGCTAAGGGGCTTCTCAGGAGAGCCTCGAGGATGGGTAATATCCCTCTTGTAGCAAGCCCCGCTGTGTGTTTTGACCTCGATGATCGATCGATAAAGATCTGGATAAGTTCGATCCAGTTCTTCGTCGCCAACCACGGTGACGTGTTCTGAGAGCTTCTTGATTCCTGGGTCCGAGCGCTGGTCTTCGAGGATGTCATGAAAGTATACATAGCCCTTTGTAGCGGCCAAGGCCAAAACGTACTGAGCGCAGTGGGAGCGCAAGGCGTTATTGTCGATAACTTTGTATCCCGATTTAGGAAAACGCAGAATGATACTTTCAATATCCTCGGCGCGTACTCCATCCGATTTCTGAATATCCAGCAAGCCGTCCAATCCAGGATGGATAAATGCGCAACAGGCATAGAGTTTAAAGTAAAGCTCCATCACCTTGAATTTCTGGCCTAGATCATTGAACAACTCGCCTTCATGCCACTGTCCGGTGAAGGCCTGTCCCAGGGGATATTTCCCCTCGAAGATCGTCGGAGGGCCGCCGAACCCGCAAGAGGCCAAGTGAGCGGCAAAAACGCCATGACGGGAAGCCAGACCCATATTGAACGGACGCGAGTGTTCTGTTGGATCGCTTACCCACGCGAGCAGCCCTGATGCTTCGGTCCCCGCAAGACCAAATGCATTTCTGAGAGCTCGTCCCTGCAATCCAAAAAGTCGTCCCGCGGCAGCCAGGGAGCCAAATGTGCCCGCAACACAAGTCGGATGAAACCCTCGTGCATACAGTGCGGGCGCACTTAGCGCGTAGCTTACCCGGCATGCGGCGTCGATACCGATGACGATGGCCGCGAGGACATCTCGACCCGAGCTGTGCTGCCGTTCTCCGACAGCAAGAGCCGCGGCACCTACGACTGCAATGGCATGCATGATCGCTCCGGCATGGTGGCTTTCCATGTCGCAGTAGTAGCCCAGCGTGCCGTTCACCAGAGCGGCAGTGGTACAATTAGTGCGGAGTGACGTGCCAAATACCTGGCATTCCGGAGTTCCGCCGGTCTCTGATACAAACCGCCCTAGAACAGTTGCAATGTCATAGCGCGGGGAAGTAGCGGACAGCACGCAACCCAATCCGTCAAAGAGGATCTGCTTGGTCCTGGCAATCACG
>Ga0206991_10154_pt1 | contig 20648 bp, 14 predicted proteins | sample Alteio_BWMinCont_9_FD_153286 | JGI IMG/M metagenome (GOLD analysis project Ga0206991, IMG submission 153286) | Enriched cells from forest soil in Barre Woods Harvard Forest LTER site, Petersham, Massachusetts, United States -... | ecosystem: Environmental > Terrestrial > Soil > Temperate forest >...
CCGGAGGCGGCGAACTGGTGGACCATTCTAAAGTCCAAGCGTCCCAGGGATCGCAACCGGCATCCTGGCCCCGAAAGTATGCCCACACCAGGTTGTAAACGAAAACCAGAACTCCGGCGGCCTGAAAAAGAACCCCAATAGTTACGATCAGATTCCATATCTCCCAGCCGCGCCCGGGCTCATAGGTATAAATCCTGCGGGGCATCCCCAGAATTCCCGGGATGTGCATAAAGTCGAAGGTCAAATGGAACCCGATAAAGAACAGCCAAAAGTGCCATTTGCCGAGTGTTCCGCTGCACATCTTCCCGGACATTTTGGGAAACCAGTAGTAGAAAGCGCCGAAGATCGCGAAGAGGATTGCGCCTACGATGACGTAATGAAAGTGCGCGATTACAAAGTAGGAGTTTCCGAGTTGCCAATCGAAGGGCGCGGAGCCCAGCATGATTCCTGTCAAGCCAGCGATCAAAAACTGGAACAGGAATGCAATGGCGAAGAGCATGGGCGTCTTGAACTGGATCTTTCCACCCCACATGGTGCCCAGCCAATTGAAGATTTTGATCCCCGTGGGAACAGCTATTACCATGGTCGATAGCACAAAGAACGTATTCCCGTTGGAGTTCATCCCCACTGTGAACATGTGGTGAGCCCAAACGGACATGCTGATAAATCCAATAGCCACCGTTGCAGCCACCATGATCGGATAACCGAATATGACCTTCCTGGAAAATACCGGGACAATTTCGGAAATGAAGCCAAAGGCGGGTATCACGAGGACGTAAACTTCCGGATGGCCGAAAATCCAGAAGAAATGCATCCAGATCACCGCGGACCCGCCGGCCTGGGTATCGAAGAAATGGCCCCCCAGGTAGCGGTCGATCATTAACATGATTTGCGCAGCCGTTAGCGGACTGACAGCCAGAATCACCAGTCCCCCCATGACCAGGTTCAGCCAGGCGAGCAGCGGCATTTTCCCGAGGGTCATCCCGGGACAACGCATCGAGATGACTGTCGTCACGATATTAATAGCCGTACCGATGCTTCCTACGCCGGAAACCAACAGGCTCAGAGTCCAATAGTCCGTGCTGTGACCGGGCGAAAAGGCCAACGATGTCAGCGGTGCGTAGGCGAACCACCCCACGTCGGGAGCGTTCCCCGCCCCATACAGACCATTCGCGCCCACCAGGCTGAAATAGAGCAGCAGCCCCCCAAATGCCATCAGCCAAAAACTAAAGGCGTTCAGACGCGGGAACGCCATGTCTCGCGCCCCGATCATCAGTGGAACCAGATAATTTGCGAACCCGAATACGAGCGGCATGGCAACGAAGAAAATCATGGTTGTGCCATGCATCGTAAACATGCGGTTGAACACTTGCGGCGAGACAAAATCGTTGTGCGGACGGATCAGCTGAATCCGCATGACGGTGGCTTCGATCCCCCCGATCACCAGAAAGACCAAGGCGTAAGCGATGTACAGGATGCCCAGGCGCTTATGATCGACGGTGGTCACCCACTCATGGAGCTTTTCAACCAGGGGACGTGACGTCACCTGCGGGACCGGCCATGTTAGGGAATCAGTCGACATGGTGGCCTCCTCATCCATCTCATCGAAGTGTCTCCAGGTAGGCCGTCAGTGCGTCTAGTTCCTGATCGTTCAACTGCATCGACGGCATCAAGCAGCCAGGTTTTATCGCATCCGGATTTCGAACCCACAGGCGGAGATTGTCCGGAGTGTTCTCGACTGCCCCGGCGGCAATCGTGTCCCGGCTCATCAGGTGGGTAAGGTCAGGCCCAAATCGCCCGTCGGCGACCGTTCCCGCCACGGCGTGGCAATTAATGCAGGCCGTCGTTTCAAAAATGTGCCGCCCCTGCGCCGCTGCATCGCTCAAATGCGCGGGCTGGCGCTGCTCCTGAACCCAACGCTCGAAGTCGTCGCGCGATTGCACATAAACGCGCAAAAGCATCTTGGCGTGCTGGGTTCCGCAGTATTGCGCACACTGGCCCAGATACAGCCCCGGCTGGTGCGGGTCGATCCAAGTGCTGTTCGGATGATTGGGAATCAGGTCGGTTTTGCCCGCCAGCCGCGGCACCCAGAAACTGTGATCGGTGTCGGCGGACAGCAACTGAAGGAAGGTCGGGGTGGGATGCTGCGGATCGCTTACTGGAACATGCAACTCATTCGCCGTCACAATCTGCAGCCCCGGATAGCGGTACTCCCACCAAAACTGATGCCCGATGACGACCACTTCGAGCGCCTTCTCGGGTGGGACGGCCTGCTGGATACTGATAATCACTCGTACCGACACCAGGAACAAAGCAAGCACGATGAGGATCGGAATCACCGTCCATGCCAGTTCCACCTGATTGCTGCCGTAAACCTGAGGAGGCTCGCGGCCGTCGTCGTTTCGCCGGGTCCTGAACTTGACGACCGAATACAACAGCAGCGCGAAAACCACCACGAAGATCGTCCCTGTCACCGCGAGCACGAAGGTCGACAGTCCGAAGATGGAGTCGGCGGGCGTGGAGGCGGGCGCGAAAATGTTCGTGGGGCTCAGAGGCGTCATCAGGTTCCTAACGGTGGTGGGGCCGGAGCAAGATAACGACGGATCTCGCACCTACCAAGTATTTCGTCCGCTCTACCGGCACGCCGTGCTCCGAGAAGTCGTCGGGGCTCGGCAAAGCTGTGTCCACAATTCTCTTCCAGTCCTGCACGGTTCCTTCCTGGATTTCGAACTCCAAGTCCTCCCAGTACGCATTGACCATCACGTAGAAGTCGTCGTCGCCTTGTGAGGCGCCGTGCAGGGAGAATGCCAAGCTGTGAGATTCGTAGGATAGATCGGCCCTGGGGCCAACCCCATACCAGGCGACGTCTTCGCGCCAAAATCTGCTTCGGCTCAGCGACGGATGGGCCTTCCGGAACGCAATCATGCTCTTGAAAAATCTAAAAATATCCCCGTTCGCCCGGAGTTGGCTCCAGTCCAGCCACCCAGTCTCGTTGTCCTGGTTGTAAGGATTGTTGTTGCCGAATTGCGTGTTAAGGAATTCATCGCCGGCCCGGAACATCGGCGTCCCATTCGATAGGAACAACAGGCAGCAGAAATTCTTAACTTGTTTCCGGCGCAGCGCCAGCACCTCCGGCGGCACGGCTTCATCCCCTTCATATCCGCAGTTCCAACTGAAGTTGTCATCCATGCCATCCTGATTCTGATGACCGTTGGCCCAGTTGCGCTTCTGGTTGTAGGAGACCAGATCGTATAAGGTAAAGCCGTCGTGGGAAGTGACGTAGTTTATGCTCTGGTAGGCGTGGTACGCATCGGCGCGGCTGTCGGGAAAAAGGTCGTCGCTGCCATAGATGCGCCGCATCAAGTCGGGAACCATTCCTCGGTCGCCTTTCACGAACCGCCGGATATCGTCGCGAAACCGTCCGTTCCACTGGAGCCACGTAACGCCCGGGAATCCGCGGCCGAGTTGATACGCGCCCGTGTCCCAAGGTTCGGCAATCAAACGCATTCGGCCCAATTCCGGATCAGCGGCAATTTCGCTGAAGATGGGAGCGTGTCCCCAGTTGAGAGAGCCATCCGCGTTGCGGCTAAACACCGACGCCAAATCAAAGCGGAATCCATCGATGTGCATTTCTTGTTTCCAATACCGCAAGCTGTCCATCACCATCTTGCGTACGTGTCCCTGACTAAAATTCAAAGTATTTCCCGTGCCGGAGTAATTGGCGTAAGGGTTGGCCGGATCCGGGGACAGCATGTAATAGCCGGGAGCGTCGATACCCTTATAGCTGTAGAGTGGCCCCCGGTGATCGCCTTCGCAAGTGTGGTTGTACACAACATCAAGTACTACTCCGATATCGGCCTGATGAAGAGCCTTCACCATGTTTCTAAATTCCAAGTGCTGCTCGTCGTTGTATTGAGTGGCCGCGTATTGTGCATGCGGCGCGAAGAAGTTCAAAGGCATGTAGCCCCAGTAGTCGTACTCCTGCGGGTCGCGCTGATAAACCGGCATGAGCTCGACCACCGTTATTCCGAGTTCTTTCAGATAGGGGATCTTTTCCACCAGACCGGCATAGGTGCCGGCACGAGACGAATCCAGGCCGGAGTTGGGATTCTTCGTGAAACCCTTCACGTGAAGCTCGTAGATAATTGCATCAGACTCATGATGCGTTCCCACGTCTCCCGCCCAGTCGAACGTCGAACGGTGACCTGTCAGCGCTCCCAAAGGCGCCCGGCCTGCGTTTGATCCTTCCCGCATAGCTAGTTCGCGATCGAAACCGGAGGGAAAAAAAATGCACTTCGCGTACGGGTCCAGGAGCACTTTCTGCGGATCGAAGCTGTGAAGTTGAGGAGCGGCTTCTCCCGATACCGAGTAGGCGTAGTAACAAGCTTCGCCAACTTCTTCTACCGGCACGCGGCAGTGCCATACCCGTCCTGATTTGTTACGTAGAAAATCGAAGCGGAACGTCAGAGAGGGGTTCACCAAATCTGCGGCGCCATAGAGCAAAAGAGTGACACTCTCGGCATTTTCCGCGTGGATCGCGAAGTTGAATGCCTGGTCTTCTTCAACCCAGGTGACACCCAGCGGCAGTGTACAACCTTCAACCTGTTCCCAGCTCGGCCGTCTCCCGCTCCTGGCTGTCAATGGCTGAGTGGTATCGGCCATCTGATCCAACCCGGAAAGTACGACATCGGTTGAAGTCTTCACGCGACTCCAGACGCCGCTCGATCGGCAAAAACCACGGCTCGATCCCGGAGAATCCGCCCCGCCGGAATGGAAAGGTCGCCCTTGTTCAAGCGATCCAGCATCGCCATTTTCTCAGCGCCTGTCACCAGCCAAAGAATGCGCCGGGCGCGATTGATGATCGGGTAAGTCAGCGTCATACGGCGTCGTCCCTGGTAAACTCCCGTCACTGCGACATCCGACTGCGTGACGCTAAGCACCGGATCTCCAGGCACCAGAGAGGCAGTATGTCCATCCGGCCCGAGGCCCAGGTGGACCAGGTCGATGGTAGGCGGTAAGCCGGCAATTTCCCCAAGGATAGCGGCGTATTGAGCAGCCGCGGCGTTGAGGTCGGGGGATTCTACGGGCATGGCGTGGACGTGATCCGGGCGGATCGGCGTGTGATCGAGCAAGCTTTCCCGAAGATGCGTAATATTTCTGTCCGCGTCTCCCGCAGGCGCCACGCGCTCGTCCACCTGCACCACGTGTACGCTTTCCCACGGCACTTCTTCACCTGCTAAGTGGCGCATCATGATCCAAGGACTACGCCCGCCGCTCACTGCCATGACAAAACCACCCCGCTCCACAACCGCTGCGCGAGCTTCCCCCGCAATCATCCCCGCAGCCGCGCGGGCGGTCGATTCGTCATCCGCGAACACCTCGATTTTCATTGCGCCGTCTCTCACGCAGCCTTATCGCTGACCACCGGCGTGTCTTGGCTAAGAACCGGGTTCTGCCAGCCCCCGGGCGGCGTCACTTGTTCCACCTCTTTGGGACCCCAGCTCTTAGGCTCGTAATTGTAGACAGGAGTCGCTTTCTTGAGCACGGAATCGACGATACGCCAGGCTTCTTCTACGTAGTCTTCTCGCGCGAACAGCGTAGCGTCTCCAGCCATCGCGTCGCCCAGCAATCGCTCGTAGGCATCCATCTCCTCCGCGTTAGGGTGCTGGCTCGCCAGCATCTCCGCCGGCTCCCCGGCCATCTTCTCTCCTGGAGCCATGACGGTCATGCCCATGGCCACGGCCACATCCGGGCTGATACGGAACCGGAAATAGTTGGAGGTGAGAACGTCGGCGGGTATTACCGTCGGAGGTTTTCTTAGCCGGCAGACAATTTCCGTACAGGTGACGGGCAGAGACTTTCCGGCCCGAATGTAGAAAGGAACCCCCTGCCAGCGCCAGGAATTAACCTCCAGTTTGAGCCCCGCGAAGGTCTCCACTTTCGAGCCCGGCGCCACTCCCTTCTCGTTTAGATAGCCGCGAAACTGACCGCGGACCAGGTTTTTCTCTTCCATTGCCGGAATCGCCTTCAGCACTTTGACTTTCTCATCGCGAAGGGATTCGCTGTCCATTCTCACCGGCGGGTCCATGGCCAGATTGCACAGTATCTGGAACAAATGGTTTTGGACGACATCGCGGATGGTGCCGGTTTGATCGTAGAAGGCGCCTCGGCCATGGACGCCGAAATCCTCCGCCATGGTGATTTGCACGCTCTCGATATAGTTGCGATTCCAGAATGCTTCCATGAAGGCGTTCGCGAAACGGAAAACCACCATGTTGTACACCGGCCGCTTACCAAGGTAATGGTCGATACGGAAGATCGCGGACTCATCGAAATTTCGCAGAAGAACCTTATTCAGATGTTGCGCGGACGCCAGGTCGTGACCGAAAGGCTTTTCGACGATGACTCGGGCGCCCGTCGTGCAGCCGCAGGTGGCCAATTGTTCGAGCACTTCTTCAAAGATGTTGGGCGGGATGGCCAAGTAGTGCGCTGGATGCTGCACTCCTTTCAGCTCCCGGCCCAGCGCCTCAAAGGTAGCGCGATCGTTGTAGTCTCCATCGACATAGCGGAGCAAGCCCACCAGCTTCTCAAAGGCCGCGGAATCCACTCCGCCGTGTTCTTCGAGGCTCTCGTGCGCGCGCTCCCGGAGCTGCTCGATGGTCCAGCCGGCTTTGGCAACGCCGATCACCGGCACATTAAGGTGACCCCGCTTGATCATCGCCTGTAACGCGGGGAAGATCTTCTTGTAGGCTAAATCGCCCGTTGCGCCAAAGAATACAAAGGCGTCGGAATGGGAATCGTTCACAGTCATCTCCTTAAGCCACTTTGGATTGGCTGTCTGATTTTTCCAGGTGCCCGCCGAATTGATACCGCATCGCGGACAAAAGCTTGTCGGCGAAATCAGCCTCGCCGCGCGAGCTGAATCGCTCAAAGAGTGCGCTGGTCAGCACCGGCGCAGGCACCGCTTCGTCAATGGCGGCTTTGATAGTCCAGCGCCCTTCGCCGGAGTCGGAGACGCGGCCGGCGAACTTCGAAAGATTGGGGTCCTCTAACAATGCGATGGCTGTGAGATCGAGTAGCCAGGAAGCGATCACGCTCCCACGACGCCACACCTCCGCAACGTCACGCAAGTTCAGGTCGTACTGATAGTGCTCGGGGTCGCGCAAAGGCGTGGTCTCAGCGTCGGCTGCAACACCTGCCTGCTTGCCGACGTTGGCGGCGCGCAAGATTCCCAAGCCCTCGGAGTAAGCCGCCATGATTCCGTACTCGATTCCGTTGTGGACCATCTTCACGAAATGGCCGGCCCCATTGGGACCACAGTGCAGGTAACCCTGCTCGGCCGTACCTTCCACGTTTTCGCGGCCGGGCGTGCGCGCAATGTCACCCACTCCGGGGGCGAGCGTCGCGAAGATTGGGTCCAGGCCCTTGACGATCTGGGCCTCGCCGCCGATCATCATGCAGTAACCTCGCTCCAGGCCCCAAACACCACCGCTGGTGCCAACATCCACATAGTGGATGTTCCGTGGCGCGAGTTGCTTGGCGCGCCGGATGTCGTCCACATAGTAAGAGTTGCCCCCGTCGATGAGGATGTCACCCGCATCCAGGTGTGGCAGAAGGTCCGCGATGGTACTGTCAACCACCGCGGCCGGGACCATTAACCAAATGGCTCGTGGCTTCTCGAGCTTCCCGACGAACTCGGAAAGCGATGCGGCGCCTACCGCGTTCTGTCTGGTCAACTCGTTCACCGCTATCGGCGACCTGTCGAAGACCACGCAACTGTGGCCCTTATTCAAAAGTCGCCGCACCATATTGGCGCCCATCCTTCCAAGACCTATCATTCCGAGTTGCATATCTTTCTCCTGTTGAAAATACCGCCTCGGCCCGGATGCATAGCAGATGCAACCGGACCGGCGCGCGGCTGTCAGACGCTTTCCTTGAGTTTTCGGTAACGGCGAATCAGGGCGTTCGTTGAACTGTCGTGCGCGAGTTTCGGTTCCTCTTTGCCCTCCAGTTCAGGGATAATTCGCTGCGCCAAGACTTTGCCCAGCTCGACGCCCCACTGGTCGAACGAATCGATGTTCCAGACTGCGCCCTGTGTAAAAACAGAGTGCTCGTAAAGCGCTACCAGTTTGCCCAGGCTTTCCGGTGTCAGCCGTTCCGCCAGGATCGTGTTAGAAGGACGATTGCCTTCGAATACGCGGTGAGGGACCAACCATTTGGGAGTCCCCTCAGCCGCCACTTCCTCAGCAGTCTTGCCGAATGCCAGCGCCTCGGCCTGCGCGCAGACGTTAGCGACCAGAATGTCGTGATGCCGGCCCAGTGGATTGAGGGACTGACCAAATGCAATGAAGTCGCACGGTATCAGCCTGGTCCCCTGATGGATTAGCTGATAAAAAGAGTGTTGGCCATTGGTCCCCGGTTCGCCCCAGTACACTGGGCCTGTCTGGTGGGCCACTTTCTTTCCGTCCAGCGTGACATGCTTGCCGTTGCTCTCCATCGTCAATTGCTGCAGGTAGGCCGGGAATCTCTTGAGGTACTGCTCGTAGGGCAGGACCGCCACGGTTTGCGCGCCAAAGAAATCGTTGTACCAGACTGCGAGAAGGCCCATGAGCACCGGCAGGTTTTCCTCGAAGGGAGCGGTGCGGAAGTGCTCGTCCATCTCATGCAGCCCGGCTAGCATGGCGCGGAAATTGTCCGGACCCACCGCAACCATGGTCGAGAGACCGATTGCGGAGGACATCGAATATCGGCCTCCCACCCAATCCCAAAACTCGAACATATTGGCGGTATCGATACCGAACTTAGCGACCCCCTCTGCGTTCGTGGAAACAGCTACAAAATGTTTCGCGACCGACCTCTCGTCCTTCCCCAATCCGGCGACCGACCAAGCTCTTGCCGTTTGAGCGTTCGTCATCGTCTCGAGAGTGGTAAACGTTTTCGAGGAAATGATGAAGAGCGTCTCGGAGGGGTCGAGATCGCGGACCGCCTCCGCGAAGTCGGTGCCATCCACGTTCGACACAAAGCGAAATGTCATGCTCCTCTCGGAGTAATGCCGCAGAGCCTCGTAGGCCATCACCGGGCCGAGGTCGGAACCGCCGATGCCCACGTTAATCACGTTTCGAATGCGCTTTCCCGTGTGGCCCTTCCACTCGCCGCTCCGCACCCGGTTGGCGAAATCGGACATCCGGTCGAGCACGGCATGGACTTCGGGGACCACGTTCTTGCCATCCACCAGGATGGTGGCGCCTCGAGGCGCGCGCAGCGCCGTGTGCAAAACCGCTCGCTTTTCCGTTACGTTGATCTTGTCCCCGCGAAACATCGCGTCGATTCGTTCCCGCAGGCCGGATTCCTCGGCCAGCCGGATCAAAAGTTTGATTGTTTCAGGAGTGATTCGATTTTTCGAATAGTCGAGGTACAGACCCACCGCTTCGGCGGTCAGGTGGTCGCCGCGCTTTGGATCGTTGGCGAACAACTGCCGGAGGTTCAGATCCCGGATCTTCTTATAGTGAGCGCCAAGGTCCTTCCAGGCTTGGCGTCTGACGGCTGGGCGCTTATTGATCGCTTCTACGCGTGCTGCCATGTCGGTTTTCCTTTTGGCTCCTCTTGTTTATTTGGAATAACTCAACCACAAATACCTTCACGTGACCTAAGATGCCGCCCGTTCCATTTAGGTGACAAAAGTTCTCCAACCCGCTGGGCGATCGCAAAGCCTGGAAAAACGGCCGGCGTTCGCATTCATGAGACCGCTTCGGCGGCGCCGCTCTTTTGCGAAATTTCGGAACCAGCCGGGCGCTTCGAGCTTTCGGTTAAATCCAACAGTCCTTCAAAAGCCGCCGGGAAAAGCATCTCCTCGGAATAGCGCCACCGCCAGTTCCCATCCGGGCGGCCAGGCACGTTCATCCGAGCTTCGCGGCCCAAGTTGAGCAGATCCTGTAGCGGAGCAATGGCAAGCGCGGCCCCAGACGACCACGCCAGGCGCATCAGCGCTGGAGCAGCTTCAGCGCTATCGCCGGGTGCGCGCTGCAGGTAATTCCAGAAGTTTCGCCGCTGGTCATCGGCCAATGTTTCGTACCATTCGCGCGTCGTGGCGTTGTCGTGGGTCCCTGTATACACAACTGTGTTGTGGACGAAGTTTTGCGGAAGGTATGGATTGTCCGCATGCCCATCGAACGCGAATTGCAGAACCCGAGTTCCCGGCACTTGGAATTCGTCGCGCAGGGCGCGCACATCCGGCGTGATCAGGCCCAGATCCTCAGCGATGAACGGCAGACCGCCCAGCTCTTTTTCGACGGCTTGGAAGAAGCCCGCGCCCGGACCTGGCGCCCATTGACCGGACTGGGCCGTCGATGCACCTGCTGGAACGTGCCACGCGGCTGCGAACCCGCGGAAGTGGTCCAGTCGAATAACGTCCACATGCGACAGCAGCGCCCGTATCCGGTCTATACACCATCGATAGCCCGTGGAACGAAGAGTGTCCCAGTTGTACACCGGGTTACCCCACAACTGTCCCTGTGCGCTGAAATAGTCCGGAGGAACTCCGGCGACGAAACGCGGCCGCCGCTGATCATCCAGCAGGAATAACTCAGGGTTTGCCCAAACATCACTGGAATCCGGCGAAACAAAAAACGGCAGGTCGCCGATCAATGCTACGCCCTTGGAGTGTGCATACTCCTTGACTTGATCGGCTTGGCGGAACAACAGAAACTGTGCCAGGCGAACCTGATCGATTTCGCTTGCCAATTCTCGCCGCGCTGTACTCAGGGCGTTCCCCTCGCGCCTCACCAACTCGGGCGGCCACTCCAGATAGTACGCGTCGCGACATTTGGCTTTCAGCGCTCGGAATAAAGCATAGTCTTCCAGCCAATGGGCCTCTTTCGCGCAGAATTCGTCGTAGGCAGGCTGCAAATCTTTGCGCTCACCGGCTTGAAAGTAGGTCCAAGCCTTTCCGAGCATCTGGTGTTTGAACGGAATAACGGAATCGTAATCCACTGCGCCCGCGGAGTGAGAGTCACGAGACAACTGAGACGCGCAATCGTTCGCCTTTAGCAGCCCGTCTGAGATCAGGCTATCAGGACTAATCAGCAGGCCATTGCCGGCAAATGATGATAGAGATTGATACGGCGAGTTGCCATAACCAGTAGGGCCGAGTGGCAGCGACTGCCACCAGCCTTGGCGGGCATCCTGCAGGCGATCAATCCATGACAAGGCGGACCGTCCCAGGTCGCCGATCCCATAAGGCGAAGGCAGAGACGTAACATGCAGAAGTAGGCCGGAAGCCCGGTATTCGGGCCCAAACGGCGGAACCTTGGTTATTGGAAGCGCGTCGGGCATCTCCGGATTTTTCCTTGTATATATTCTCCGCGCCTGAGGGTCGGGCTGCAAACCCGCCGAAGGCCGTTACGATTTGATGCCGCCGGTGGGAGCATCGTTGCTTGGAAGATCATGTTCTCGTATAGATCAGCTCGTAAACAAGTTCGGCCAGAACAGCGGCGGCCGAGACCAGCAGACCCATCGCCGCAACCGCGACATTTAGTCCAAGAAACCGGACGACCGCGTAAGCTAGGGCCACCAACAGCAGTATGCGGGCGATAAAACCCACCGGAGATCGCTTCTTTGCGCCGGGCGAGAGCGCATTGACCAACTGTTGCCAGCCCCAGAAACTGAGATAGGAGAGGGCGGCTCCAATCAGGAATGCCAGTCCGGCTTGGATGGTCCGCAAGTACGCTGCCACGGCGGCGCCAACGAGGCCTAAAGCGAAAATATTCCATCTGACACGGCGAATTACCTTCTTATAGAACTCCTGATCACTGTCCGACATTGGCCTTGATCATCTCATCGAATCACCTCGATCATGCCGGATGCGGCAGCTAAAAACAAGAACACAATCCCGAGGAAACTGGGCGCCGAAGGCTTTTAGCGAAACGAGTGAGTTGCAGGAAGGCCTTGAGTCGCCTTACCTCTAGGCAAGGTCGTGGCAATAAATTTCCCGTTCACAGGCCCTCCGCGGCCGAGCTCCATGTGCACGCGCACCGCGTTTGCAGTTTGTCGAAGAGACGTCGACAGTGACCCTCGCGAAGCGCGGCGCACCATCGGCTCCACCAGCCATCGAAGCGAGCCAGGAATGTCGCGGCTCAACACTACCACCTCCATCTCGACATAAACTCCGCCGTCGCGTTCCAGGTAACGCGTCATGCTGAAGAGCCGCCAAATAATTCCCTTGCCTTCGCCTTCCGGCAAAACTCGCTGTCCTGGAGCGCCGTATTCTTCTATTTCCTGGATTCGTGTTGTGCGGGAGACGCTGTATCCACGTCCATCGCCCGCCTGAACATAGCAAGATTCGTAATCCGTATCGAAGGCCGTCTTCAAAAGTAACGACTGGTTGATCAGCAGCATCGAAAAGCGGTCTGTAGCTTCGCTGGTAGCGATCACTTTGGAATCCATGACGGCCGGTTTGTATAGGTCTTTGTATCGCCCGTAATCGCGAACCACCTGGAATACATCGGTCAGAGAAACGTTTGCGATAAACACCGCGCCCACCCAATCGTGAATCAGTCCATCGGGCACCCTCTTCGGATTCTGCGGTCCCACTGGCGAAACGACAGTCTCACCGGCCCGAAGCCTCGCCACCCCATCCGGTACCTCGTCCACCCATAGGAGGGATTTGCCAGGGCTTAGCCTTTGCTGCATCCCGAGATTTGCAGAGTTGAGGTACGATTCCCAGGCGTTTAATGTGACCGGCTCCAGATTGGCAGCATGCATCGACGCTGGAAACAATAGCGCAATAAGCGCAATCAATGGGACAGCAAACCCACGGGACTTGGCCAGAGGCGACTGGGCGAATGCGCTGGTTCGTCTCATGCCACTGATAGGGCAGGTCGCCCGCCAAAGAGCAGCGGCCTGCGTCGACTCAAAAACAAGGAAATAGACTCAAAACTTGAGCCGCGCTGTGACGAAACTGTCGAGCAGCGGTGCGGCATTTGCCCAAAGACCGTCAATTTTGAATCAGTGGCGCCGCCTGGGGTCTTTGTTCGTCTTCAACGGCACTGAGAGGGAACTCCGTGATTTTTAGCTGGCCGCGTCCCACCCGCGGCGTTTCGATGGTCACGTGCGTGATGCGGACGCTGGGGTTTCCGTCCTGAAGCTGCGTATCTCGCACCACTTCCATCCGGCCCGTAAAAGCGGAAGGCGTTTTCACAAAATACCCCGCCTGCAGGATTGCGGCGCCCGTCGCGGAGTCAATCCAGAGTTGCCCTTGAATGAGTCCGTCGCGTTTTTTCCTTGGGATGATCTTGTAGACGTAGGCCGGCGCGCCGCCAGTCTCAACCTCGCCCAGATAGTGAAATTTGTAGTTCGCAGGAGTGATCGCAACGGACGACAGAGGCATGTCTTCCACTTGCTCCTGCACTGCAAGGTAGCGCGCAATCACTTCCTGGGTGACGGTGGCGTCGCCCTCAATTCCCAGCACTCGGTATTCGCCCCGCTCCGATTCGCCCGTCAGCTTCACCGCCAGCAGCCGGCTTTCTTTGTACAGACCGGGCAACGTGCCATCGATCTCCACCGCCACCGGTCCAGATTCTGTAAGTGGGTCGCGTTCCTCGGTCGAAGCGACGTATCGGGCGAAAGCCAAACTCTGACCGGACGGGGGCTGAGCGACGAACAGATCCCGGGCCACCGCGCCCCCAGGGGTAAGCAGCGCCAGGAGTCCGACAAACCCGATCATTGAGCGGGAGGAGAGCGAAGATGTTACCAGTTCCACGCCTCTACCAATGGCAGTTTGAGAGCCAAACAACCGGTGGATGGATCTGATTGAAAACAGAAACCGGCTGGCTGATGAGATTCGATCCCCGCTTGAAATGCTGACCGCCGATCGGCATCTGTTCGTAACAAACCGATCAAAAACAAATCATGCTCACTCCGGGTACGGATAGCCCTTCGCGAGAACCTTCTCCAGGCTGGCGTCGTGCCCGTAGATGTCATCGTAGAAATGCACCAGCCCGTCCTCCAGCACGATCACCGTGGCATAAAGGATCAAAACCGGAATGGGATGAACGAGATTCACCTGTTGGGACGTGGCGCCGTCCATGGCCGCGCGAATACGTTCCGCGGTCCAGCCTGGATTGTCGCGCAGGACCCACAGGGCCAAGTCCGCCGGCCTTTCCAATCGGATACAGCCGTGGCTGAAATCCCGCCTGGACTTGGCGAAAAATTCGGGGGAGGGAGTGTCATGCATGTACACGTTGTAGCTATTTGGAAAGAGAAACTTCACCCGGCCAAGCGCGTTCGTTGGACCGGGCTTTTGCCGGATGAACAGCTTTCCGGCTCGCAGTTGGGTGAGCTCCTCGCTTGTCACCGTCCCTTCCGCCACCACCGTTTGCCGGCTGTCCACAACTTCGAATCCCTTCTTAGCCAGGTAATCTGGGTCACGAAGGATATGCGGAATCAGTTCCGCTCGTGTGATGGAGTATGGCACCTCCCAGTACGGCCGAAAGACCACGTACTTCATGGTGTCGTTGAACACCGGGGTATTGTGACCGTAGGATTTCCCCACCACCACGTTCATCGTTACCGCGATGTTGAAATCTTTGTCATAGGCCCGCAAACGAAATTCGGGGATATTTGCCACGATAGGTGACTTTTGATACGAGTCCGGCATCCACCGCCAGCGCTCCAGGGTCAACCGCATTTGTTCTACGCGCCGGCTCAGGGGAACGTTTAGGTCTACCAGAGTTTGAGCGTCGATTCGTCCACTCGGATCTCTGCCATGCCGGTGCTGAAAGATCTTCACGGCGTCCACCAGGGCGCCTTCATAAATTTGTGAATCAGCCGGGACGTTCGCTTCCGCCGGAAGATCGCCGACTAGTTTGAGCAGCCGCGTAAGCCTGGGCACGCCCGGATAAGGGTCGCCGGGAATAATCGCTTTCTTGATGGGCGGCAGTTGTTCCCCATCGTCTTTGGCCGCGAGCTGCATGTAGGTTCCGAGAGCTTGGATGGTACGCCGGTACCCGGGATATGGCGGCTCCACTTGTGCCATCACGCCGGCCACATCGTTTCCGCCGACCACGTGGTCCTTAAGAAATTCGGGCAAATCGTATTTCTTGGACTCAACATCCAAGGCGAAAGCAAAATGCTTCGGATTTACTCTGCCAATGTGCAGGTCGGAAATATACCGCATCATGCAGACGGTGAGCGCGAGATCGAATTTCACGGCTTCTGCCTCGGCTGGCTCACGCGCCACGGGTTTTAAGTTGCCCAGGCGGCCGCTCCACCTAGGCCCGTCATAATCGTCTGCGGAGAGTCCTTTTTGGCCGGCTTGGAGCATCACCGCAACGGCTTGCCGCGCCTGCGCGGTCGGCTCGAGTCCCTTCACCCACCACAATGAGTACCCGTTGAACTCGTAGAACTTCTTCACGTGTTCGCGGTAATCGCTGAAGTCAGGCCAGCGCAAGTCCCCGAGACTGCCATTGCCAATCGCCGTGCGCAGCCACGCTTGACCTTCGGAACTAAGCTCTGCTGCCTTCGCATTTCTGCCAACAGTGAACAGTGCAATCAGCGTCAGCGCCGCGGATAGTTTCCTAGTGCTCATTTGTCAGCTTGCAATAGCAACTGAATTGCCAACCGAAGTTCGTTGTTTGCGGGGTATTCGGCAGGCAACAAGTGACCATGTCCGGCAAATGTCAAGCTATCGACACGGGGTGGCGACGGCCGCTCACAGGAGCGACCTTGAGCCGAAGCCTTTTCAGCACGCGCTAAGTCGGCTGCGCGATGAGCCGGTGGTGGCCCCGCAGGCGGAATGCCAAGGCCAGTAGAAAGATCCCGAACACCAGAGCATAGGCCCCGATCCACAACACGATTGCCAATGCCCCGGCTCCAGGGGCCAACAGAATCAGCAAACCGAACGCAAAGGAAAGGACGCCCATCAACACCAAAAGCCATTCATTTGCGAGAGCCTTGCGCAGGCGAACGCCGGCCACGATCTCCAGGATCCCCGTCAACATCGCCCAGAACGCGATTAGGTACAACAAAGCGATCGCGGTAATGGCGGGCCAGGCGAAGGTAATCAGGCCCGCGATAATCCCGATTACGCCTTCAATGAGAAGCGCCCACTGGTGCGACGCTACTCGGAAGAACGCTACGACGTTAAAGATACCGTCCACCAGTGAGTACGCTCCAAACAACAGGACCAGGGTGACCAGCGTTATCCCTGGGAGAAAAAACGTCGCCAGTCCGAACAGCACGGCAATCAATCCTCGAAGCGCGAGAGCCCACCAGTTTGACGCCAAGGTGTGAAGCATGGGAAACCTCCAAGGCATTAGATACCGCTGGCCAGGATCGGTGTCAAGCGGAAATGGGGCCGCGCGCAAGGACTGGCCATCGTGAAATGCCAGTCACACTGTATTCCCGAAATACTCAGCACCATACGCTGCACGATTCCTAACCCCTTGCCGTACAAACAGTAGAACGTTCGCGCACCGGGTGGAAGGAAACCTGTTCTCGCGGCATAGAGTAATACCAGGGCACTTTCCGGCACAAGCGGTGTCCATATAGACATCTGCGCACCGCGCCTTGGAGAGGAGACGATCATGAGATCGATCAGAATACGTGTGCTCGCAACCGGCGCAGCCGCCATCGCAATCGGCATCTGTGCTGAAACTACTGGTTCCGACAAGAATTCGTCAAAGAATTTATCCGGCCACGATCCCGTGTCGGTCGCGGTCGACAAGGGGATGAAGTGGCTGGTTTCCGTACAAGGCAAGGACGGCGGCTGGGGACAAGACGGCGGCGAGACTTCGTACGTCCGCCAGGGAGAGCGTCTGGAGTCCAATGGTAACGACGTCGCGAACACCGCGGTTGCGGCGGAAGCGCTCTTGCACACCGGCAACACTCCCACCAGCGGCGCATATCGCCAGTCCTTACAACGCGCTGTGAGCTTCATTCTGGCACACGTCGAGCGGAGCCCGGTGGACGGCCTCGCGGTCACAGAGCTGAACGGCACTCAGATACAGCGCAAGCTGGGACCTTACATCGACACCTTCCTCACCTCCAAACTGCTGGCTGACCTGGACGGCAATATGGGCAACGCCCAAGACAATGCGCGTGTACGGCAAAGTCTGCAAAAATGCGTCGCGAAAGTAGAGAAGAATCAGTTGAAAGACGGGAGCTGGAACATTGCGGGCGGATGGGCGCCCATTCTCGGAACATCCCTGGCTTCACAGAGCCTTTACGTGGCCAATTCCAAGGGTGTAGCGGTGGCGCCGAAAGCCATGGCCGAGGTGGATAGCTATACGGCGAAAACGTATGCGGCGCCGTCGGGCGTAGGGGGTGGTCTTGTTGTTGGCGGAAGCGCGGCGGCCGCGCCATCTGCAATGGCTATGAGAACCGCTGTGAGCGCCGAAGTCTCCGCTGTGTCGGCCGGCGTCTCGCTCTACAAGCGGGCCCAGGAACTCGAACAACTCAGCCGCACACCCGAAGACCGCAGGAAAAATGTCCAAGAGATCGGCGCCATAAGAGCTCAGCTCTCCGATCCGCGATTCGTCACTGGATTTGGATCCATTGGCGGCGAAGAGTTTTTCTCCTATCTGAACATCAGCGACAGCCTGCACCGCGCGGGCGGACCAGAATGGGAACGCTGGAATAATGACATGAAGGCTAAGATCCTGACGATGCAGAACGAGGACGGCACTTGGGCCGGTCACCACTGCATCACAGGCCGTGTCGCCGTTACCAGCGCCGCGATTTTGATGCTGGTCGCCGATCGTGGAAAATAATGACGCCGCGCTACTGCGTCGTCTTATTGTTCCTCGCGCAAGCCGCCTGCCTGAGGACGGAGCGGCCGCCTTTAGCGCGAGCGGCCGAATATCTGTGGAGCCAGCAGGCCGCTGACGGCGGGTGGCACAGCCATACCTACGGACTGTTGCGCTCCGGCCAGGCTCTCACCCCGTTCGTGCTGGAGGCGCTGCTCGAGATTCCACCGGGGGTCCGTCCACTGCCACTAGCCAACGTGGATCGCGCCTTGGCATTCATTCGAAGCAAGACGCAGCCTGACGGTGCGCTGGGCTTGGCCGATCCCAGCATTCCCGACTATCCGAATTATTCGACGGCGCTCGCCGTAAGCGCCCTCTGCCGGGCTCGCCGTCCAGGTTGGGAGTTGCAGGTCCAGCCGATGGTTGCCTACTTGCGCGCGCAACAATTCACCGAACAAAACGGCTGGCATCCCGCCGACCCGGTGTACGGCGCCTGGGGCATGGGAGGCGGCCGCCGGACGCCGCCCGATACCGGCCATGTCGATCTATCGATGACGCGCTACGTGCTGCAGGCGCTGCACGACGCCGGCACGCCCGGCTCCGATCGCATGTTTGCACAAGCGCTGGTATTTGTCGAACGCTGCCAGAATTTCGATCCAACCAAGTCAGCCGAAACCGACGGCGGCTTCTTCTTTTCAACCACCGAGTTCGACACCAACAAGGCCGGACACGACGGCAACCATTTCCGCAGTTACGGTACCACGACGGCGGACGGCATCCTAGCAATGCTGGCCGCGGGACGCCCACCGGACGATCCGCGCATTTCCGCTGCCGAGCGATGGCTCACCGCCCATCACCGAAATATGGAGGTGCCCGGATTCACTGGGGCCGCCTACCAACGATGGCCTCGAGGGCTGTCCTTTTATTACTCCTCTACCGCCGCGCAGGCCTTTCGATCGCTGCGTGTCAGGGTTGGATCAAACCTGGCCGGATCAGGCCTGGCCGAGAGCTTGAAGCGAACACAACGCCCCGATGGTTCCTGGGCAAACCCGGAAAACCTGGTGAAAGAGGATGATCCGCTCATCGCCACTGGTTTTGCCGTACGCGCCCTGGTCGCGCTCCAATAGCCGCACCGGCCGGGCCGTATCCTAGCGATGACGGGCGTGCAGGTTCGAACGATGATGAGTACTTGTGAGCCTATCTCGGTGCAGCCACCGATCAAGCTTGTGCAATAAGCCAGCCAGCCAATTCCACATTGAGCACCTCACACGGACGCTATCACAAATAATCCCCGGCGTCACTGGGGTTAACGACACGGGGTGCGATATGGGTTGCGATGTCCCGGCTAGTGGCCGCCGCCGGAGAGTTTGCGGTAATACTCGGCAACCGAGTCTTGATAGCCGGCGGGAACCTTCGCCGGGTTGGTGTTGCGTATGGTGCCCCCGTGGTTTTCGTCGAGCTGCCGGCGCAATTGCAACTCCAGTGCATCCACCTCGCTGACCAGCTGCTGATGCATTTGCTCGACCAGGCCGGGATTGCCAGGGAAACGGCTGGGATCCAGATTGCGCATTTGATCGATCAGCGCCTGCAATTCGCGACGCGCCTCCGGACTGTCCTGGACGGCGGAGCGAACCTGATTGAGAACGTTCAATCCCTGGTCAATCTGACGCTGGGTATCGGCCGGGTTGGGACCTTGCTGCGGCGCCACCGCGCGGCCGGTGATGCGAGTGTTGCCGGTATCAAAGTCGCCATAGATGTTGCCCTCGCGATTGCCCGCGCCACCGCCCGGATTGCCAACTGGGCCGGCGACACGGTTGCCGATGGGGCCAGCCTGTCGTCCGCCGCCTTGACCAGCCTGTCGTCCAGCCTGGCCGTTTTGCGCTGGCTGCTGACCTGGTTGCCCCCCCTGACCGGGTTGCCCATTGCGGGCGAGTTGGCCGGTTTGGAATTGTTGGCCGCCTGGTTGACCACTGGGCTGACCGCTTCGCTGGCCGGGACGTCCGCCGAGGCCGTCGAGCTGGTCGCGCAGACGCGATAGATCGTCCATGGCCCGGTTGAGCGCGGCGTCTTCGGAAGTGTGCTGGGTGCTGCCCAAGGCACGGGCCGCGTCGTTCACATCGCGACCCAGCTTTTGCAGATCGCTGGTGATGGCGGTTTCGGCCTGGTCGGAGAAATTGCCACTTCGCAACCCATCCGAGCTGCGTTGCATGCGTGTGTTGAGATCGCTTTCATCGATGCCATCCAGCGCGCTGCGCAGCTTGCCGGAAGCCGCTGGTTGCGTGGACGCCAGCTCGCGCGCCGAGTCGCGCATTTGCTGGGTCAGGCGAGCCAAGTCATCGGCTACCTTTTGGCGATCGTTCACCATTTTGTCGATTTCCTGGGGGGAAGGGTACTTCAGCGGCTTGCCGGAGGACTTCGCGGCATTCTGCTGAGCCATCAAGTCGCGCACCTGATCCGCTTGCTTCTTTTGCTGGGCCGCCAATTGATCGGCCGTTTGGGCCATCGAACTCAGGCGACCGGCGGCGTCCTGCTGCTCCAGGCCGCCAAGCAGATTGGAGGCTTCGCGCAAGCGGTCCGCGGCACGGCGGGAATCGGCCGCGCTGGCATTCTGAGAGGCGGCTCGCCGCATATCGTCGTTCGCTTGACGCAGGCGGTCGAGCGCCTGTTGGGCCGCTTGGCGGCGGCTGTCGGCGGCTTGTTCCGGGGATTGGTCCGTGGACTGCTGCCCCCCGCTTTGCCCCCCCTGCCGGCCGGATTGGCCCGAGGCTTGGCCGGAACTGGACTGCCCCGAAGATGACGCGCTCTGGCCGTTTTGTTGCCCGCTCTGCTGGCCTTGCTGTCCTTGCTGCCCCTGTTGGCCTTGTTGCCCCTGCTGACCTCGCTGGCCATTTTGATTGAGCTGTTGCT
>Ga0206991_10155_pt1 | contig 20641 bp, 18 predicted proteins | sample Alteio_BWMinCont_9_FD_153286 | JGI IMG/M metagenome (GOLD analysis project Ga0206991, IMG submission 153286) | Enriched cells from forest soil in Barre Woods Harvard Forest LTER site, Petersham, Massachusetts, United States -... | ecosystem: Environmental > Terrestrial > Soil > Temperate forest >...
CCACGCGAGGAGAGTAGAATCCGGTTGCGGAACGCAAATGCCGGCGCGCCATCTTTAGCCATTCGAGCCCCTGCCACAGGCTATAGAAGCCTTGCAGTATCTGCTCCACAATCAAGAAATAAAACAGCGCGATCACAAAGGGAGAATATCAAAAGAGTTATCTTACAGGTGTGTGAGTTTTGTTCTTGTGGCGCGATCGCAAACCCTTCTAAGTACCTTCCTTGAAGGCAGCTTTACTCCTGCAGCACGAGCTTTGGGACTGCTGGGGGCGAACGGCGCAACCGAAGCGTCAATGGCGAGACCGCGTACTCATGCGCCTCTTTGGCTTAGCTGAAGATCGCGCGTGGCCCTTTTTGCCGCGTGCGGAAAGCCTCTTGGCAGTGGCTCGGGTTTTTGCCCTTGCCTTCGGTTTAGTGGTTGGCCTGGCTTTTGACGTGGTGTTTTGTCCGCTTCTGGAGGACGGCCCACTACGATACGAAATGGGGCGTCCGAGTTGTCCGAAGATACGCGTGCCCGTGCGCAAGAGATGTGCCTGAAAGGCGACTGCGGCGCGGCGAGCCTGCTCCATTATCGCTGGATCGAGCAGAATAGCGCAGCGATCCGGAAACGGGCTGTCGCCGCCCGATGCCCCCCGCGCGAGCATCTTCGGATTGCGCTCGCGCCACTTGGCATACATCTCCAAGTCGCGGTGGAAGGTCTGCGTTTCAACCCCGGCTTCGGCCGAGGGCCATTCCAATGCGCGGCCCAGGGCTTGGAGAAACTCGGTATAAAATACTTCGCATAAGGCCAAATCTTCGGGGCGCGGCTTGCGTGGGAGCCCAAAAGCCCGAGGCAACAGGCGGCGCACTTCCGCAGCGATGAGAAGGAAGGCTTCACGACTGATGGTGGATTCGATCTCGCGGAGTCGCTCGAGATTCGCAATGACTTTGTGCCGGTCGTGCCGCTCCGCGTAGCCACGAACAAATTCCATGGTCATTGCGTCGCGGGCGATGGCCCTGACGAGTAAGTGCGCCAGCTCGCCTGCGTGAGTCAGAAAAAGTCTTCGCCTCGCGGCCATGGCGCTCAACGTGAGGCATAGTGCGGGAGTAGCGCAAGCAAAATTTACAAAGAAAAAGGCCTGACTGATATCGGTCAGGCCTTTTCTTCCGTTGAGAACGTTGTGTTGCCCCTTCAGTGTACGGCTGGTGAAGCGGGCGAGGGTGCTTGAGGTGGTCGAGGACCCACTTCCAGCCCGAAGCCTGACGGAGCCGGACCAAGCGCGAGATCGAGCGCCTGTTCGGCTGTTTTGACATAGTGGATCTGCATTCCTTCAGGCAGTTCGGGGAAATCATCGGCCACGTTCAGCTCATTTTCAGCAGGCAGAATCACCTCGCGGATGCCGGCCCGCTTGGCCCCAAGGACCTTTTCTTTGATCCCGCCAACCGGCAGCACGAAGCCGGAGAGCGATATCTCTCCGGTCATAGCCACCCTGGGCCTGACCGGACGTCCGCTGAGCAGGCTCACGAGCGCTGTGACCATGGCGACGCCAGCCGAAGGACCGTCTTTGGGCACGGCGCCCGAGGGCACATGGATGTGAATGTCCTGCTTGCGGAAGAAGTCCGCATCGATGCCATAGCGCTGGGAATTAGCACGCACCCAAGAGAGCGCCGCGGTCATTGATTCTTGCATGACCTCACCCAAATGCCCGGTCATCGTGAACTGCTTGCCGCCGCGCATGCGAGTCGCCTCGATGAAAACGATATCGCCGCCAGCGGGCGTCCAGACCAAGCCGATGGAAACGCCAGGCTGCTTGACGCGGTCCTCGACTTCGCGCTCCGCGCGGAATCGCGGAACCCCAAGGGACTCACGAACCACGGCCGGTGTGACGACCATGCGGTCCATTTTCCCCTCAGCCAACCGGCGAGCTTGCTTTCGCGTGATGGTGGCAATTTCGCGTTCGAGATTGCGCACACCGGCCTCGCGCGTGTAACTGTGAATCACTTCGCGTAAGCCCTCATCGGTGAACTCGATCATCTCGCCGACCTTCAAACCGTGCTCGGCGGCTTGCTTGGGGATGAGATATTTGTTCGAGATGTGCAGCTTCTCGACCTCGGTGTAGCCCGCGAGCTCGATAATTTCCATACGATCCCGCAAAGGCTCCGGGATCGGATCCATCCAATTGGCCGTGGCGATAAAGAGCACCTTGGATAGATCGAAAGGCACATCGAGATAGTGGTCACGGAACGCCGAGTTCTGTTCAGGGTCAAGGACCTCCATTAGCGCCGAAGACGGATCGCCACGGAAGTCACGGCCAAGTTTGTCGACTTCGTCCAGCATGAAGACCGGATCGTTGGTTTCCGCGCGGCGCAGACCTTGGATGATCTGTCCGGGCAGAGCGCCAATGTAAGTGCGGCGATGGCCGCGGATTTCCGCTTCATCGTGCATGCCGCCGAGGGAAATGCGCACGAACTTGCGTCCGAGTGCCCGAGCGATCGATTTGCCGAGCGAGGTCTTGCCCACACCCGGAGGCCCGATGAAGCAAAGGATCGGCCCGGCTGTAGCTTCTTGACGGCAAGATAATCGAGGATGCGCTCCTTCACCTTTTCGAGGTCATAGTGATCCTCGTCCAGAATCTTCTGGCCGTTGGCAATATTGATTTCCGGCGCTCCAGAAGATTTTGTCCACGGCAGCGCGGTCATCCATTCCAGATACGTGCGCGCCACCATGTATTCGGCCGAGGCCGGAGTCATTTTTTGCAGGCGCTTCAATTCGCGGTCGCACTCTTTGCGCGCCTCAGCAGGCATGCCAGACTCATCCAGCTTGGTGCGCAGCTCGTCGATTTCCGCCTGAGCATCGTCGGATTCGCCCAGCTCCTTCTGAATAGCCTTCATCTGCTCGCGGAGCAGATATTCGCGCTGACTCTGACTTACTTGCTCCTGGACCTGCTCCTGAATTTTATTGCGCAGATCCAGCACCTCGATCTCTTTCGACAATTCCCGGACCAAGGTTTCGAGCCGCCTGCGCACATCGGCGGTCTCCAGCAACTCCTGGCGAAGGAGAGTCGTCAGAGATGGGAGATTTGCAGCAATGAAATCGGCCAGCCGCACGGGGTCTTCGATATTCAAAGCCACCGTTTGCAGGTCATCGGAGAGTTGTGGCGATCGCGCCACAACGTCGCGGAAAAGCTCGCGTGCGTTGCGCTCGAGAGCGGATAGCTCCGTATCTCGCGCCCCTATCAGGTTTGTGACGGGCTCGACGTGGGCGCGCAAGAACGGCTTCAGGCTCACCACGTCCACCACGCGGATGCGCTCCAAGCCCTCGACAAAGACGACCAGATTGCCGTTGGGCATCTTCACGGTCTTGTGAAGCTTGGCCATCGTACCTACGCGGTGCAGATCCACCTCGGTGGGGTCTTCCACACGAGGATCAAGTTGCGCGATCACCGCCAAAAGGCGCTCTTCGCCCTCCAAGGAATTCAGCAGCGCCAAAGAACTCTCACGTCCCACGGTAAGTGGCAAAACTCCGCCCGGGAACAGCACGGTATCGCGGACAGGCAATACGGGTAACTCAGGTGGAACCACAATTTTGTCAGGCATAGTCCCCTCTGGCGAAAGACACAAGCTTAAGGAGCATGTGTGTCGCCATGTCCGGTTAGATGAAATCAGTTCATTAAAGGATGCAAATGATCAACATTCACACGCTAAATAAACATGAGTATATCACACTAAGCTAGCCCAAACAGATGAACCACGGGCGCTGCAAACGTATGGGTAAACTTAGCATCTTCAGCAAATTATCGGCACAATAACTCATTTCGCCTTTAGATACTCCCGCCGTACAAAAGTCACAACATCTTCACGGCTGCGCAGGCGTCCCTCCAGCTGCTCTTCCTCGACGGCCTGTAGTATCTCGCTAAAGATCGGTCCTGGTTTGAAACCCAGGGCCTTCAAGTCCTCCCCAGTCAGCAGCCGCTCAGGGCGGACCTCGTCTGGCGGCGTTTCCCGGAGAAAGCGGGAGACAAAGTCATAAGCCTCAAGATTGCCATGGCTTGCCAGGCAATCGAGCTGGTGGAGTGGGAGATGCTCTTCTTCAAACCTTGGCAGGCGCACAAAGCGCTTAAGCGTCGCCTTGCGCATCTGAAAGACGTCTTTGAAGCGAAGGTGGTTAGCAATAAGTGCTGAAATCTGCTCGGTGTCATCGACCGAGAAACGGAGTCGGCGGCAGATTGCGGCAGCCATTTGGGCGCCGACCTCGGCATGGCCGTCAAAGCGAATGCGATCACCGGTGTCCTGAGCCGATTTGAATGTTGGAGGCTTGCCAACATCGTGCAGGAGAACGGCCCATGCAAGCGTTGGAGGCGAACTCCTGGGCAAGCGCTCAAGCATAAGCAGAGTGTGCACCCAAACGTCGCCCTCCGGATGAAATTCCGGAGGCTGAGCGACTCCCTTCATAGCGGAGACCTCCGGCAGGCAGGTGTCCAGCAGATGGGTTGAGTCAAGAAGCTCGAAAGCCCGGCGGGCAGCTCCCTCGGTGAGAAGCTTCGTCAGTTCCTCGCGGAGCCGCTCAGCCGACACCTGGGTAATATGCGGCGCCGCAGCCGTAACGGCCGAAAAAGTCGCCGGTTCGATAGCGTAGCCGAAACGGGCGGCAAAGCGGACGGCGCGCACCATGCGCAGTCTGTCTTCTCGGAATCGGACTTCCGGCGTGCCGATCGCGCGCACAATACCCTGCTGCAGGTCGTCGCGTCCGCCCACGAAATCCAGGATCTGCTGCGTGTCGATATCCAGCATCAGTCCATTGATCGTAAAGTCGCGGCGGCGAACATCTTCTTCAGGCAGATCGGAGTACTCAACGCGGTCGGGATGGCGCCCGTCGGAATAACCGACGTCGGAGCGAAACGTAGCGACTTCAACCTGCGCGCCATCGGCCATGACAAGAATGACGCCGAAGCGCGCACCGACATCGACACTCGAGGGGAAGAGCTGCTGCACACGAGCAGGATGGGCGTCGGTAGCGACGTCATAATCCTCGGGTTCGCGGCCCAGCACGAGATCGCGAACGCAACCGCCCACCAGATAGGCCTTAAATCCGGAGGTGTGGAGCGTGCGGCAGATATCCGTCGCGAGTTCGCGCGCGGTCATAGTTCGATTATGCGGCAGCGGGAGTGCGAGGCCAAGCGAGGAGAAATTTAGTCGTTACCTTTGCAGCGGGCGCTGCCAAGAACTAATCATCTTTGGAACTGCCAACGCTGGAACTGCGGAGCGATCCGCCAAACTGAATCTTTCCAAAGCCGAAGCGGTCTCGAAGTCGATCGGCGGCGCGGGCCAATTTCTCGAGTTTCTCCCGCCGCTCGGGGTTGAAAAGATCTATCTGGTTTGCGCCGTGCGACAGCGCTGCGAATTCGATCCCGATCAGGCGCACGGCGCGGTTGTCCCAATGCAGCTCGAAGAGCCGCCGCAACGTCGCCAGGAATATGGGGTCAAGATGAGTGGGATCCGGCAAGGTCTTCGAGCGGGTGATCGTTTGGAATCCGGCGTACCGAATGGTGAGGGTAACTGTACGAGCGTCAAGCCCCGAATCGCGGAGGCGCTTGGCTCCCTTTTGGCAAAGCCGGCTCAGCATCGATTCGAGCACTGAGCGATCGCGCGCGTCGGAGCCAAAGGTGTGACTATGAGAGATGGACTTGGGCTCGGCATCGACAAAAAATTCGTAAGAGTCTTCCCCGCGCGCTTTCCGGTAGAGCGCGACGCCCCAGCGCCCGAACATCTCTTCTAATCGCTCCATTGGAATGCCGGCGAGTTGCCCCACCGTTTCAATGCCCATGGTTCGAAGGGCTACTTCGGTGACGCGGCCGATCCCCGGGATGCGGCGCACTGCGAGGGGATCGAGGAACTTGGCCTCCGCACCCGCGGGAACCCACAACAGGCCCTGCGGTTTGGCCTGGTCCGAGGCGACCTTTGCGACCAAGCGCGTGCGAGCCAGACCAGCGGAGCAGGGCAACGCCGTCTTCACGCCGATTTCCGTCAGTAACGAGTGAGCCGCCGCAAGAGGAGGTCCGTACAAGCGGCTTGTTCCGGAGAGATCGAGGTAGGCCTCATCGATGGAAGCCATCTCCACAACCGGCGAAAATCTGGAGAGAATCGTGGCGATGCGATCGCTCCATTCGGTGTAAAGATCGTGGCGTCCTTCAAGGAAAACGGCATGAGGGCAAAGCCGTCCGGCGGTGCGCAGGGGCATGGCCGAGTGAATGCCAAAGCGCCGCGCTTCGTAACTCGCGGCCGCCACTACACCGCGACGGTCCGGCTGTCCACCGACAACGACTGGTTTCCCGCGCAATTCCGGATGCTCAAGCAATTCCACCGAAACGAAGAAGGCATCCATATCCACATGGAGAATGGGAGTCGTATCCAACGGAAGCGGAGAGGCCTCACGTTTGGCGCGGAAATGGGCGAGGCGAGGCATGGAACGCTGTGGCTCATTGTCTCACCATATCGGCTCACATCCTATTGGTCGGTAAGGACAGCGCGTGGCAGAGTGGAGCAGAGAGAGTCAGGTCGAGAGCTGGGCCGAAACAACACGCTCAATCCCAGCCAAATCGCGGGTCACCTCTACGGCGCACCATCCGCTGGCGGACAGGAGGGATCGAACGTAGTCCGCGCCGTCGTATCCGACTTCGAGCACGATCATTCCCTCTGGGCGCAGCAACTGTGTGGCTTGCGCGATGAGCCCGGGATATAGATCGAAGCCGCGATCACCGGCAAAGAGCGCTTCCGCTGGCTCGTGCTCGCGCACCTCACGCGGCAGTTTCGCGGCGTCGTTACGGCCAACGTATGGAGGGTTGCTGACGATCAAATCGAACGAGTTCCGAGCCCGCCATGAAAGTTCCGCGAGAGCCGGAAGCAGGTTCGTCTCGTAAAACTGGATGCGATTCGATACGGTGTGGCGCGCGGCATTTGATCGTGCATAGTCGAGGGCGAGAGCAGAGATATCTGTGGCAATGATCTCCGCGTGGGGCAGTTCGCAGGCCAGCGCGATGGCAATGCAGCCGGAGCCTGTACCGACATCCGCAATCCGCACCGATTGGCTCCGCCGCGAGCCGACGCGAGCCAACACAACCTCGACGACGTGTTCGGTTTCGGGCCTGGGAATCAGCACGCCCGGACCTACTTCGAAGTCCAGCCCCCAAAACTCCTGGTGGCCGGTAAGGTATTGTGTAGGAACACCGGCACTGCGGCGCTCAATGAGGTCATCGTAGGCAGCCGCCTGTTCGGGGCTCAATTCGTCTTCGGGATGGGCGTAGAGCCAGGCGCGGTCCCGTTGGAGGACGTGCATCAGGAGCAGTTCAGCCGCCAATGGAGGGGAAGGCACTGTGCATCGATCGAGGCGTGCAACACCCTTTCCTAAGGAGGCTCGAAGCCCCTCAGCACGGAGAGCCACGCCCGAAGGCTCCGCAGCTTTCACGCTTCCACCAATTCGTGTTTCAGTCGCTCCGCTTCGTAGTGCGTGACCAGGGCGTCCACCATGGGCGCAAGCTTTCCATCCATTACGTCGGTCAGTTGATGCAGTGTGAGCCCGATGCGATGGTCGCTCACTCGATTTTGCGGGAAATTGTAGGTGCGAATTTTTTCCGAACGGTCGCCGGTTTTGATCTGGCCACGCCGCTCGGCAGCGATCTGGTCGTGCTGTTTCTGCTGCTCCACTTCGTAAAGTCGTGCGCGAAGCACACGCATAGCTTTCGCGCGATTTTTGATCTGCGACTTCTCGTCCTGCTGTGAGACAACCAATCCACTGGGCAAATGCGTGATGCGCACGGCCGAATAGGTCGTGTTTACAGACTGCCCGCCGGGGCCTGACGAGCAGAAAGTATCGATACGCAGGTCCTTGGCCTCGATCTTGATGTCGATCTCGTCGGCTTCGGGCAGCACGGCGACAGTAGCGGCGGAGGTATGGATGCGACCCTGCTGCTCGGTAGCGGGCACGCGCTGAACGCGATGCACGCCGCTTTCGTACTTCAGCTTGGAATAGACCTTGTCACCCTGAATCGCGGCGACAATATCTTTCACGCCTCCGAGCGAGGAAGGTGAGCTTTCCAGCACCTCAACACGCCATTTCTGGGACTCCGCATAGCGGGAATACATGCGAAAAAGCTCGGAGGCGAAAAGAGCGGCTTCGTCGCCGCCGGTACCGGCGCGAATTTCGAGAATTACGTTTTTATCGTCGTTCGGATCCTTTGGCAGGAGCAGCCGCTTCAATTCGGCTTCCACGATATTTCTACGCTCGAGCAGTTCGTGCTCCTCTTCGTGCGCGAGCTGCTTCATGTCCGCATCTTCGCTCTCGACCAGCATCTGCTTGGTATCGCGCAGGCCCTTATCCAACGCTTTTAACTCGCGATATTTCTCGACAACCTGGGAGAGATCCGCATGAGTGCGTGCGAGCTTCTGGTAGCGCGAAGAGTCGCCCAAAACTTCCGGCGAAGATAATTGAGCCGTGAGTTCCTGGTAGCGCGATTCAATGTTGTCCAGTTTTTCGAAAAGCGTGACAGTGGCCATAGGTGCACCTGTAAGCAAGAGATCGAAATTTTAGCCCCGTTTTACGAACCGCAGAAAGAGTTGAGACGACGCCAAACGGGCGCCTTTCGGCAGGCGGGCAAGCTAATAAAAAGCGGCAAACATCTCGATGAACCTGTTTCCAGAATAGACGCTAATCGAAGCGAAAGCAATCACCCTCAAACGGCGCCGTTTCATGCCGGCGAGTGCTTTGGCGCGGCAGTTTCGTCCACGCGATCAAAGGCGCGATTTACCAGGCAAAGGACAATCGCGGTAATGGCGCCGTCCACCGGCGCTTGCCACAGGTTGCGGCCGGCCAGCGCGTCCGCGGCTTTCAAAACAGCACCGAAGAGAATCTCGCCGAATTCGCCGGAGCGGATCGACAAGAGAGCGCTTTGCGCACGAATCAGGCCCAAAATCAGCAAAAACGCGAGAGCTGCTCCCGATGGCAACCAGACCCACAGGGAGTGGGTTCCCAAAACTCGCATCGATCTGCGCAGCAGAAAAGCAAACAGCAAAACTGCAGTCGCACCGAAAACGAGAGAAAAGAAATAGGTCGTCAGCAGATTCGCGGCAGTCTCGAAATCGCCTGCCAGCGCGTCCCCCGCCCATAGGAGAAGTGAGACCACAAAGCAGCCAATCACCCAGGCTGCGAGATAGTAGGCCAGAGTTCCGCGGCGCGTCATATGCGGCGCTCAATATTGGGGAACTCCTGCCAGACTTTGACGCCGCAGAAGTGAGATCCCTCAGTACAAATGGGAGTGGCAATTCCGGCGCGCACGTAGCAGGGAGGGCCGATATAAGGGGCAAGTTCGGGCATGGCGGTGCGCACCTGCGCCACCTCTTCCATGGAAGCCTGGTAGATCTCCTCTTGAGCATTAAAGCAGGTACGCATGGTCCATTTGTGCAGAAGATGCAGCAACGAGCCGGACTCCACCAGGCGGATCGCTTTGGCGTTTGGCAGGAGGTACAGAGCGAATTCCCGCGGAACGCCGCGATCGAGCAACTCATTTTTTGCCGCCCAGGCATCCTGCATCGCACGTTCGTAGACCTCGCGGGCCCTTTGGCTGTCGCGAATGAGCATGGGCATGATGAAGTCCGGGGCAGACGTATCGGTCAAGATGAGCAAGGGCCGCGATCCCGGAACCATACGGTGGCGTTGGTCCTGGCTATCGGCACTATGGCTAAGCTTTTTGGCAAAGGTGAAGTTTGCGTGCTGCAGAGGGCGCATCAACGGCGCATGTACGCCGACATTCAGCGTCTCAAGACGATAAGGATTGCATGCGGGATTGAGCATGCGGTTCAGCGCTTCCTTATCCGGACACTCGGTCTCCGTGAGGCCTACGACGGCCCGATAGGCTTGGGCCATGACACGCGGGGCTGAGGGAGAATAATCGATCAATAAGGATGTCCGTCCATCGAGTTGGGCGTCGAATTCGCGAGCCTGCGCGTCGCCAGTGCCTCCCGACTGACCGGGTTGCCATTCGGGAAGTTCTTCGAGCGGACCTTTGTCAAAGCGGTCAAAGAACTCCGCATCTACTTCCCGGACGCGCGCAAGCATTTCGCCAATGACCGCTCGCGCTTCGGCCGGCGTATCCGAGGCGCCCTGCATACGCCAAAGGCGATGTAAGACCACACCAGAAAGCGTGTGTACCATCGTAGTGGCGGCGGCCACAGGCAAGACATAACGCGCAACTTCGATGGCTCGCTTTTCGGCTTGCCGCTCCACTTTTTCAATCCGACGGGGGTGCGACATGGTGCCGATATTCCAGATGTCGCCCAGAATGCGGCGAGCGTCATCTTTCAGCAATGAGGTCAATTCACGATAAGCGCTCCAGGCGCGGGCGATAGCGCGCTCAAAGATCTCTTTTTCAGCAACGCCGAAATGGTCCCCAAGCTGAGGAACATAGGCGAGCGCGCGATCCAGGCGGACGTAGCGCTGACTCTGCTGCTCGGAGTTGTAGAAAGGATGAGCGTGTAGAAAGGACCAGACGAATTGCCGGCTAACGTTCTCCAAGCCAAATTCGAAATGAGCGTGCTGATAGACGGTATGGTGGCCGGCGTAGAAGGTGGCCGCACCGATGGTGGTGCGCTGCTTTTCGGTGACCTCCGCCGGAGAGATCAGGCGCGGGGCGTAGCAGGTGCGCGCAGCGGCAATGGCCGAATCATAAGGATGCGCGAACGAATTACGCAGCGTCACCCGCGCGACGGCCTGCTCGACGGCCAGCGCCGCCGCCTGGACTTCACCCGGAGTGGATGGAGAGGCCATGCTGGGCAAAATTCTACACCGTGCCTGCCTGGCCGAACAGCAAAGCTATTTCTTGGCTTTGGCGGCTTGCTGGGCTTGCTGCGCCTGAGCGGCCTTTTCGTATTTACGCGTGAACCGTTCGACACGGCCGGCCGTATCCAGCAATTTCTGCTTGCCGGTGAAAAAGGGATGGCAACTGGAGCAGATTTCAACTCGCATCAGATTGCCCTTATACGTCGAGCGCGTCTGGAATGCATGGCCACAGGCGCAGTGAACGGTAATTTCGTGGTAATCGGGATGAATGCCGGTTTTCATGTTGGCTCCCTCCGCATGCCGGTCTGCGCGTCTTCCCGCCCTCGGCAGGACCTGCAGTCGCGTCGCTAGGCTTGCGGGCGATACTAATAGTACGCGATCGGGCACCGGTTTCCAAATGGGCGCGTTTTGGGCGGGGCAGCACTTTTCGGTAAATTGGCGCTCAATTTTACTTGTTCGACTGTCAAAGCAAGTATAGCGTGCGGTAGATGCAAGTCGCCGTTATCACCGACAGCCCGCAGAACTGTAGCGTTAGTGGCACGCTCGATCTTCGCGAGGATCCCGGGGCCGTCGAACGCATTGAAATCGCGCGCCGGCACCCGGCGCTTCGCGGGTTCTTGCTGAGTTTAAACGCGGAAGAATCACCGTTTTCGACCTTGGGTTGCAAGGTGTGGAATGACGACCAGGAGGGCGCCGAACGCTGTATTTTTGCTTCGCGCGTTGACCTGCTTCTATCTCACGATTCCGCACGGCTGGGTCAAGAGCAGTATGAGGAGTTCGCGCGACGCCTGGCTACGCTACTTGAGCGCGAGCCGGGAGACTCCATTCGGGCGGAACTGCATATCGCGCGTGCGGAGATCTCGCGGGGCCCTCAAGGATTCTGCCTGCGGCTTTTTCTCTACGCCCGCGGAGCACGGCCGGAGCAGGCACAGTTGCGCTGGGGCTTGGGTATGGCGCGTGTACAGCAGGCATTGCTCTTTGTGGCACGCGCGATTCGCAACCAATCCGGCGCTGGGGTCATGAACTAAGCGGCGAGGTCCTCTTATGAAACGAACGCGCAACCCACCCGCACTTTGCCGCTGCTTGCCTGGACCTGATATATCTTCTTAAGGGCGACCCGCACGGGAGGGAGAATAGGAACGTGGAGCACCGCTGAAAAGCGGGACCCCAACTCTTCCGAGGCGTCCATTTCCAGCGCCACCCCACCATAACCCAAATCCACTACACGCGCCGTGCTTTGTGGGCTATCCGCCAACTGGGCGTACGCGCGGGTTCCGGCGAGTGAAACTCGCTCCCACTTCCGCTTTTCCGATGCCGGCAGCGAAGCAGGCGACGGAGGAATTTGCGTCGAACTTGTCGCTGGAGCGCCGGCGGGACGAAACGGGGCAGTTACGGCCGCAGAGGGAACTTGCGGTTTTGATTGCTGTGCGTTGGCTCCGCGCTGCAAATGCTTCATTTCGTACAACCGCTGATCGGCAATGCGGACCAAAACGTCTTTCTGGTCACCGTCCGCAGGGAAGACCGCAATTCCGAAGTCCAGAGCGAGTCCGACACTTGCCTGTACAGACTCTACAGCGGCCCCGAAATTAGCACGGATGCGACGTGCCAGCGTGTTGGCTTGCTCGGCATCGGAATGCACAAGCAGGAGCGCGAATTCGTCGCCGCCAATGCGGAAGGCATAGTCTGACGTTCGAAGGGATTTGCGCAGTGTGGCAGCGGCAGTCTTCAGGAATAAGTCGCCCTGAGGATGACCGAATCGATCGTTGACCTCTTTGAATTGATGAAGATCGAGAATGACCAGCGCGAGATGCTGGTTGTATCTCAGCGCACGGTTCAATTCCTTATCAAAGTGCTCCTCGAAAAGGCGCCGATTGTAAAGTTCGGTAAGGGGATCAGTAGCGGCACTGAACTGCAATTTCTTCAGATCCTGATACTCCATCAGAATGGGCACACGCAAATAGGTGGAGGAGGCCAGGACATCCACCATGGCGGCCTTGAGCGAAATGGGTTTGTCCAAGGTGTCCGCCAGTTGGCGACGCCGCTCGAGGATCTGGTCCCAATAGTCGGAACTGACGGTTTCGCTCAGATCTAGTTGAGCAATGGTTTTGAAAAAGCGCTGTAGAAATTGGCCGCGTGGTACGCGGTCGAGGTTTTCGAGCGTCTCCGCCAGCAACTCAAGGAACGAATCCTCGGGAGGCGTGCCGCCGTGTGAGGGCTCACTTGGGCTAGCCATCGGTTTCAATCCGACGAACAACCCAGCGTACCCCAACGGGGATTTGGGATAACAGACTGGTTCGATTTAGTAGGGTGCACGCCTAGGGCCATTTCATTCCTCACGTCAGGGTGGCAATAGAGCCAGCAAGATCAGCATCCGGTGTAACTTACGGGCGTTCCGTAGAGAAGAATTTATGGCAATCGTCGTAATTCGAGGGAAATGGTTTTCACAAAAATGCGACGAGCCCGTGGCCGGATAGGTCCGGGCAAGACGCCGGGTTCGGGCCGAACCGAACGATTTCGGGCAACCGAACGAACCAGTCGAGTGCACATACACGACCACTAAGGGAGAGACGCTCCATATGTGTACTAGTACCTGCCTCAGGTGTTGTGTGTCCCGGCTAATTGCTGTCTTTCGAGAAGGCTGTTTTCGTGAGGTTAGGGAACCACTTATCCTGCGTCGACGAGATGTGGAAAACGCTTTCCTTTCGGCCCTGTAAGCCCCTTGTTTTGTTACGTGGCCCTCTCGAAAATCCGCCAGAATGGAACTTATTTACCATTGACACTTTGCTGCAGCATTTGACACTATTCTACGCGATAATCGATCACAGACGATCGAAGTTCGGCCTACGTCCCTTAGCGTCAGACGCATAAAAGCATTTGGGAGGCGATTTTGCGGCACGCTATTGCTGTCGATGCTCAAGCAAACGAATCGGTACCGCTCAGTCTGACGTTGGGCCTGCTGGACCGGCTTGAAATTCCGTTGCTAGTCACCAACTCTACCGGGCGATTGCTGCTGGTAAATGATCGTGCCCGGGAGGCTTTAGGCTTGCCCGAGGATGCGGGTTGGAAGCGTCTCAATCTGTTCGCCGACGTCTTGCGGATGGATCCGCAGGTACTGCTCGGCCAGATCGAAAGTGGCGAGAGCGAAGTGGATTTGCAGTTGGATGGCGCGTCAGGAAAGCTTCGCGCGCGGCTGGAACGGCTGCCAAATTCCGAGTGGCTGGTAATGCGGCTCGAACCAGCCGGGAGCGCACCCTCCGCGATCGTGGAGGACCAGGCGAATCAGCCAACGGTTCAGTCGTTATTGCAGGAACGAGAGATTACCTACCGAAATCTGCTTGCTGCCTATCTGCGTTTGCAGGAAGTGAATCGGCAGAAGACGGTGTTTCTTGCTTCAGCGGCTCACGAGCTGAAAACTCCGCTGGCAGTAATCAAAGGCTATTACGATCTGTTACTTTCGGGCTCGCTGGGCAAGCTCAACGAAAAACAGTGCGACATTCTGCAAGAGTCGAAAGAGAGCTGTGAGCGGCTGGTTCGGCTCGTTTCCATGTTCTTGAACTACTCCACGTTGGAAAGCGGCAAGCTCGTGCTGCATTTGCGCGACAACGATCTTCGCGATTGCCTGACGGAGCTCGTGACGCGCTGGCACGAGGCTTTCCAGCGGAATCATGTGCGACTGGAATCTTCATTAGATGAAAACCTGCCGATCTTCAAATTTGATTATCAGAAGGTGCAACAGACCGTCGCTAATTTGCTCGACAACGCGCTGAAACACACGCCCACGGGCGGTTGCGTCACGATGCGTGCCGATCTTCATTTCTGGGAACGCCGCGTGGCGAAGGAGCTTCCCGCCGCAGACCGCCGGCGGCAGCGGAATCAACAACCGAATTGCGTTCGCATCGCAGTAAGCGACACCGGCGCCGGCATCGCTCCCGAGCATCACCAGGAAATCTTTGAGGATTTCGTCCGGGTCGACCGAACATCCTCCGGGATGGGACTGGGGCTGGCGATAGCCAAGCGGCTGGTTCAAGCGCACCGGGGAAAGATTTGGGTAGACAGCGAGTTACGCCGAGGCTGCACGTTTACGTTCCTGCTGCCAACAGACAATCAATGAGCCGCACACGTGTGGCCACAGACAAAGGTGGAAATGCATGAGTGACAAAGAACGCATTCTGGTCGTAGACGATGAACCCAGCATTCGCAAATACCTGCAGACCTTGCTCGAGGTCGATGGCTACAACGTGACCGCTGTAGCGTCCGGCCCAGAAGCGCTGGAATCGGTGCAGGAGGGGCCCCGCCCTGACTTCATCATTCTCGACGTGCTCATGCAGGAGATGAACGGACTGGAGACGCTGCGCCAACTCATGCAAGTGGACCGGACGCTCAGCGTGATCATGCTTTCCTGCTCGAACGAGGTCACGACAGTCGTCGAAGCCATCCGTCTGGGCGCTCAGGACTATCTGACCAAGCCGTTTGAAAAGCCGGAACTCGATGCGGCGATGCTGAAGTGCCGCCAGAAGATGGATCTGCGCAAAGAGAATCAAGCGCTGCGGGAGTATTGCGATCATTTGACCGAGGACCTCTCATTTTTGGCCGCCAGCCCGCAGATGGTGCGCATACGGCAGCAAATCCTCCAGATCGCTCCGGTGGACGTGCCGGTGTTCATTTGCGGAGAGAGCGGGGTAGGCAAAGAAGTAGTCGCGCGCATGATTCACATGCGCTCCTCCCGGCGAAATCAAGCCTTCATCAAAGTCAACTGCGCCGCCCTACCGGGAGAATTGCTCGAATCAGAGCTTTTTGGTTATGAGCAGGGAGCATTCACCGGAGCGGTGCGCTCCAAGCCGGGGAAGTTTGAATTGGCAAGCAAGGGCACCATTTTTCTGGATGAAATTGCCGAGATGAGCCCGCATCTGCAGGCCAAGCTTCTCCACGTCCTGCAGGACCATCAATACTCAAGGCTCGGTGGGCGTCACATGGTTGGGGTCGACGTACGGGTGCTCGCAGCAACGAACGTGGAGATTCAGGAAGCCATGAAATCCGGCCGCTTGCGCGAGGACCTCTACTACAGACTGAACGTTCTCTCCATTAATGTTCCACCCTTGAGAGAGAGGACGACGGAAATTCCCTTACTTTTCAGGCACTTTCTCAATAAGTATAGTGAGAAGTTCCAAAAGGAGCCCCCGAATCCCTCGGAGCATTTGATGGAAGCTGCTATTCGGTATGCCTGGCCGGGCAACCTCCGTGAGTTGGAGAACTTTGTAAAGCGCTACGTCATACTCGAGGATGACGAGGGCAGTTTCCGGGAACTGGTAGAGATGGCCGCCGCTCGGCAGCGCATCTCCCCGCGCGAAGAGCCTTCGCCGGCAAGGCAGCAAGGTCTCAAAGCCCTAGTCAGGGGGCTCAAGGACGAGGCCGAAATGGAAGCTATCGCAGACGCCCTGGAAAAAACGCACTGGTGCCGCAAGGATGCGGCAAAGATGCTGGGAATCAGCTATAAGGCGCTCCTTTATAAGATACGGCAGTTTAACCTCGATGCGGGGCGAGGATCTCGCTCCCAGCAAGCAGCTACTCCATTGGCTCCGGTAAGCAAAGAGGGCTGAGTACCCGAACTGCAATATGTTGCGTATTCGAGGTATTGGATTCCCGAAACTCATTCGCAATACAGGGTTTCGGGCGCTTTGGGAGTGCAAACTTTTTGCTTCCCTCGGGGTGCAGCCCATTACTTGCAGTGGATTAGCTCGGTGTGCCTCACGTCTATAGACAGTCCTTTCCCCTTTGTTATATGCATGTTACTGGGGAATTATTATTTGGGTTAGAGATGCCTGCGATTCCCACAGGCACGATTGGGTCTCCTCACCCAATTGGCTTTGAGTTATGGAATGGTGATTGCACCCTTCTACAGCGAAGGGCGCTACTGCGTTTATAATAAAAAGGGACCCTTGAGCGGAGAGGATATGACCGACCGTCGCACCGCACGACGATACGACCTTTCCTTGCCAGTTCTCATCCGCATACCTGTGGAACGGGACGCCTGCAATGGAAAAACCCGCGATATCTCCACCCGTGGGGTCTATTTTATGGTTGAAAATGACCTCAATGCGGGCGCGGAGTTAGATCTAACCATGACCCTGCCGGCAGAGGTCACCGGGGGCATTGAGGTATTTATCCGTGCCATCGGGAAAGTCGTGCGGGTTGACAAGCGTCCTGATAATGGCAGTCACCACGTGGGCGTAGCGGCCCTGATCCAGCGGTATGAGATTGTTCGCAACGAATCCATGAAGCCGTAAGGGCGACATCTCACTCCCCAATCCTTCGGGCGATTCAAATTCAATCTAATCGTGTTGTATGGTAGATTCCGCTTGCCTGAGTCTCGCCGGAATCGTTTTGGCTTGGGCGGACCCTAGCAACTCGCCCGTTTGCCAGCGTGATGTGTTTGGCGTTTCCCAAATAGGAGTCTTGGACGCGTAAAACGAGGAAGGATACAATGCCGGGCTTGGAGACCGCCCTGGTTGAGGTCTCTGGCGCACGGCACAGATGACCTCCTCTCGTCCAGAGCTCTCCATCGTTATTCCCGCGTTTAACGAAGAACGACGTCTTGCCAGGAGTCTCGAGCTTATTCGGGCGTTTATTGCCAGCCGGCATATTCGCGCGGAAGTTCTGGTTGTGGATGATGGCTCCACGGATGACACAGCAAAAGTTGTGGAGCGCTCGCAAGTCCATTTTCCGGAATTACAGTTGGTATCTAACGGGCGGAACCGTGGAAAAGGCTTCAGCGTGCGTCACGGCATGTTAACGGCGAAAGGAGAGATCGGATTGTTTACCGATGCAGATCTCTCTGCGCCAATAGAAGAAGCAGACAAGTTACTTGCCGTGCTCCGTGAGGGTGCCTTTGATGGGGCGATCGGTTCACGAGCCATCAACCGTGGGATGATTGATGTTCACCAGTCATTAAGCCGTGAGCTTGCTGGGCAAGTTTACAACGGCATTGTGCGTTGCATTGCAGGTCTTCCTTTCCGAGATACGCAGTGCGGGTTCAAGGCTTTTTGTCTGGACAAAGCACGCGAGATCTTCGAGCAGCAGCGGACACATGGGTTCGGCTTCGACCCAGAGATCTTGTTGTTGGCCCAGAAAAAGGGGCTGCGCATTGCCGAGATTCCCGTGCACTGGGCACATGATCCGGCGTCAAAAGTGAATGTGGTCCTCGATAGCGTGCGGATGTTGCGAGATTTGATCGCGATCCGCTGGAACGATCTGCTGGGACGATACTCGAGCCCACGCTGAGCCAGCTCTTACCCCTTGCAATCCTCGACTGTGTGCTACTATCCGGGTCTTGATTTTGATCCTGTTTCCAGCGGAAGTCGCCCAACGCTTGAGTTTTAGTCGGAGCTGTACGTCAAACTGGGGAGTGGTCTAACGGTCAGGTAACAAGCTGTCCTGGTACTGTCCTAGTGGCCGGTTGTTTTCGCACCGAATGGTTTTTATGCTGAGGGCATGAGCGAAGGCGTCCGATCTCGGATACACGCACTCTCTTGCGAGAAGGGGGTTCTCAGGCTGCTGGTTTTTTCGGCAGTCGTAATCCTCTCGCTGTACCAGTCAGGCTGTTCCGGCGTAACGAGTGCTGCTGATGCGAATTCGATTGTCTCGCCTGCCCAATTCAACGCGAGTACGTCAACGCTGAATCTAGGAAACGTCGCGCTCGGCGATAGCAAAACACTCACTGTAAGCTTTACGAACTCGACCGCTTCCCCGGTGACCATCAAGAATGTCAGTATCGCTGGCCCTGGCTTCAGCGTAAGTGGTATCCCGACCGGCATGATTTTCAGCGCCGGACAGACGGCGACCGTCGGTGTGACGTTTACTCCCTCAAGCACGGGAAATGCGACCGGTAGCATTACGATTACGAGCGACGCCCAGAATGCGACGATAACTGTAGCCCTGCAGGCCTCAGGCGTCCCAGCCGGGGCACATGCGGCAACACTGTTCTGGAATTCGAGCGCATCTCCGGTGAGCGGGTACTTCATTTTTCGCGGGACGAGCAGCGGGGGTCCGTACACCACCCTAAACCCTTCGTCGCTTGATCCAACCACAACCTACACAGATCCGTCCGTTCAAGCGGGGCAGTCTTACTACTATGTGGTGAAGGCGGTCGATTCGAACAACACTCAAAGCGCCCCGTCCAACGAGGTTTCAGCCACTATACCGTCGCCGTAGTGCCGGGCGGAGGAAACCTTTTTGCCAGTTTTACAAGCTCAGCCCCTCAAGTGACGGATAACGCCTCCTCTTTCGCCCGTAACTCCCGAGGCACTCACCTTTTCGGTCGTTTGCATCCGATACCGAGCATGGTTGATCATTAGAGGCCAGGAATGAATGAAATGACTCAGCTACGAGCGGCAGTGGATTTTGGTCAGACTCCTACCGACAGCATGAAAGTATCGATTCTCATTCCTGTCTATAACGAGCGCGCTTACATAGAGGAAGTCTTGCTGCGCGTACAAGCTGCACCGCTGGAAAAGGAAGTCGTCGTCATCGATGACGGCTCGACGGACGGTACGCGAGCGTTGCTAAAAGAGTTCGAAAGAGCGCAGGCGAGCGGGGACTACGAAATCACTGTACAGAATGGTCGGGCGCTGCTCTCTCTGCATGGTATTCGCTTCCTTTTTCAAGACCGGAACCGCGGTAAAGGAGCGGCGTTGCGATTGGGGTTTGACTTCGCCTCCGGACAAGTAATTCTCGTTCAGGACGCCGATCTGGAGTACGACCCGCGAGACTATCCGAAACTGCTTGAGCCGATCCTGGACGGCCGTGCGGATGTTGTGTATGGTTCGCGCTTCCTTGGTGGCCCGCAACGCGTGCACTATTTCTGGCACTATGCAGGCAACAAGTTCCTGACCCTGCTATCAGACATGTTGACCAACCTGAAACTGACCGATATGGAGACCTGCTATAAAGTCTTCCGGCGCGAAGTCGTGCAGAATATCCGCTTCAAATCCGATCGTTTCGGTTTTGAACCGGAATGTACGGCAAAAATTGCCAAGGGAAATTGGCGAGTCTACGAAGTTCCGATCTCCTATTCCGGCCGCACTTATGCAGAGGGCAAGAAGATCACCTGGCGAGACGGAGTCTCGACCCTCTTGTGTATCCTTCGTTACAACCTGTTTGATTGAGTTAGGCGCTTCGAACTAGTTCTTCTTTTCGCCCGAGGCTTTTGTCAGCGGCACTAAGGGATGTTCGACGAGCACGGGAATGCCACCACCGTTCACAGCCTTGGATGCCGGTTCGAGATCGACTTCCTGCAAATCGAAATCGCGTGCAACCTCTTCGACCATTTTCTCCGAGACCGTCGTGCAGTGCTCGACAAAAGCGCTGATCAGTGCATGTTCACAAAGGAGATTGATAATCCGGGGGATCCCGCTCGCATGGCGGTGCACGGCTTCAATAGCCTCAGAGGTGAAAATCTCCTCTCCCTTGCCGCCGGCGATACGCAACCGCTCTTTGATGTATCCGTGAGTTTCTAGCAACGTAAGCGGGCGCGTCTTGGCCCAAAGAGTAATGCGCTGGCGCAGTTGGCGAAGTTGGGGATCGTTCAGCTTATCTTCCAGTTCAGGTTGACCGGCCAATACGATTTGAAGGAGCTTCTCGGTGGAAGTCTCAAGGTTGGTCAAAAGGCGAATCTCTTCGAGCATCTCCGCAGAAAGATTCTGCGCCTCATCGACAATCAACACAGCGCGGCTTCCCTTCTGATACTGGCCGAGCAGCCACTGGTTCAGCTTCATCAGCGTGCGGCTCTTCATCGTGGAGTCGCAGGGAATTCCAAAATCGGCCATCATAAAATCGAAGA
>Ga0206991_10156_pt1 | contig 20622 bp, 14 predicted proteins | sample Alteio_BWMinCont_9_FD_153286 | JGI IMG/M metagenome (GOLD analysis project Ga0206991, IMG submission 153286) | Enriched cells from forest soil in Barre Woods Harvard Forest LTER site, Petersham, Massachusetts, United States -... | ecosystem: Environmental > Terrestrial > Soil > Temperate forest >...
CGTGAAGATGCAGTCGTGCCGGCGGCCGTGAAACGGGAGATTGCTGCCATTGCTCGCGCCGTGGACCTGGTCGCCAAAGCTTTTGAGCGCGGGGGTCGCCTGATCTACGTCGGGGCCGGCACCAGCGGGCGGTTGGCGGCGCTGGATTCGGCGGAATGCCCTCCCACGTTTGGCGTCCCTCCGCAGTTGGTGCAGGCAGTGATCGCGGGTGGGCGGCGCGCCCTCACTCGCGCCGTTGAAGGCGCGGAAGATTCCCTTTCTCAAGGAGCGCGTGATCTTGCCGCCAGAAGCATCACAGCGCGCGACGTAGTCGTCGGCGTGACCGCCAGCGGCAGTACGCGTTACGTCCTGGGCGCTCTCCGGTTAGCCCGCCAGCGCGGCGCCACGACGGTCGCCTTGACCTCCAATCGAAAGTCGGCGGCCAGCCGCATGGCCAGCATCGTGATTGCTCCGCAGACCGGTCCCGAAGTCATCGGCGGCTCCACACGCATGAAAGCGGGGACAGCGCAAAAGCTCGTTTTGAATATGTTAAGCACGGCCGCCATGATTCGCGTGGGCCATGTTTACGACAACTGGATGGTGGACGTCAGCCTGACCAATGAAAAATTGCGTAGGCGAGGCTTGCGAATCCTCAAAGAGGCCACCGGTGCCAGCGCGAAACGCGCGGAGCGCGCTCTCATCCAATCCGGCGATCTCCGCGCCGCGCTGCTCATGCTGAAAACCGGCATGTCCGTTTCTGCGGCGCGCCTCTGCCTGAGCCGTGCGGGAAGTTTGCGCCAGGCCCTCGGTGAGCGTTCAGCGCCTGGACTCACCAAATCGATTTCGGCTCGCTCGGTTAAGATGGCTTCAAGGAAGAGGGGCTAATGGACCGTTTCCGCATTGAAGGCGGAAGCCGCCTGCAGGGCGCCGTACACATCAGCGGCGCAAAAAATTCAGCGCTTCCCGCGATGGCCGCGGCGCTGCTTACCCGCGAGCCTGTGCATCTGAAGAACATTCCTCGCGTGCGCGACATTATCACCATGGGACGCCTGCTGGCGCACATGAATGCCCGGGTGGAAACTCCGGAGCTGCCTCCCACCGATCTCACCATTCAGGCGGAGACAGTTTCAGATGCCGAGGCGCCTTACGATCTCGTGCGAACCATGCGCGCCTCTATCCTCACCCTCGGGCCGCTGGTCGGCCGCTCGGGATACGCGCGCGTCTCCCTCCCCGGGGGCTGCGCCATCGGCGCTCGCCCCGTCGATCTGCACCTGAAAGCACTCCAACAGATGGGCGCGGAAATTTCGACCGAGCACGGCTACCTGGCGGCGAAGGCCCCGGGCGGCGGTCGATTGCCCGGAGGGAATGTAGTTTTCGACAAGATCACCGTCACCGGCACCGAGAACATCCTGATGGCCGCGGCGCTTGCGGCCGGCGAGACCCGCATCGAAAACGCGGCGCTCGAGCCCGAGGTTACCGACCTGATTGAGTTGCTCACAAACATGGGCGCGCGAATCGAAGGCGCGGGCACATCTTCGCTCCGCGTACGGGGAGTGGACGCGCTGGGCGGCGCGACTCACACGATCATTCCCGACCGCATCGAGGCGGGGACTTTTCTGGTGGCAGGTGCCATTACCGGTGGCGCCGTGGAGGTGCTGGATTGCGCGCCGCAACATCTCACCTCGCTCCTCGCCAAGTTGCGCGAGACCGGCGTCGATATTCAACAGCCCGACGAACGCACCCTGCGCGTCTGCGGTCCGCGTAAACTGGCGGCCGCGGATGTTAGGACCGAGGAGTACCCTGGCTTCGCCACGGATATGCAGGCCCAATTCATGGCCCTGGCTACGCAAGCGGAGGGTGCTTCGGTCATCACCGAGACGATCTTCGAAAACAGATTCATGCACGCCAGCGAAATGGTGCGCATGGGCGCGAATATCTCCATCGACGGCCGCACCGCGATCGTCCACGGCCCCACCCCGCTGCAGGGCAGCGGAGTGATCGCATCCGACTTGCGTGCCAGCGCCTCTCTGGTGCTTGCCGCCCTGGTTGCGCAAGGAGAGACGTTCGTTGACCGCGTCTACCATATCGATCGGGGTTACGAACGCATCGAAGAGAAATTGACGCGGCTCGGCGCGCGCATCGAACGCGTCTCCTGAGCAAATCTCCCGACAAAAAAAGGGGAGGCGATTTTCGCCTCCCCTTTTCATTGCGCCACGACTTCTTGCAGATCGTGGTTTGCTGCCGGTCTTCGTTACTGGTTGCCGCCGCCCGTTCCTGCGCTCGCTTCGCGCTTCTGTTTGTCGCGCTGTTCCTTGAGGATGGCTTTGCGCGAGAGGCGGATCTTGTTGCCCTCGATGGCCAGGACTTTGACGAGCACCTGATCACCCAGCTTCAGTTCGTCGCGCACGTCGCGAATGCGTTGCTCCGCGATTTCACTGATGTGCAGCAGCCCGTCCGTTCCGGGGAAAATCTCCACAAATGCGCCGAAATCCGCCAGGCGGACGACCTTGCCGAGATAGGTCTTGCCCACCTCGGCGGTGGCCGTAACGTCGCGGATCATCCGCAGGGCCGATTCGGCCGACTCGCCGTCGGATGCGAAGACGTGCACTTTGCCATCGTCCATGACGTCGATCTTCACGCCTGTGGCTTCGATGATGGAGCGAATCTTCTTCCCACCCGGGCCGATCAGGTCGCGTATCTTGTCGGTCGGAATTGTCAGCATGAACAGGCGCGGCGCGTATTGCGACATCGTCGTGCGGTGTTCGAGGAGCGTGCGATCCATGATGTCCAGGATCTCGAGCCGTGCCTTGCGGGCTTGTTCCAACGCTTGCCGCATCAGCGCGACGCTTACGCCCCCGACTTTAATGTCCATCTGCAGCGCGGTAATACCGGCTCGCGTGCCGGCGACCTTGAAATCCATGTCGCCGTAGTGATCTTCGGCTCCCGCGATATCCGTCAACACCGCGGTTTTATCGCCCTCGACCACCAGGCCCATGGCAATGCCGGCGCATGCCGAACGCAGGGGCACTCCCGCATCCATCAGTGCCAGCGAACCGCCGCAGACGGTGGCCATCGACGACGAACCATTCGACTCCAAAATGTCGGAGACCAGCCTCATGGCGTACGGAAAATCCGCCTCGGAGGGAAGCAGGCTCACCAGCGCCCTTTCCGCCAGCGCTCCGTGGCCAATTTCACGGCGCCCCGGTCCGCGCAGGAATTTCACTTCGCCGACTGAAAATGGCGGAAAATTATAATGCAGCATGAAGCGCTTGAAGGCTTCCTCCTCGAAGAGCAGATCGAGGCGCTGCATGTCTTCCTTGGTGCCCAGGGTCAACGTAGCCAGTGCCTGAGTTTCGCCGCGCGTAAAGAGCGCCGAGCCATGCACGCGAGGCAGCAATCCCACTTCGCAGGAGATAGCGCGGATCTGATCGAACGCGCGCCCGTCGGGACGCCGGCGGCGTTGCAGCACATCGTCGCGGAAATACTCCTCGCGCAAGCGTTCAAACGCGCGCTTGGCCTCTTTTTGCAGATCTTCGTCGTCTTCCGGAATCGTGGCCAGCACTTCGGCCTTGATCGCGTCTACGCGCCGGTAGCTGTCCTTCTTGGGATACTTGGCGGTGTCCAAAGCGTCGTGCAATCGCTCGCCGAAGGTCTTCTTAATTTTTGTTGCCAGCTCCTGGTTAACCGGCAGCGGCGGCACCACGACTTTATTCGGCCGAATTTGGTCGTGCAATTGTCGTACGACCGCGATGATGCGTTTTACCTGTTCGTGGCCGAAGCTGAGCGCGTCTGCGATGGTGTCCTCGGACACTTCCAGGGCTCCCGCCTCGATCATCACAATGGCTTCTTCGCTGCCCGCGACCACGATATTCAGGAGACTCTTCTTTTGCTCGGCGGTCGTGGGATTGGCGACCAGCTGGCCCTCGAGCAAGCCCACGCGAACTGCGGCGATCGGCGTCGTAAAGGGCAGGTCGGAGATGAATGCCGCGGCTGACGCGCCGGTGATTGCCAGCACATCGGGATCGTTTTCGGAGTCCGCCGACAGCACCAGGCCGACAATCTGTGTTTCGTTGCGCCACGCCTCGGGAAACAGCGGCCGGAGCGGCCGATCGATAAATCGCGAAATCAGGATTTCGCGCTCCGAAGGGCGGCCTTCGCGCTTGAAAAATCCGCCGGGAATTTTGCCCGCGGAATACGTGTACTCGCGGTAATCCACCGTGAGAGGCAGGAAATCCCGGTCGTTGGGACGGGAATCCATGCAGGCGGTGACCAGCAGTTGCGTGTCTCCGTACTTGAGCAGCACGGCTCCATTCGCCTGTTTTGCCAATTTCCCCGTTTCGATCGTCAGCGGGCGTCCGCCGACCTCAACTTGTACGCTGTGTGGAGCAGGTTGCGACATAACTTCGATTCCTTTCGCCGCTTAACGCGCGGCTTGCCATGCAAATGTTGTGAGTAGAATTCAATGCCGGAGAGAAGCGGAAGAGTTGGCGAGGAGTACGAAACGCGGCGAAACGTCAATCCCTGAAACAGCTGCCGAAATTACGCAACGTTGAATGCCGCCGTCGCAGCGAGGGAACTACAATGTCTGACGAAGCGGCCGTGGCTACTTTCGCAGACTCAATCGCTCGACAACCTCGCGATACCGATCGGGATCACGACGATTCAAATAATCCAGCAGACGCCGGCGTTTGTTCACCATCATGATCAATCCGCGGCGTGAGGCATGATCTTTCGCGTGCGACTTCAGATGCGAAGTCAGGTAATTGATTCTTTCGCTGAGCAATGCGATTTGTACTTCCGGCGACCCGGTATCTTTTGGATGGCTTCGATATTGCTCAATCAACACTGACTTTGCTTCTCTCAAGTCGTTTCTCCGTCGTGCCCTACACTCTCATTTTCTGTTCTCTTCGACGTTCCTAGCGTACCACACGCATCGCCCGCTTCCTAAGGGGAATTTAGGAGAAACCCGGCGCCAAACCCCGCAGAAACCTGTACTGCAGAAGGGAGTACCCGCGCGGTCTCGCTCTTTCAGCAAAACAAAAAGCCGCGCTCAGACGGAATGCCGGCCAATCAGGGATAAAAACTCCTGGCGTGTCTGCTGATTATCCCGGAAGGCGCCCAGCATGGCGCTGGTAATCGTCTCGGTGCGGTGTTTCTCCACCCCGCGCATGGCCATGCACAGGTGGCGCGCCTCGATCACCACTCCCACGCCCAGCGGTTGGATCGCTTTTTGGATGGCTTGCGCGATCTGATTGGTAAGCCGCTCCTGAATTTGCAGGCGCCGCGAAAACATGTTCACCACGCGAGGTATTTTCGAAAGGCCGACGACGCGTTTGTCGGGAAGATAGGCGACGTGGCATTTGCCAAAGAAAGGCAGGATGTGGTGTTCGCACAGGCTGAAAAGATCGATGTCCTTGACGACCACCATCTGGTCGTAACAAACGCTAAAGACGGCGCCGGTCAGCACCTTATCCGGATCCTGAAGGTAGCCGCTGGTCAGGTAGCGCAACGCGCGCTCGAAGCGTTCGGGCGTCCGCCTCAGCCCTTCGCGCGTCGGATCCTCTCCGATCCGCGAGAGCATCGTCCGCACGAGCTCGGCGACGCCTTCTCCTTTAGCCTCTTGAAGCTCATCGCTCAGCTTCAGCTCTTCCGTCTTCTTCGTCAGGTCACTCATGTTCGCTCCCATTCTGCCCGCCGGCACATTCAAAGCTGTTACGGCCCGTCTCTTCGAGCCGGATGCGCACCAAACGGGCGCCGGGGAACCGCTTCAAGCGTTCAAAAATCTCGATGCACAGATTCTCCGTAGTCGGTACGCAATCGCGAAAAGCCGCGACATCTTTGTTCAGATAAGTATGGTCAAAGGGTTCGATGATTTCGCGCTCCACGTAGCGGTCCAGATCGTCCAGATGCGCGATCATGCCCGTGGCGGGCTCGACCTTTCCCGTCACCGTCACCTCAACGACGTAGTTGTGCCCGTGGCCGTAGGGATTGTTGCACTTGCCATAGACCCGCTGGTTTTCAGCTTCGTCTAAATGCGTGCTGTGCAGGCGATGGGAAGCGGCAAAGGCGTATCGGCGAGTCAGCTCCAGCCTCATGACGCCTCGTCCCCGTAGCAATCGACGTAGAGGTCGGGGGACTCCCAAAGCCGCACGCGGGTGAGGCGCCCTTTCGTAATCGTGGGCGCAAGCAGTTTCCAGATCAGCGCGGCCACGTTCTCGCAGGTCGGAATCTGGCCGGCCAGTTCCGGCACCTCGTAGTTCAGGAAGCGGTGATCCATGCGAGTCATGATTTCGCGCTCCAGAATCTCCTTCAGTTCCTTTAAGTCCAAAACCATGCCCGTCCGAGGATCCGGTTCGCCCCCCACCGTGACCTCCAGCACGTAATTGTGGCCGTGCCCATTCTGATTATTGCACTTGCCGAAAATGCGGCGGTTCTCCTCGTCCGAAAACGCCGGATTGTGATACAGGTGCGACGCCGAAAACTCGATCTTGCGTGTCAGGTAGACCATCTCTTTATGGCTTGCGAGCGGGCGTCGCTACGGGGTATTCGCGTCCTTTCCACGCGATCCTGCCTCGTGAGTAATGCACATCCGAGGCTAATAAGGCGGCGCAATAGAGCCCCACCCCTGCCAGATAGTATAAGACGCTATAGGCCGGGAAACGATTCTTCCGTAGCAGGGCGGCGTAACTCGCGTGCCTGCCTGCGAGGAGCAGCAAGCTTAACGCCCCCAGTGCCAGGTGCCACGGCGTAAGCAGCAGGCAGAGCAGCGGAATCCACGGTAGTACGGAAAGCAGCTCGCGCGTGACTCTCTGGCCGGGCCCTGTAACCAGGGGAAGCAAGTTCTTCGTCCATCCCTCCCACATCGCGCCGAAACTCGTATACATACGAACGCGACAAATCCCCTCGCCCGGCCCGAAATGCAATCGGAAGCCGGCCGATTTCGCGAGCCGCGCCAGCGCCACGTCCTCGAGAACCTCGCCGCGCACGGCGGCGTGGCCTCCGATTTGCTCGTAAGCATCCCGCCGGATGAGCAAGTATTGGCCATTGGCCGCTGCGGCTGGCGACTCGGGACTATTTACCGCCGCGTAAGAATAGAGCTGCGAAAGGCGGCAATAAATAAAGGGAATCAGCGCGCGCTCCCACCAGGTATGCATCTCCTGTTCCGGCGAATAAGAGACCAGCGCTGCTTCAAACGATTCCGCGTCCGCCAGGGCCCGAGCTGCCGACCCGGGCAGATGAACCGCATCTGCGTCTGTAAAAAGTAACCAATCGCCCTTGGTCCGCTCGGCGCCGAGCCATGCCGCGTGATTCTTCCCCACCCAGCCCGGCGGCAAAGACTCTGCTTCAAAAGTGCGAAGTTTGGGCTGTTCGGCGGTAAGGCTCTGCAGGATTCCGGCGGTGTCGTCGCTCGATTGATCGTTGACTACCACAATTTCACGAATTTCGGGCTGTTCCGCCAGCGAAGCCACCACCCGCGCGATGGTGCGCTCCTCGTTTCTCGCGGGTACGATCGCGGAGAGGCTCTCTTGGGGATTCATGATGAAGGGGGGAGAATGAGTCGCGCAAGGCCAGCCAGAGAGTTATTATAACCTGTCATGAAGCGAAAAGTCCTCGGCGGCTTGGCACTCATCGGAGCGTTTGCGGTGCTCTATGTCTTTTCCATGCCGAGCTACCGTCAGGGTGAACCCAGTGTGGCGGGGCGTCGCGCTCCTGAATTCACCGCGGAAGCAAGTGGACGCCAAGTACACCTCGCCGACTTTCGAGGCAAGGTCGTGGTGCTCGATTTCTGGGCTTCCTGGTGCCCGCCTTGCGTGGAGGAGGCGGCGTCTCTAAACGCCCTTCAGCAGCGGATTTCGAGCCAGGGCGGAACGGTGCTGGGATTGAGCTGGGACGACGATCCTGCCGCGTATCAGAAATTCCTTGCCGAGCATAGCGTCAACTTTCCCACTTACATCGACAGCGGCAAAAAAATCGGAACGAATTACGGCACTTCGATAATCCCCGAGGTTTACCTCATTACCAAAGACGGACGGATCGCCCGCAAGATCGTGGGCCCGCAGGACTGGACCAGCCCCGAACTGACGGCAGCCATTGATACCCTGCTGCACTCCAACTAAAGCAGTTCCACGCAGGCGATACCCGCCAGGCTCGTCAAAGCTCGACGTGGCGCAATCGGAGCGCGTTTGAAATCACCGAAACCGAACTGAAGCTCATCGCGGCCGCCGCGATCATAGGGCTCAACAGAAGCCCAAAAACCGGGTAGAGCGCTCCGGCCGCAATCGGCACTCCCAGAGCGTTGTAGACGAAAGCCCAGAAAAGATTCTGCCTGATATTGCGCATGGTCGCGCGGCTCAGCAGCCGTGCCCGAACAATTCCCCGCAGGTCTCCCTTCACCAGAGTCACGCCGGCGCTCTCCATGGCCACATCGGTGCCGGTGCCCATGGCGATCCCCACCTGGGCCTGAGCCAGCGCCGGAGCGTCATTGATTCCGTCGCCCGCCATGGCCACGAACCGCCCTTCGCCCTGGAGCCGTTTCACGACGTCAACCTTTTTGTCGGGTAGAACCTCGGCGATCACCTCATCGATCCCCAGCCTCCGCGCCACGGCTTCCGCGGTGGTTCGGCTATCGCCCGTCAGCATCACGATGCGAATGCCATCCTTGTGAAGCTGATCGATCGCCTCAGGTGTGCTCTGCTTGATGGGGTCCGCCACGCCAAGCAACCCTGCAACCTTGCCATCCACGACAACGAACATCACGGTCTGGCCATCGCCGCGCAACCCCTCCGCCCGGTTGGCCAAGGCTCCGGAATCGCCCCCCCGACTGTCGAGAAGATCGTCGAGAAGTTTGCGATTGCCCAGAACAACCTGAGATCCGTCCACGCGCCCACGTACCCCATGACCCGTGATTGATTCAAAGTCCTCGGCGGACCCCAGTGCGATCCCCCGTTCCTCCGCGCCATTCACAATCGCAGAAGCCAGAGGATGTTCGCTGCCTCGTTCGAGTGTCGCCGCGAGACGCAAAAGCGCATGCGGCTCGAAGCCGGCCGTCGGTTCGACGGAGACAAGTTTGGGTTTCCCCTCGGTGAGCGTGCCGGTCTTGTCCACAACGAGCGTGTCCACCTTGCGCATGAGTTCAATAGCTTCGGCGTTCTTGAAAAGGACGCCAGCCGTCGCGCTCTTTCCCATGGCCACCATGATGGACATCGGCGTTGCCAGCCCCAGAGCGCAGGGACATGCAATGATCAGAACCGCCACGGCATTCACCAGGCCGTGCGCCAGGCGAGGCGCGGGCCCCCACAGCCCCCAAATCACAAACGTCAAAACCGCGGCGCCCACGACGATGGGCACGAAGTACCCCGAAACTTGATCGGCTAGCTTCTGGATCGGCGCGCGGCTCCTCTGCGCTTCGGCGACCATGCGCACGATCTGGGCCAGCAGGGTTTCGCTTCCCACACGTTCGGCTCGCATGATCAGCGAGCCGGTGCCGTTCACCGTCGCGCCCGTAACGCGATCGCCCTTTTGCTTCTCCGCAGGCATCGGTTCGCCCGTGATCATGGACTCGTCTACGCTGCTTCTTCCCTCCAGAACAACTCCGTCCACGGGAATCTTTTCGCCTGGCCTTACACGCAACCGGTCCCCCGGGTTGACATCGTCCAGCGGCACGTCCCGTTCCGAGCCGCCCTCCTCGACAAGGCGGGCCGTCTTTGGCGCCAGGCCCAGCAACGCTCGAATCGCCGCGCCCGTTCGGCTGCGCGCCCTTAACTCCATCACCTGCCCCAAAAGGACGAGAGTCGTAATGGCCGCGGCAGCTTCGAAATAAACTCCCACCTGTCCCGAAGCGTCGCGGAAAGATGGAGGAAAGATTTCGGGCGCGAGCGCAGCGACGACGCTGTACAAATACGCCACCCCAACTCCCAGGCCAATCAGCGTAAACATGTTCAGGCTGCGATTGACGATCGAGTGCCAGCCGCGAACAAAGAAGGGCCAGCCGCCCCAGAGCACGACCGGTGTCGCCAGAATCAACTCACCCCAAGTGAGAGCGCGGGGTGAAATCAGCTTTTCGAGCGGAGCGCCGGGGAGATAGGCGCTCATGGCCGCGAGAAAAACCGGAGTCGTCAGCACGACGCTAACCCAGAAACGGCGCGTCATGCTCGTCAGCTCCGGATTCTCCTTCTCCTCCGCGGAGACGACCCGAGGCTCCAGTGCCATCCCGCAGATCGGGCAAGAGCCCGGTTCCGAACGCACAATTTCGGGATGCATCGGGCACACATATTCGGTTTGGGTCGCTGCGATGGCCGGGACGGCCGCCTCCAACGCCATTCCGCACTTAGGGCAGGCACCCGGGTTGGTCTGGTGTACTTCGGGATCCATGGGGCAGATGTAGTCGGCCACGGCTGCCCTGGGGCTCGGAGGAGCGGCGACGCTGGGTTGAATGGCGACCGTTTGCGGGCGCGGCGCTGCGGCTGGAGAGATGACCGTCAGCATCGGGCCAGGCGACGCTGCGCCGGACGCCATTGAGTTGGACAACGACGCCGGACGCGGCGACAAATATTTTTCAGGCGCGGCTTCGAATTTCTGAGCGCATCCGCCGCAGCAGAAAAAATAGGTGCGTCCGCCGTGTTCACTCTTGGCAACGGCGCGTGCGGGATCGACCTGCATGCCGCAAACCGGATCTCGTTCCATATCCTTATCTACCCTCAATATCTACAATATCTACCCTTAATGGCCGCGTCTTATTGGCGCGGGCCAGTCCCAGCAGCGCTGGTTTCCATAAGACTGTAATAGATGACGGTACTACATAAAACGGTGTAGCAAGAAAGGTAAAGGCCTCGGCCTGTAAGCTTCGCGCCAGGAACTACGTTGAGGTGGATCGGTGGCTTAAAGACTCGATCGGTGGTCTAAAGCGAATCGGTGGTTGAGGGCTGACCGATGGTTAAGAGACGAGGACCGTTACTCCGGAACGATCAGCGGAAAAACAACCTTGATCGCCGTGCCCGGATTGGCGGAAACGACTTCAAAGCGTCCGCCCAACTGCAAGACGCGCTCGCGCATTCCGGCAAGCCCCACGCCGGTCTTTGTTTGGCCCTTACCATTGGCTTGCACCGATGCCGGAGCCGCGGGAAGACCCTTGCCCTTGTCGGTTATGTTAAGAAGGATTTCGTCTGGAGTCATCTCCAGACGAATCCCCGCCGTGGGACTGCCTGAATGGCGATGAATATTCGTGAGGGCCTCTTGAATAATGCGGAAAATGGCGATCTCCAGATCGCGGTTCAATCTGGGCAGTTCCGGCGACATTTCCAGTTCCGTCTTGATGCCGCTTCGCTCGATGAAGCCCCCGACAAACCAATGTAGCGCATCGCGCAGGCCGGCTTCGTCCAGCAGCGGCGGATGCAGCAGGTAGGAGAGCGTGCGCGTCTCCTTCATCACCTGGTTCGTCAGCCGGATGCTTTCCGCCAATCGGTGCGCCAGGTCGGGTGTGAGCTTTGTCCGAATCGTATCCTGCAGCGATTCCAGATTCATATTCAGGGCCGCAAGCATCTGGCCCGCGCTATCGTGCAGTTCGCGAGCCAGCCGGCGGCGCTCGTCGTCTTGCACTTGGAGCAATCGGCCGGAAAGACGCCGGAGGCTGTCCTGTGCCCGCTCCAAATCGGCGGTATGCTGCTCAATTTGGTCCAGAAGAGCCTTGCGTTCGGTGATGTCGCGCGTGATCTTGGAGAAGCCGATGAGCTCGCCCCGGCGATTTCGCAGTGGGGTGACCACGATGCTGCACCAAAACCGGGTGCCATCTTTCCTCAGTCTCCAGCCTTCACCCTCGTAATGTCCTGTTTCGCGCGCCGTCTGCAAGACTTGAGCCGGCAGGCCGCGACCCATATCTTCCGCTGTGTAAAAGCGCGAGAAATGCTGCCCAACGATCTCCTCCGCCCGGTAGCCTTTGATGCGCTCCGCGCCGGAGTTCCAGCTCGTAATCACGCCATTCGTATCCAGCGAGAAGATCGCGTAATCCTGAACTCCCTCGACCAGCAGGCGAAACTGTTCCTCGCTGCGGTGCAGCGCCGCTTCGGCCTCGAGCGCATGCGCTTTCTGCTGCAAGCGAGCCACACTGCGGTACCTTTCCTCTTCTGTAACCAGGGCCATGTAACTTTCGGTCGGCAGCACAGTGGAGTGCTCTGCGCAAATCTTCAGGAAAAGCTCGCCGTGGTTCTTGCAGCCAAACCCATCCAGCGGGTACGCGCAGCGCAGAGAAAAGGAGTGCGTCTCGGAGAGGTTGTTCCACAATTGCTCGAGCTTTACCGCGGCCTCGTGTTTGCCCTCCGCCCACAATATCGCGACCATCTCGCCGAAAGCGGCTACGCGCGGCGGCTCGCCGCCGGCGGCCTTGCTCGCTCGCGCCACAACCGCTCCGATGAGCGCCGTGAAACGTTCAGCGTCCGGCTGCCCATTGATCATGAATTTTGCGAGCGTCTCGGCCGCGTCCATGGTGATATATCGGCCTTGCGCAGCCGCCACGGCCGTATCCAGGCCGCGCGATTTCAGCTTTTGTGCAAAGCCCTCTCGATGCGCTTTTGTGGCGATGACTAAGGCGGCATCTCCGGCGCCCAGCGCCGTGCCCAGGAAGCGGCTCACTTCCTCCACCAGGAAGGAGTCGTTCTCGTAAAAATGGACTACGTGTGCGTGCTCGGCACTCCGCCACGCGGCCGCCGTATCGTTCATTTCTGCGCTGCCCGGAACAGAACGTTGAGTCGTACTCACTTGCACACTCCCGCACTTGCCGAATGCTGGATTTCCAATCGCATTCTCTCACGCGATCCCTCCGTTGGTGATACAGAGAATGCTGTATTTCCATCTCACCACTCGGCTTCTCTCTTATTTTCTGATTCGCGTTGGACGAGGCTGGGGCGAGACGGGGGGAGAAGAGGACGATCTCTGACAAGCTCGCGACGCCACGCAAAACGTTGCGGGAGCGCCCGTGTCCCGAACGCTCCCGCAGTCGTCGCAATTCACGTCCTGCCGTTAGAACTGATACGCCAGCGCGATGTTCACCACATTTCCTCTCCCATATGCTGGCGAACGCCCGGCAGGCGTGGTACCCACGAAGGTGATGGTGTGAAATTGCCAGTTACTCCATTCCGCACCCAGAGTTACCTCCCGCGTCAGCTTCCGGAAATAGCTCGCCCAAACAAAGGAGTTCTTCTGCCTGGTCGAGCTGGGCAATAAGTCCTTGTTGACGGGGTCGTCTGTGCTGCCACCCAGGTAGAAAACGTTCCGCGGCGTAACCGGAATGGTGAACTCCCCCCAGCCTCCTGCGTCACCGATCTTGCGAAATTGCGTAAATGGCGGAGCCGGTGGAGCGTTTGCTGCTGTGGGAACTGTGGCTATGCCTTGTAATACTCCGCCGCCAAACGGAATCAGGTTGCTGCCCATGTAGCCTTCTGCGCGGAAGATCAGGTGCCGCTGGATGGGCACGCGGAGGTCGAAGGCGAAAGCCCAAGAATTCGCCTCCTGCACCGCGCCAAGCCGCTCTTTGCCGTAATGGCCCCCAACTCCGACGGTTGTCGTCGAGCCCCGAAACGGATGCGAAACGGCCACGCGCGCCTGATAGAAAGGCTGGCTGGCGCGCTCGCCCAACCCTGGCGACGAATCCAGGGAAGTACCGACAGCCGGCAGATCGCCGGTAGTCGTCTGCGTGCCGCTGGAGGCCAGCCGGGGATCGCTGAACGACGGCCGCAAAACTCCAAATTGGAATAGGGTGGTCGTGCTTGCGAATTTGTGCGTGTAATCGACACGCACCTGCGGCAGCCATCCGAAAAGATCTCCTGCCGCAAATCCCAGCGGCACGGCAACGTGAGAGAGCGACACCGGATCGAGCGGTGAAATAATGATCTTGTCCTGGCCGGCAACGAGCTTGAAATCGCCCTTCTCGAGCTGAAAATAGGCCACGCGCAGCCGCGGCTGGTTGAGCACTCGGCTCTGGGGGATATTGGTATCCACCGGGCGCGTGCCGAAAAAGTCGATTTCAACTAATGCTGCCGGCTTCCAGCCGCTGGCCGGAGTTTGCGCCGGGTTCAGGACTACACCGAGTATGCTCTGCCGTGCCGTGAAGATCGTGTCATGAACTTGGCCCGCCGGCTTGGTTGTGCCGTCCGGGAAAGACACAGTACTCGAACTGGGTAACGGCCAGAGCGGAACCTCTTCTCCCACTTCAGCAGTGTCGGAGAACGAGGCGTTGAACAGAATCGTGCCGTAGACCCTGAGCCTGGCCGGTCCTATCGTTGCTTCGACGGGCGGGCTGTTGAACGGTTCTCCCGGATAGCTCGGCCGCAACTCGTCGGCCGGAGCCGGCCCTGAATTCGGGGCCTGGCTTCCCGAGCTGTTTTGAGCCGGAGCACTTGAGTCCGGATAGGCTTGTGCACCAGCGGATCGCGCGAACCCTAAAGACACGAAGAAGCACACCAACAGGAAAACGGGGACCAACACATTCACGTTTTTGCGGCTTACCGTCCAGGCGCACATCTGCGCCCGATTTTTGTTTATCACACACCCTCCTTGACGAGTGGCCCCACCTGATCTCCGAAGGTCCTTGCGGGCCTTCGGACTCCCCTGGTGGTGCCTCCTCGAAAATCTGGGTGTGAAACTATCACGCCTCACTTTTTACAATGTCTTCACAACGTCAAGCCTTTGTCACAATTTCCGCGCCTGGCTGAATCTAAAGGGCGGCGGCTGATGCGCGGCAGCCGCGAACGGTGGCCATGAACGGAAGTCGCGAACGGAGAAATGACCAGACAGTGACAAACGACGGCGGTCAACCGTAGGAGGCTTCCCCCCCAGGGTCGAGCTTAAGATCGAGCTAAATCTGGAAAGAGCGGACTGCAGGAGGAACGATTCCGGCAGCAGAGCTGCCGTTGCCGGGAGCAAGCCCGCGGGCTCGCTCCCGGCGTGCGGCAATGGCGCTTCTTAGTGACTCCAGCTGAAGTTGAAGCCGGTCGAAAAGATCAAATCGTTGCTGACGGTGCCCGGTATCGGATCGCTGATGTAGCGGTCGCTGATCGTGCTTTGCCAGCCGAGCCACTTTTTGATCTTCGTAACGAACCCCATGTCGAAGGCCACGCGATACTCTCCGACATGGCTCAGCTCGGGATAAAAGTTCAAAGTCTGATTCAGCGTCGAGTTTTCGCCGAATTTGTGTTGGAAGGTATCTCCAAACGTAAGCGCGGCGATATTGCGCCGCACCCCCGTCGAATAACTTTCCCGCGTGTAATTCCCGCCGCCGAAGAGGTCGAGCGTAGTCTCCATTCGCTTGATGGCATGATAGCCGGCGCCCGCACCCAATATGGAGCGCAGGTTCAGGAATTGAAGCTCGTTATATTCGAAGTCTCCGCTGGCATAGACGAAAGCCCGGCTGCGCAGATTGTGTTGATAGAGCGCGCCTCCGCGAATGTCGTTGGCGGTTACGCCCGCGGTCACTCCCGGCGCTACCAGCGTGCCGCTCGAGGCATAGATCGAGTTCATATAGGCGATCACCTTATCGTGCAAAGTGGCGCGAGTGGCGTTGAACCCAACGGTCAGGTTTGTGGTGCGGCTATTGCCGCGCGCCAGTCCGAATCCCAGCGCGGCATTCGTCTCCCAGCTATTGAGCAGCCCCGGATGCAGCGTGCCTTCGTAAGTGGCCTGTTCGGATTGCGATCGGAGCGCCGCCACGTTGGCGAGCGGGATGCGCTGGGCGGCGCCGGTCGCCGGAGCGATGACCAGATCCGCGCCTTCCGTGGTTGCCGTCCCGCCAACGGTCGTCCCCTGCGAAGTGACCACGTAAATCGGAGCCGTGGAGGTTATCTGACGGACCGCCGACCATTCCACCGTGATCGAGCGCGTCGTGGCCGACCCTGTGTAATCCGTTTCGAAGGTCAGCTCTTTTCCGTCCGATTTGACGATCTTTCCGGTCAGTCGATCGCCGTTAGCGAGCGTTAGCGTATCGGCGCGCGCCACGCTCGCCAGCGCCAAAGCGCTGAAGAAGATAATCAGGCACGCCCGCATGCGCCGGCGATGACCTCTCCTCTGGCCCACCCTTTCTAGTTTTAGTTGATGCTGCCATTCAGACTGCATATTCCGCCGGAGCTGCGCCTTCGGTTCGGGCTGGACCTTCGGTTCGGGCTGGATATGACTGGGCATATATCTCCTCGATACGACTTAGAGTTCGTACAACGGGGCCTCACCACCCGCTTTGCTTGCGGGAAAGTGGTTTCCACATGGGTGGAGCAAATCCAAGGACAGGGTCTGGTTCCGAACTGCCGTCAGACGTGACGTCGGGATCCAAGACCGCTGATCAGAGAGGCCAGGAAGAGAATCAGAAATACAAAAAACAGTATTTTCGCGATTCCCGCGGCCGCCACTGCAATGCCGCCAAATCCAAAGACGGCAGCTACAATGGCGATGACGAAGAAGATAGCAGCATAGCGAAGCATACGACCTCCGTGAACGTTTGCGTTGAGCCCGTTGAGTAGCGTCCCCTGGCTAACCCCTGACTAACCTTTACCAGCGCTTTGACTGGCCCTCGAAGTAGCCTTTGACGAACGCACGGTAGGCGCCTGGAGAATGCGCCATCGTTGCCGATACCGTACCCTGCATTCTCACCGCTCACCATACAGCGAATCGCTTGTTTTCTTCAGTTTCTATGTCGATTGCCAGCGGGGGACAACGCGCACATCCTTCGCTTTGACGATGACTTCTAACGCCGACGAACGCGGCCCTTCTGCGGGCAGTCCGGGCCGCGCCTACCGAATCGTGAAAATTGCGGCTGTGGCGTTCGTCGTTCTCCTTAGCACCGGCGCGGCCCTGCTCGCCGCAAAGTGGCCATTTACCCGGGATAACATTGCCGCGCAGCTGGGCGATGCAGCCTCGAGCACCGTGCATATCAAGAGCTTCAAAACTCACTACTTACCGCCGGGTTGCGTGATGGAGGAGGTGCAGTTTTCGAAATCGAACGATACCGGTTCCCCTCCCCTCATGACCGTCGCAAGAATGACCATCACCGCGAATTACCTGGGACTCTTTCGTGGGCATGTCAGTGCCATGCACCTGGAGGGGGTACATGTGGACATGGCGCAGAGGCACGCCGGGGACGGACAAAAGAGCGGCGGCCAATCCAGCAGCTCCACAACCATCGGCGAGGTCATCGTTGATCGTGCCATTCTGGAGTTTCCGCGCAAACAAGGGCCTCCCTTGCGCTTCGATATTCACCAGCTCACATTCGGCAACGTGGTTCCGGGGAAACGGATCGCCTTCCACGCCACCCTCGATAATCCCCTGCCGCCGGGTCGCGTTCGAGTCGACGGCCAGTTCGGCCCCTGGAACGATTCAGACATTGCGCAAACCGTTCTCACCGGTGCGTACCAGCTCAGCGATGCCGATCTCGCAACCTTAGGAGGAATCGCCGGCATCCTCTCGTCGCAAGGCAGCTTTGATGGACCCGCTGCCGCGCTTCGCGTCCAGGGCAAGACCGACACGCCGGACTACCGCGTCAAAAAGGCCAATCACCCCGTCCACTTAAAGACGGACTTCCAGGCGGTAGTCGACTGCCGCAACGGAGACGTGGAACTGCAAAGCATACGCGTGCAATTCGAAAAGACTGCGGCCGCGGTGCAGGGCGAAGTTGTTAAAAAGCCCGGCGGGCCTCCGAGGACCGCTTCTCTCAGCGCCGCCGATCCGGGAGGAAGGATCGAAGATTGGTTGCGCCTCTTGTCAAACGACCCGACACCTGGAATGAAGGGACCTATGTCCTTCCGGGCGCGCCTCACCATTCCCGGCGGTCCCCAGCCCTTTATCAGAAGAGTCCACCTTCGCGGGTACTTCGGAATCACCGGAGGGACATTCACGCACGACGACACGCAGCAAAAACTCAACGATCTCAGCCTCCGGTCGCAGGGGCGGAAAATCTCCGACGACAACCAGGGAGATTCTCCGGAAGCGTTTTCGAACCTTGAGGGTCAGGTCGAACTCCTCGACGGCGTCGCGCATTTTACGGATCTGTTATTCACGATTCCGGGTGCTTCCGCCCGCATGCACGGCACATACAGCCTCATCGATCAGCGCGTCGACTTACACGGAGAGTTGAAAGTGGATACCAAGTTTTCGAAAACCGCCAAGGGAGTGAAGGTCGCGCTAATCAAGGCTGTCGAGTTGCTCGCGGCGAGGTCGAAAGGCAACGGTGAAGTCCTTCCCGTCAAGCTGACCGGAACGTACAGCCATCCCTCCTACGGACTCGATAAGTAAATTCGAAGTATTTACGTAAAGGGATAAATATCATTGAAACTGCTTTTTGCGCTGATCGATTCAGTCTTCAGCCAGAACGGGCTTCCCGTTTTTAACTACAATTCCGGGGAACATGTAGGCTGCCGCTCCAGCTAGTTTTCGTGCCGGTCTTGAAACTCCAAACGTGTGCGTGCGACCGCCTTTGCCCTTTTTCGCCTTACTTCTTTCATATTTCCAGTCATTTTTTGTCAGAAAGACGACGTCTACACGCCAAATAACTACCGGATGACCCGGCTTGATCGACTCCGTGGTATCCACCAGATAGCGCCACACGATGTACCAACCCGCATGATTGTAGTGCGATTGGATTGCCCAAGGTCGTGCACTCCCCTTAGATTCCAAGGCTTGTTTTGGCGGAGGATTGCGTTTGCCCTTTAACGATAAATCTGGAAATCTTTGTTGGGCAATATCCGGGTGCTTGTGTTTCTTATATGGGCTAACCGCGTGCAGCCCCTTCACCCCAAAGATACCAATGATGGCGCTAAAGACGTTCGCTTGCTCCAGATACAAGTCTACGAGGCCGGCAGTCTGTTTCTCGACGTATGCGACTGCCCGCTTGATGTGAATTGGCTTTAGGTCTTTTGGCAGCGGCAAGCGCGCCCCCGAATTTTGCATGAGTCCCGTTTGGCGTGAACCGAGCAAGCTCCGGAATAGACTTCGTGGCGACGGAATAGTACGCCGAATCCTTCTCAATCCCAATACTGGAGTAACCCACAGCTTCGGCAGCCGCAATCGTTGAACCAGCGCCCATGTATGGATCTAGGATTACGCCACGGCCTAACGGGAGCGCGGCACGGACAAGTTGGCGCATGAAGGCTTGCGGCTTGAGCGATGGATGAGGCGCAATCTTTCGTTCTTCGCCGCGCGCGGGCGTGGATTGGATCACGTCAAGAAACGGATTTTTGCCAGATATACGACGTAAGCCGCCCGTCCCCCATTTGCGTAGATTGTCTTGAACGCGACCCTCGCACGGTTTCCTAAATAGACCCCATGGCTCCCAGCCGGAGCGCGGCATGACCGATACGTCGTGAAATTCCTTGTGTGCGTTTTTGGGTCGATCTCCACCACGTAGGGTTTGCACGAGACGAATGATCTCCCCGCGCTTCTCGAATCCGGCATCCATAATCGGGAGATACACGTAGTGTGAAAGCAATGGATTTGTTGCAATCATGACGTGACCGCCGGGAACAAGAACGCGCATCGCTTGTTTGGCGAACTTCGTGAAGAATGAGCGCAGAGCGGCAATATCGGCCTCATCCAAAACCGTAAACCTTGGAAGTGGACTGCGCTTGCAACCGTCAAATGATGGAGGAATGCGCCAGATTCCACCGCGCCCTTTGCGTAGTTTTGCCTTCTCTATGTCCGTATACTCTTTGAGTCCATACGGGGGATCTGTCACAATGGCATGAATTGAATTTTCTTCCCGCGCTTCAAGCCACGCGAAAGCGTCTGCAAGATGGATTCTATAGCGCATCCTAATTGCTCATCGGTGGGTTGCACATCAACCGCTGTCCTTCAGCTGAATGGATGGCCGCAACCGTGCGCTCGCCATCGTTCATATCCCGATTGTTCCAGAGGAAGTCATAGAAGGCAACTGTAGGCTCTGGGAGCGGATCGCGCAGTGTGCAAGACTAAGCCCACGCGTGTTGGCTGAGTCGCCGGGTCCTTCGTCCGCCGAGAGGATGAACGTTTTGGCTTTTCAGCTTTCATTCTAGCTAGGGTTGCGTGACGTACATACTTCCGAAATAATTGCACCCGCCCTCTAGAGGGGCGCCACCTGGCGCCAGGGCTTGCCGCTGGAGATGCTCGCGGCATTTTGATACTCTCGGGGAGCGGCTCGGACCATACTGCTTCTGTGCGCGCGAGCGACCCCCTTGCGCTTGAAGCGATTGCGGCGCAGGGATTCGCTTTTAACGACGCCGCCCCGAACCTGATGGAATACCAAAAGAAATAATGGCTTGGAGCGCTGCCTCCCGCCGAGTGCATTTTCCTGGCGGGCCGTGAGGCCGGCGCGGATTTAGACTTGGAGTGGATGCGGTTTCGTACTCAAGGCGGCTCGCCAAAAGAAAAACTTGGCATCCGCAAGAAGAGAGGACGGCATCTTACAGGCAGTCTGCAGGCAATCAGGAACGACGCACGGAGGCAGGCGGCGGCGCGAAGTCCCCACTTTAACTGAGCGCGCACCTCTTCGAGCTGGGTAAGAAATAAGTTGCCTATGTAGCGACATTCAAATAGCTTTCCGACCGACAATTCGATTCGGGCGTTGGGTGATATGTTCGAATTTCTTTTTAAGTATCCCGCTGCGGCGTTTGCCAGGGGCGAATTAGTCCTCCTGGGAAA
>Ga0206991_10157_pt1 | contig 20598 bp, 19 predicted proteins | sample Alteio_BWMinCont_9_FD_153286 | JGI IMG/M metagenome (GOLD analysis project Ga0206991, IMG submission 153286) | Enriched cells from forest soil in Barre Woods Harvard Forest LTER site, Petersham, Massachusetts, United States -... | ecosystem: Environmental > Terrestrial > Soil > Temperate forest >...
CGGCGGTGGGAAAGCAGTAGCGCGGGTTGCCGATTACTCAAGAAATTCGTCGGCCCTGCCGCAGCCATGAATAGAAATATGCCTGTCGAGTGCGAGGCGCGCCAGTTCCAATGCAGCGCGACAGTCATCAAACAACGCGCTTCTGTTCTGCATATTCCTCGTGGGCCGAGACGCCACTTTTGGCGTTGAGATCCAAGACGGAGTCTGAATACTTCCCGGCCGCCTCGGTGCATTCCATAACGAGCCGGAACTTCTCGTCACACCGCATTGTCAGCGCGTTGCTGGCTCCGAAACACTTCTTCCTCAGCTTGGAGCCAATCGTCGAATTCGGAACCGGATTGATTGCCACGCTCGACATAGAGTTCGTAAGCGCGACGGCGGATAAGTTCTTCAAGAGGAAGCGCCTCGATTGGGGCTTGCCTTGCTTTTGCGGGTGCTGGCATGAGATCACCTCCGGGCCTGAAGCTACCACAGACGGCCTCCGGTCGAAAGGGTGGGGAACATCTCGCAGATTTCAGAGATGAAATCGCTGTTTCCCCACGTAGCGTGGGTCGGGCCTTTGGTGATGAGCCTTCCAGCCATTGACTACTGCGACGTGGGGGCGTATTCTCAAGTCCCGTGCCATGCGAAGAGCGGAAGCGGCTCGTAAAGGTCTACCTTGATGCAGTGCGAAGGACTGCCATAGCCGGCATGCGTATTCTAAACACCAAGAGTGAAGCCTGGCGTGAAGCAACGAAGGAAGCGCGTGCTGCCTGTGATGTTGCTTTGGCGGATCTCAACCAGCACCGGGAAGAGCACGGCTGCTAGGCACGGCGCCCGTTGGCCTAAAGATCGCTGGGTATCTGCCGATGTGTTTACGAAGGGCTGGAACTGTTCATTCTGGACAGGAATGGCAACGCGAATTGGCACGCTACCGTTCTGCTTGAGGGTTCGGGTGACTCTCGATACTTTCCAGCCCTCGAACTATTCCATGCGCGTGCGGCCACCTGGTCGCTGGGACCGTATTGCGCATGTTTTCCAGTCGGCGGGGCGCACACCGTCCACCACCCACTTGATAATCTGATCGTCGGTTCGTGGCATCCCGTCCACATGGTAGAACCGCTCATGGCCGGTGACGACGGGCCATTCGACGGTGTGACCTTGCTGCTCGAGATGCGCGCCCAGGGTCAATCGTGGCGCAAGATTGCCGGCGGCGCTCAATATTCCGCTCGCCACGTTGGTGGGTGCGTGTTCGGAAATCCCCCGGCGAAGCAGGCCAGCAGAGCACGCAAGCAAAGGCGGGTAGCATGAGTGCGCTACCCGTTCGACAAAGAAGAGTTTTCCGAACGCCACTGGACGGGCGCTGTGGCCGACTTCTCAGTTCGCTAGATTGGTTCAATGGCTTTGCCGCCGGCCGGTGATCCTCGTGGTTCTCGTCTTTGGTTTTTGCGGGAGACGGTTGAGCCTGTCACGAAGGTTGGGGCAGTGGTCGCTGCGCTAACTTATGTCGCTGGCTTTGTTGTAGTCAATCTCCATCACGGGCAGTTTGGAATTGTGGAACTCAGCCTTCTAAAAGCCCGCGTCGTAGCAGCGGGCGTCCTCTTTGGTGTACTGACGCTCATACCCGTCATGTTTCTGACACGCATTCACGGTTTGCTCGCTCCTCGTCCGACTTCTGCTCTGCCAAACGGAACAAATGACGACGGACCCATCGGGACGTTGATTCGAAGGTTGGAGTTGTACCCGCAGTGTGTAGCCCTGGCTCTACCGTTCATCATGCTTTTCGAGCAGGGGGGATCTGAGAAGACAGGGACTCCGTGGGGGACAGGGCTGGTTTTCATTTCATGCAGTCTTCTAGCGACCTTCTCGCGCAGGCTTGCTAATATCCGTACGCGCCCACGCGTGCACTTGGCTGTGGTGGGCGTTGGGGTGTTGGGCGTTGTGTGGATGCTGGCGCGTGGGTTCACTATTTATTCTCGGGGCTTTTTTGCGACTTCGGTTTGGTTTTACGGCTGTGCCCTCGTTGCTTTGGGACTCAGGGGCATGTGGCTGCAGCGCGAGGAATTGAGGACGGTCGACTGGGAACAAATGGTCGGGACTGCTCTGGTCGCTCTTGTGCTGTTTTCGGAGACAATCTACGGCAATGTTAGAGCGCGGTTCGGCGGTGGTGCACCTGTTCCGCTCTCCCTTTATCTAAGCTCGGACGCTCCGCCGCTCTTCGGGTCTGCTCCAGCTGAGCTTTGGTTGGTCGAAGAAACTGATCAGGGCTTCTATGTCCTTCGCTCGCGGGTGGCGAAAGCGGTCGTGTTTGTGCCGAGGGGCCTGGTTCGCGCCGCGGAATTTCGCGAACTCGACGGGGAGTCTGTAAAGTCCCAGCCACCCCAAGTGTCGGAACCCTCAAAAAGCCCGAAGAAAATGTTCCCCGTTTGGCCGTAGGCCAGGCGGCGTAGCGCCCATCCGTGCCATGCATGCGGCGAGCGGTGGCATCCCTACGCGGTGGAACGGATCGCGAGACGGCGCAACAGCAAAAAATGTTTGATCGACTGATGGACGGGCCTGTGGATGAGGCCTGATCCACACCTGAATGGGTGAAGTCGCTGAAAAGACAGGAGACGTACAAGGACCTCCGCAATAGGAAGTAATTCGCTTCCATTCTGCTATTTTCATCCTGCGGGCGGAAAATTCCGTGGGTGAAAAAGTGATCTAATGGATGGCTAGCCCCCAAACGAAAGGATGCCGTCCATGAGATCCGTACTCGCCGGACTCGCGATTGCTGTATTCGCATTTGCCCAGTCCACGCCCGTTCCCGATATGAAGTCCATTCACAAGGTCTTCATCGACAAGATGCCGAACGACCTGGACCAATATCTGCGCGCTGAGTTCAGCAAGCAACTAAAAGGCAAAGTGGTCGTCGTTCTCAAAAAGGAAGAAGCCGACGGAATTATCACTGGTATTGGCGAGGAAACAAAAGGAACGGGAGCCAAGATTACAGGCCGCTACTTAGGCTTGCACGATACGGCGACTGGAACCATTTCACTCCTGGACAAAACCGAGAGTGAAATCCTCTGGTCTGATGAAGCTGGTGACAGACATCTGTTCTTCAACATCGCGCATCGCGGCGGAGAGCGTCAGGTTGCGCAGCGTCTCGTTGAAAAATTGAAAAAGGCAATGGGCTACTGAGCGCTCGACGCGCCTTTGGGACATTGCCCAAACCGCGGAGGGCCTTTCAGCCCAAAGTAGCCGGCCGCGCGCTACGATGCCGTAGTGCGCGATCCCTGGGAGGACGGAGACAAGTACGTCGACGTGGAAGCGATCCGCGCGAAACTGCGGAAGCTCTCGGACGTCGAGCTGATCCGCGAAGGCCGCGCTGCTCGTCAGTTGGTTTCACCCGTGGGCAGGAATGGTAAGCCGCCGCGGAAGGCGTTCATGGTGTGCTTGGAAGAATGCATCGCAGAATGGCAGCGTCGGCACCAGCCAGTTCCACCACCAGGGGGATAGCGCACGTAAGAGGGTTCTCTTAGAGTTCCGGGCATCCACGTCGGCCAGGAGATCCTGTGCGCTTGAATGCGGATCAGATTCCCACGCGGACTGGGAAGCTTTGGCACGGCATCGTTGAAAACCGCATTTTGACGGGGGAAAGGGCGATAACAGGGCGCCGGAGACTTGACATTAGCTCTCGAACACGCCGCGCTTCCAATGACCGCTCAAACCATATTTGGCCTGAAATGTTACACATCCGCCGAAAGGCTCCGCCGCGGTCAAAAAACGTGTTGCAGAGGCCGCGAGATTACATTAATGTTGACTTGCGCCTACCGACCTTGGCGTTAAATTTGGTCGGGTTCGCCCTGCGGAGGGCGCAAATCTACCGCACGTCGCCGCGCGGGGCGTAAAGCCGCACTTCGCTGCGCTGGCGATATAGGCGCAACCGCTCGTGACGGTCTAAAGCCACAGTCTTTCGCCGGTCGCAGTGGGCGTAAAACTCTGCGGATGCCGCAAGTCTGGAAGTCGGCAACAAAAACACTCCAATATCAAATCGGGCAGCGTGCCCGAGAAAACGCGCGTCCCATCGCGTCTGCTGGCATTGCACGTCTGGTCGTCGGCAGGCGAGAGGATGCTAATCGCGAATGATCGCGCAACACGTGAGAAAGGACCGCTACAAATGCGTGACGAGCTCTACGATATTCCGCAGACCTGCGAGGTTCTCAAGATTTCACAAAAGACCTGTCGTGGTCTCATCGCTTCAGGTGATCTTCCCGCGATCCGCGTGGGAAGAATGCATCGAATTTCGAAATTGTCGCTGGATAACTGGATCGCAGCGGGTGGAAACAAAGACCGATACCGCAAGGTCCCGCGCGGAGCGCGGCCGCCCAGGCTGTTGTAGCGCAATAAATAATAAGCCCCGCACGATCCGGTGGGCAGCAAATCCTTGGGACCGTGCAGGGCGAAGGAAATTACATGTCGAAATATAACACAGACAAGCTAGAAAAACACTGCGATTTTTCGGGGACCGTTAGAACTTATGACCCGGATCTGACACGATCCCCGGAGTATTTCGCCGGCCTTGGGGCGCTCCTGCGCGAAGCTCGCTGTACAAACGATCCTCGCGTACTTCATGTCGCACTCGAAGTGTTGGTTATGCAGCCAGCAGTCGTATACGAGTTGCTTGGAGGCGAGTTGTGAATATGGACGCCCCCGGTGGCTACGTACGGCTGTTCCGCAAGTTGTTACAGAATCCAATCTGGACCCAGCTCCCGCCGGCGGTTCTGAAGGTCGCTATCTATTTCCTGCTGCGGGCGAACCATAAGCCTTCTCAGTGGTATGACGGCAAGGAAACTATCGACATTGCAGCCGGCAGCTTCATCACCAGCTACGCTCGCACCGCGGCGGCGTGCAATATTTCGGTGCAACAGACTCGCGACGCATTTTCGCACTTGGCGCGAACACGATTTGTAACCTATGGAAGAACACACCGGTGGACGCTCGTAAGCGTACTGAATTGGGATAGCTATCAGGCCAGCGCCGATACCGGGAACAGACACTCGAACATACAGGAGAACAGGCGGAAGAACACTGCGGAGAACAGGCTAGGAACAACAGACAAGAATGTAAGAAGTAAAGAATATACGCCCCCTACCCCCTCTCGCGAGGGGGGAATGTTCGACTTTGATCACACTGCATTCGACACTTTGGCCCCGGTATCCGAGGGGAATTCGGTAACAAAACCGATACCCGCCGGCCAGCACAAAAATGGCGCCGCGCCACCAGCCACACTCGCGGCCGTCGCCAGATCGATCCACGCGCGCCACCCGAGCGTGCGGCTGGACTGCAACGTGGACAAGGTGGAGAAGAAGCTCAGCGCAATCCTGAAGCACAAGCACGTCCCCAACGATCAGCGTGATGTATATCTTCGCCGGATCGACGCCAACCACGCCTGCATGTGTTCCACCGAGCAGTGGACGAAGGACGGCGGTGCATACGCCAAGGGGCTGACCAACTGGTTGGCGCCAACGGAAGAGCGATACAACGTGGAAGTGAATGGAACCGCGGCGGTAGCATCCACCACGAGGTTGATGGCATGAACTTCTCGGCCACCGAAGTCCAAGCCTATTACCGGCAGCGCGTACCGGGATTGAATATCACCGGCCACCGCGAATGGCGAGGACCCTGTCCCGTTCACCAGGGGAAGCGTGACAGCTTTTCGGTGAATGCGGAAACCGGTTTCGCTATGTGTCACTCCGAATGTCGCGGTCGCGGCTGGGATCTCCTCAGTCTCGAAATGGAGTTGAGCAGCGCCGACTTCCCGAAGGCGAAGGCGGAAGTATTCAAGATCGTCGGCCGCCCCGAGGTCGCTTGGGAAGATCGCGACATAGAAGCCACCTACGACTATCGAGACGAGCACGGCGAATTGCGTTACCAGGTGGTCCGGCGTTTCGGGAAAAAGTTCCAGCAGCGCCGGCCGAATGGACGCGGCGGATGGATCTGGGGTTTGGGCGGCGCGGCGCCGTTACCGTTCAACCTGCTGAAAATTCTCAAAGCGCAGTTGGTGGCGATCGTCGAGGGCGAGAAGGACGCGCAAAACCTCACGCGACTCGGCCTCCCGGCCACGTGCAACAGCGGCGGCGCGGGGAACTTCAAGCGCGAGTTGGCGCCCTACTTCGCCGATAAAGACGTGGTCATTTTTCCGGACAACGACGAACCCGGACGCAAGCATGCTGTGGCGGTGGCTCGTCTGCTGTTCCCCGTCGCGGAGAGTGTCAAAATAGTCGAGATTCCAGAGCTACCGCTGAAAGGTGACGTGAGTGATTTCATCGCGAAAGGCGGCACTCTCGATCAGCTCAATGCGCTGTGTGTGAAGGCCGTGACGTGGAGCCCAGAGTGGGATTTCCCGGCGTCGCTTCCGCATGAAAACGAGCGGTACGTACGCAGCATCCAGGACGAAATCGAGGCCGCTGGCGGCCCTAACGAATTCTGGAACGTCACTAAGTTCAAGGGCGTGCCTACGCCCTTCGCGAAGCTAACCAACATTCTGTCCGGCGGTATGAGGCCTGGCGAAGTGTACGTGATTGGAGCCAACCAGGGCGCCGGAAAGACTTCACTCGCCTTGCAATTCGCGCTTGCTGCCATGCGCGCCGGAAACGGCGTGCTGATGTTCTCGATGGAAATGAATCACCGCGCAGTGTTTCAGCGGCCATGTGGTATCCAAGCGCATGCGGATCTAGGCGCTTTCTGCGAGGCCCAGCGGGCCGGCGCAGACAGCCGCGATGAACGATTCCGGCTCGCAAAAGCCATGAACCAAATCGCCGGATGGAAGCTGCTCGTTTCCACCAAGTCCGCCGTCACCCCGGAGTACGTCGTCTCGGAAACCAAGCGCCTCGCCCACCGCAACCCGATCAACTTGGTAATCGTAGATCACATGCAGCTTATGGCTGCCGACCGCGAGACGCGCGGCGACTATGAGAAATTCACGGCCATCAGCCGGGCCATGAAGCAAACCGCGATGGAGGTGGGCGTACCGCTCCTGTTGGCCTCGCAGACCAGCCGTTCGAATTCGCGCGATCATCGCGGCGAATTGGAGGTCTCAGATTTGCGCGGTAGCGGGGCGATCGAGGAAGATGCCGCCGCCGTGTTTCTGCTTTACGAAGATCGCGACGACGCAAAGGTAGCGAAGTCGGTGAACGAAGGCCGACGCTATACCAAGGGTCCGGTAAGAACGTTTCTGAAGATCGGGAAGAACCGCTACGGCGAGCAAGGCCGTTGCATGCTGTTGATGCACTACAAAGGGCACACCCGTTTCGAAGTGCCTGGAGAGGAGCAGGCTCCAGCATGAAGCTGAGCTGCGTGAAAACTACGCGCGTCGCAGCTCCCTGCTCACTGTGGGGAAAATGGCCCCCCATCATCCGACATCCCGAGTTCGTATCTCGATCTGTTGTGCGAAAACTGCTGCTCGGCCGTGGTTCGAGAACTTCGCGCTGGAGACCATCTCAAATGACAAAATCCTCTCTGAAGCCAGTTCAACGCCAGGCCGTCGAGATTATCGAAGGCTTAGGTTTTGGTTGCATCGAGCGCCTTTGGGTACGTGAAGGTTTGCCCTGCTATGAACCAAAACCACGCATAGTTCAGACGGTCAAATTGGATTCCGAGCCGGATCCGAAGCTCGATGATGGTCATGCCGATGCGACGCTGAAAAAGCAATTTGAGAGCCTCTTCGATCAGTTAAGTCGGTTGCAGGATGGTGTCGTGGACATCGAGGTTCGGCACGGCCTGCCCTTCAGGTTGGTACTGGAGCGTCGCCTTGAGGCGTTGCTGTGATATGAGCGGCGCTCCCCGGATTGTGGATCTGACGCAGGTGCCCGCGGTCCCATGGGCGTGGGTCGATGAACATGTATACGCCGCCATCCGCGGGTGCAGTGTGAAGGTGTTGCAGAACGAACGGCGGTTGAACATCGGCTGCCCGTTCCGGCGAATTAACGGAACAACGATTAGATACAAACTCGCGGACATTACCGCCTTTCTGGAATCGCAGCCGCGTGGTGGAGGTGGCGCAAAGCCGGGCGACCAACCAAGGCGCGGAAGGGGTCGCCCCCGCAGGGTTTCGACTTGACTGTTGCTGCGACCCAGGACATGAATGGGTTCGTAGAAAAAAAGTTCGCAGCATGAGCGTTTTCAAAAACGGCAGGTTCTACCATTACGAATTCAAGCTGGACGGGCGCCGCCGCCGAGGTTCTACCGGCATCGCTAACAAGCAACAGGCCATCGCGGAGGAACGACGCCAGCGGGAGCGGTTGGAGAAGAGCTACAGCCAAGTCATCGAAGAGGAAGCCCGTGAACAGCAACGTAAGACGATCCAGCTAGCGGCCGATGAATTTCTCGAGGATTACAGGGGCAAGCACCAGTCGCCGACGTTCGCAGAGTATGCCCTCGGGCATGTGAGCCGGCTCCTCGGCGGCAGTCTCGTAATGGAAATCACACCGAATGTCGTGAAGCGGTACCAAGTCCATCGCCTGAAGGAGAAAGCCGGCCCAAAGACCATCAATGATGAGGTGCAGTTGCTGCTCCGGCTGTGCGGCGAGCAGGGCGTCCTAATTCGCGCTACCCTACGTCGCGACAAGGCTCTGAAGCTATCGCTACCTCCCTCGCCCGGCCGCCCGTACAGCGCAGAGGAGAAGTCGCGGATGCTGGAGGAGGCGCAACATTTGCGCACGCCGCAGATGCGAGCAGCCCTTGCGTTGGACTTAAACACCGGTCTCCGGGATAAGGAATTGCGTGAGATCCGGTGGGGGCAGATCGACCTGATCGACAAAAAGGCGCTCACGGTTGGCAAGTCGAAATCGGTGGCTGGCACGGGGCGCGTGATCCCGCTCAACTTAACGGCCATCGCCGCGCTGGAGGCCCACGCCGCCTGGTACACCCGGCGATTTGGGGAGTGCAGGCCGGAGTGGTTTGTATTCGCCTTCGGGGCTCCTCTCCCCAAAGACCCGACTCGTCCAATCACGTCTTTCAAGACGGCGTGGACCAAGGTCCGCAGGAAGGCAGGGGTGAAAGGCCGATGGCATGATAATCGCCACACCCTCGTAACGGAGCTCGCGGAGTCGGGCGCGGGTGACGAAGTGATCATGAGCATCGCCGGTCACGTTTCGCGCGCCATGCTTTCGCGCTACTCGCACGTGCGGATGGAAGCGAAGCGGCGCGCACTCGACGAAATCGCCGCACGACAGCGCGCAGCCGACGAGAAGCGCCAGCAGGAAATCGAGCGGCGGCAGGCTGAGATGATCCCCCAAACGCTGGTGGTTCAGTGATCGCAACAATCGCGGACTGTTCCGCTTCGATCCGGTCGTAGCCCCCAGGGCCGCACCTGGCGCTCGATGAATTTTCCTAGAACCGGGCTTCGGGACCACGTGAACTGGGGGCCGCGCTCGCAGCCCGTCCCGGACGAGAGGGGCTGGTTTTCCGCAGGAATTATCTTTTTAACGATGGCAGCAGTGCCTCGCGCCCTGGCGGAAGGTGCTGATCGACGGCATTCATCATGAAGCCTGCCTTGAAGTATTCGCCCATGATCATCATGAGCTGGACCGTACGCTGACGCCCGAAATGGCTCACCATGTTTTCCCAAAGTTCACTGTTGACCCGGTGCTCGCGAAACAGTGCGCGCCCGAAAGTGATCAGCGTCGCGTCCTTCTCGGATAGTGACGCCACGTCCCTGTTGTACTTGACGACATCAATGACCGACTGCTCCAAACCCTGCCGCCGACCCGCCAGCTCGTGCGCGGTCCATTCGTACTGTTGGTCGATCTCCCTTGCGGTGATCAGCACTGCTAGCTGAAAGTATCGAGGACCTACCGGGCTTTTCGCACCTGAGGGAATACCTAGATCGATCTCCCGCGGGCTGTAGATCGAGACGTGGCCCGGTCCCGGCCCTGGCGTGTAGTTGGTCCTAGAGGCCAGAAGAAGTTTCCCCTCTTCGTCCAGGTCTGCCGGGGTGACCGGGGGCAGCCGCGAGAGCGTCACCGGGTCGATGTCTCGTGGAAGCGAGTTCTTATCCTGAGGGACCACGACCACCGGAAGCGCGGCAAGCAACAGTACACACAATCGGATCATCCTCACAAAGTCACCTCCTCAGCCGTTCGCACAGTTCGTGGTCCAATATAGCAAGAAACTCGGATCTTTGATAGGTAATCCAGCGAGCATCCTGGCATACCTCAGACCGCAGCGAATCGCGCATGCGGTTGGCCGCTGCTAGGATTAGGACCATGTATTCGGCCCTGAATCGCCACATTGGCCCACTGCTCGCGTCGATCGCGAAGGACGCGGGCCTTGATCAATACAAGTATCTAATCGACACATTTCGGCATACGGACACGACGCGGGACGAGCAATTCCAACAGGCTTATCGCTCGTACTGGCGGATGGGCGCAGCGCGACTGAGCGACGGATTCTGCAACGCCTACTTCGGCCTGCTAGAAGAGTTGAAGGCATTCGACCGTACCGACGTTGAAGGGGTCGCGATCCGTCTCTTTAACATCGCTTCGAACAGCAAGGGGGAGCGCAAGCTGCACTTCTCCTTCTCCACGAAGATGGTGCACATGCTGCAGACTGACATGCCGGTGTACGACAGCCTCGTGGCGCAGTTTTATTTCTTAGCCGAGGAGGGCGCTACCTTTGAAGAGAGGCTGCGGAATCGTTTGGAGTCGTATCGGTTCCTGGTCAAGGAATACAGGCGCGTGTTAGATGAAGGCCTACTGGCTCCGTCAATAACGGCGTTTCGGGCGCGATTCACTATTGCCGCTACTTTCACAGATACAAAGATCATCGACACGCTTATCTGGCGCTTTGCTGCGATGCTGAGTGCTGGCGCTCTGAAAAGTGGGTTGGTGAAATATTCTTGATCGATCGCGATGACAAGGACCGGCCGCAGCCGTGCCCGTTGGTCCAGAAACGGCGATCTGGGAAGTCGCCGTTGATCGATGGGCCGGACATCGCTATAGACGCCGTATCCTTATAATGCTGGTCAGGTCGCAATTTCTTAGTTTGATCCCTTCTAGAGTACCCCCAGAGTACCCCCAATTTCGACAAAAATCGATTTTTTTCGTCTCTAAGTCTTGTGTTTGCAACGCGAGGCGGCTACAAGCTGTTCGGCTGTTAACCGAAGGGTTGTAGGTTCGAGTCCTACCTGAGGAGCCAAACTTTTCAAACACTTGCGGGCTCCAAATTCCCCTGAAAGCGCAGCGCACAGCCCGAGTGTGGGGACTTTTGTGGGGATGCTGTTTCACAATGCTGCGTAACGCGGTACAGTCGTTCAACGTCTCGCCTCTGAAGACTCCATCCGAAAGCAACAGAATCATCCGCGATCTCATCACATCGCCCGCCGACAGTGTTCGCGATTGCGTCATCTGCTGCAGTTCTTGTCGCTCATCTTCGGTCAGAACTAAAGGTTCGGCACCAAACGGCATACTTCTAAGGCCCCAGCCCGATACTTATAGTTACTCAGCGACAGGCCACTAGTGCCGGCCGAGACGGCGACAAGCGGCACTATCGTATCCCCGACACGACGAAAAGCGTTGAAGGAGCGTAGCCTGCCGAGTATCCGTAGGCCTCGCAGTCCGGAGAAACACGGATCGGCTGGATCAGGTAGAGCGCAGTGCGCTCCGCCGGCGCAAGTTCCTTCCACGGCTTCTGCTGGCCGGAGGGCAGGTTGACACGCATGATCCGGGCGGGAATTTCGCCAGAATGATAGACGAGAAGCGAATCATCCCGGCACCACGCGACCGGCGTAAACGTGGAATCGAGGCCTGTAACAGGCTGCGATGCCCGGCCGCCTTCAACGGCCAGGAGCTGTACGCCGCTGTCCCGGGTCGCAGCGGCCACGAAACTGCCGTCCGGTGAGATCACGATATCGTCCGCGCTCCGATCGAACTCGATGTTCTCGTTCGAGATCGCCAGCGGGCGGGAATGGAGCGAATCCTGCACGTAGTAGCGAGGGCGATGGCCGGGCTCGGCCCCAACGAACACGATACGATTCCCATCTGGCAGCCAGCGGCCGGCCAAGTGGCGCAACGCGTCGGAGGTTAGAGGATGGGGATCACCCGCGCGCAGCGGATACGCAACCAATTGCGGAGGTTCGCCTTTCGGGTTTGCCATCGCCCACTTGCCATCCGGGGAGAGCGCTGTCGCCCAGCCCTCACCAAGGCGCACCGCGGGCGAGCCGTCGGTCTTGCGAACATAAGTCTCAAGATCCTTTCTCGCGGAGTCGCCTAACTCGCTAAACAGGATCTGGCTCTTGTCGGGCGAGATATCGCCCAGAGTGGACCAGTCGTGCCAATAGAGATCGGTCTCCTGGGGCGATGCTCCCCGAAAGAAGAGAGATGCCGAACTGACTTCCAGCATCATTAACGCGCGGCCGTCCTCTGAGACGTCCCACAAGAAGAAATAACCGGGCATTCGCGCAAGAGTGCGTTCGCGTCCCTGCAAGTCCATTGCGTATAGATTGGTCATCACTCCTTGCTGGCTGGCACAAAACCAGATCTCTGCACCCTTCCGGGCCCAATCTAGTCCCTGAATGTTGTTCCATTTTCCGGAGACTGCTTTCGTTCTTCCGGTTCGATCCACGATTCGTACGTAGCCTGCAACATCCCCAGCGAGCGGCTCCTCCGCGAAGGCCACCAAGTCGCCGTTCGGCGAGATCTTGAACGCTGCAATCGCGCCGGTCGTTTCGTACAGCTTCCTTCCCATCGGATACTCTAGAGCCTGGCTGGTCGCAGATCCTCGCACGACGGCGAGTTGACTTCCGTCCGGGGACCAGTCAGCCAGGAAAATATTTTCCGCCACCTCGCGCGGCGCACCTCCGCCCACCGGCGCGTGGGCGAGAGTGCCTGGCGTTTCCCAGAGCCGCACGATAGGACTCAGAATGAGGGCCATCTCACCGGTTCGCGAGATTGATATGGGGAATGCGTTTGTGATACCCAAGGGGCGCGATTCCGGGCTATCTTCCTGTGTAGAAAACAGCTCATAAGGCTTGCCGTCCCAGGTGGCGGAATAAATGATCGTTTTTCCGTCGTTCGCGAAATTCGCTCCAATGATCACCCCTCGTCGAAAGGTGAGCCGGTGGAAGTTCGGGAACTCCGTGTGGGTGGATCGCATTATCAGGAAGTAGGCCCCGGCCAGTGCTGCAAGCACCAGCGTGGCCGTCACGGCCAGCCATTTAACCCTCCACCCGGAAGGGGCGGAGCCAACTGGCTTCTCCCGTCCACTCGCCCCTGTGATCGATTGGAGGTGCTCCTCCGTCTTCTTCTCCATAGACCGGTGGCCGATCCGATCCAGGGTAGAACGGCCTGAATCCGTCGTGTCACGTTTCAGTCTCTTGAGGTCGGCACCGAGTTCTGCCGCGCTCTGGCAGCGCAGCTCGCGATCTTTTTCCAAAGCCTTCAGAACGATCTCATCCATTTTCGGCGGCAGCGCCGAATTCAATTGTGATGGCGGCAGCGGGTCCCGATTCAGAATCCCGTCATAGACTATGGCGTTCGTGCTGCCGGAGAACGCCTGCTGACCCGTCGCCATCTCATAAAGCACGGCGCCGAAACTGAAAAGGTCGGTGCGGACGTCCGGTTCTTCGCCACGCGCCTGCTCCGGACTCATGTAGGCGACCGTTCCGAGGACCGCGCCAGTATGGGAAACCGCCACATCCTTTTCGGCGCGCTCCATCTTCGCCAGGCCAAAATCGAGCACCTTTACGATGCCATCTCGACGGATCATCACATTCTCAGGTTTGATGTCGCGATGCACAATGCCCGCTTCATGCGCCGCTGCAAGCGCCGAACAAACCTGGATAGCAACATCGACAAATAGCTTCCACTCCAGGGGACCTTGCGAGGTCAAACGCCGCAAGGTTTTGCCTTCCACGAACTCCGTGGCGATGTAGTAGTGCCCCTGATCGAAGCCGGCATCAAAGATAGTTAGGATGTTGGGATGGTTTAACAGGGAAGCGGCGCGAGATTCTCGTTGGAAGCGGTTGACCAGTTCCACTCCCTCTCCAGCGAACGGCGGAGGAAGAATTTTGACGGCTACGCGGCGCTGCAGGCGCAGGTCCTGCGCTTCATAGACAACCCCCATTCCCCCGGCTCCAATCCGCGAGCCCAGGCGATAGTTCGCAATGACGGTTCCAGGGCCAGGCAATTTCTCGCCGTCCGCGGCGAGCGCCCGGGCCACATCGTCAATCGCCCGCGCCTCCAGGAACGACCGGTCCGAAACTGCGCGGTCAGCTTCCAACAGGAGCAGCACCTGGTCGCGCAGTTCGACATTTCCCGCACAGGCGGCGTCGAGAGCAGCGGTTATTTCAGCATCGGGCAATCCGCAAAGCTGCTCGAACAAAATGCCGGCCTTTTGGTGGTCCGCGGGAGTCATTTGTTGCGATGGGGTTCCGGCGTCGACTCGCTGCGGGTGTTGGGAAGTCGAAGTCTCGCATAAAGCCAGACCCGCGCCAGTCGCCAGTCCCGGACCACAGTAGGTTCCGAAGTGCCGAGCACCGCCGCGATCTCGCTGTTTTCCAGGCCACCGAAGTAGCGAAGCTCCACCACCTGCGCCTGGCGCGAGTCGAGAGTTGCGAGGTCTTTCAACGCTGCATCCAGATCGATGAAATCCACCGGACTCGCCTCGGTCCATGCAAGGTCCTTGACGCCGGAGAGATCAACGTGCGGGGTGCGACGCCCGCGCTTCCCCGTATCCTGAGCGCGCGCAAAATCTATGAGAATCTGCCGCATGAGGCGGGCGGAGAATGCATAGAACTGCGTGCGGCTGGACCACTCCACCGGCGCTCCGCCGATCAAACGGATAAAAGCCTCGTTGACCAGCGCCGATGGCTGTAGCAGATGCCCTTCGCGCTCCCGGGCCAGGTTGCGACGGGCGAGGCGATGTAGCTCCGCGTACACGATCGGTGTCAGCCGCTCCAGTGCGGTAGCGTCGCCCTCGTTCCAGGCCTTCAGCAGTCTCGTTACGTTGACTGAAGAAAAACCTCCGTCAGCCATCAGAGTATTTTATCGGATTGGTGATCGCCGGCGGTCGACTTTCTCGCCTTAGTCATTAGAGTCCCCAGATCCAATGCGTACCAGCCGCCGAGGCTTCAGGCCTGAATCTCGTTATCCGACCACGGAGCGGTGGGCTGAGTTGGAGTACTGAAGCGACCAGTACTGAGGAGGAAATTCAAACGGAGGGACTTGGCGTATAGTAGGCGGAACCAAAATTGAAATCCTGGTTCGATCGGCATCCTTCTAAAGGAGAGTTCACGTATGAGGCTTAATGGTTCGAGTTGGATCGCCCGGTTGGCGTTCTTAATTGCAACAGTCGTCGTTCTAACGAATGTCCCGGTACGGGCCCAAAAGATCGTACCAGGCGAGCCTTCGAGTGCGACGCCACTCGCGCCCACGACTATTATCCAGGACACCGCCGTACCCGCACTCCCACCCTCGCTCGAGCAGGAAGCCCGTTCCGAGATTGCCGCGCTGCGCGGCATTTCCGACGACACCTTCAATGACTATTGGTCGCGCGGCGAGATCCTGGCTTACATGTTGCTTCGCGTCTTGCAAGTTGCCTATAAGCCACCGTCACAATACACCCCGGAGGAACAGGAGATCGCTAACTATTTTAATGTCTGGATCTACGCGGACAACGTACAGACTGTTGAGATGGCAACCAAGCTGTACAACAATTTCAGTTCGAACCCATGCGGTTTCACGCTACCGGCTGGAATCGGTACTGATAACGGTCAGGATTACTTGCAAGAAGATAGCGTAACGAGTTTTTGTAATACGCCGTTGCCCCCACCCATCCTTGGCACTTTCGTGTATACGCCGGTCCCACCGGCCAGTCAGTTTTGGTCCTGGGCGCAGGCAATCGTACTCAACCAGCATCTGAACGACTGGGGGAACCGCCTTTTCAACCCGTATGTGAACTACTATGATCCCAGCGGGAACATGACGATTTCTGTCTCCAGCTACGGACCAGGCGCGTCCACGGCAGGGCAGGCGGCAGCGGTGGAGTATTTCGGCGCGCTCCAGGACATTGATGAAGGAACCGCTTTTCTCGTCAACCAGTACACGCAGATCCCATCCTCGGGCGCCAGCACGGCCGCGATCGCTCTCCAGAAGGTGTCGGGGGTAGACCTTGACATTGACCTCCTCGACCACGGGCTGCGAGAAATTATCTCCTCCGACATTTCCACCGCTTCTGAAGAGGTGTACACGGCCACGGAAATAGCGGATGCGTTCGAACTCGGTGTGGACCTCACTCCGGAGCTTTCCGAACTAGCGCTGCAAGGGGCGGAGTTGGGTATCGGACCGATCATGATTGCGGGGGCAATTACGGGTCTTAATCTTGAACAGATTATTGGCGACTCCTCGGTGCCCTCTGATTTAGCAAACATGAGCAAATGTGCTCTTTTCGTCGCGTGCGGGAATACGCCCGCAACTCTTTCGGATTATGCGCAAACGGTTCCGAACGGACGGCAGATGATTCTACAGGCGTTAGTGAGGGCCGTGATGCCCACGTATTCACTAGTGCGCTACGCCGATCCGGTCTTCGGCCAACCGCCGTCAACAGGGCCCTACTTGCCCAGCGACCCGACCTTCCTGGTCAATAATTCCCCTAATCCCACCGGCAGTTTTATCTACTCGGATTGGAACAACAACCTTTTTCAGGCCTCCGTGGTCGGCGGCTGGCTGGCTCGCCAGCTCCAATTCAAAGACCCTAACTCACCGGTGACGCCTCCCACCACCCTACAGTACGCGCCCGGCATCGAATATACGACCTCAACCGGCGAACTGTGGTTCGCGTGGCTGAACAATTTTTCTTTTTACGCGCAACGCGTGGCATTGCCGGTCGGCTACGGTACCGTCACCTCATGCCCGGGCGGCGTTATTGGGCCAAACGGTAGCGGAACCAGTAACGGCGTTTGCGTGCAGACGCCTATCCCCAAGGTTCCGCTCCAGGCCGGCGATCAGATTTCCATTGGCGGTCAGGTTAATTCGGTGGCGAATATCTATCAGCCGCCCGGCTCCTATTACATCCAGCCCGCGAACGCATTCCCGACTTCGTCGAAGGCGCTTCCTGTTTTGCTTCTGGCACAACCAATTGGGCAACAACCCGCCACTAACTGCCTGAACTCGAGCTCACTGAACATAAACGGTTCCCCCAGACCAGGGGTCAACGGACCGGATTGCACCACCGGAATTATTGCGACCAATTATTCCGGCAACATCCAGATAGTGCAACCGACGGCCCAGGCCAGTTTCAACCTGCAAAACGTAAGCACTAATTACTACGGGGATGCGCCTTTCAGCGTCGCAGCCCTGCCATTCTGGTCGTCCACCAGCAATGGCGCCGTGACGTATACCCTGGCAACAGGAAGCGTGGGCTGTTCGGTGACCTCCGACGGAACGGTCACCATCACTGGATTGGGAACGTGCCGAATCACGGCCACACAAGCGGCGACAAACGTGTTCATTGCGCCGCCCCCGATCACCTCGTCGTTCACAATCACGGCTGGACAACCAGCCATCGATATCATCGCGCCTGCCATCCTAAGCGGCAATCCGGCAACTGTTACGGTCGCTGTGTATGGGGCAGGAGGGGGCACCGCGACCGGCAGCGTGTCGCTTTTGGTAGATGGTACGACGGTGGGGACTCAGACTTTGAGCGGTGGTTTCGCCACATTCACGCTAGCTAAGCCTGCCCTCGGGAGCCACACTTTGCAGGCGAACTTCACTGGCAATCCCGCGGTTGATTTTCTCGCCAATTCCGCAGCAGTCACATTGGAAGTGGATCCTAACTTCGGAACGGTGGCCGTCGGCGCCACGCCGCCAGTTAGGATCATCAACTATTCCTTCACCGGCCCGACGCTCCTGTCGGCTATCAACATCTTGACGGAAGGCATTTCCGGCCTCGATTACAGCGACTACGGAGGCGACACCTGTCGGGTGGGTACCAGCTATACAACTGGTCAAAGCTGTACGGTGAAGGTGCAATTTAGCCCGAGCGCCGCAGGGGCACGTCCTGGCGCAGTGATATTGTTCGCGCAGGGCGCGACCAAACCGCTGTTCACGGCTTACCTGAACGGCATCGGCCAGGCGGGCGCGGTGACCATCGACCCGGGCGCGGAAAGCAATCTCTACGGTGTCCCGGATCAGCAGGGTGTGGCAACGGATGGAGCCGGTGGTGTGTACCTTGTAAATGGCAACCAGGTGACTAAGTTGGTTACCGGGAGAAATCCCGCAACGGTCGCCTCTGGACTGCCCTCGCCCAAAGCCGTGGCGGTGGATGGAGCGGGCAACGTTTACATCTCGGACACCAAGAACAACAACGTCATCATGGTTCCGAACGAAAACGGCAAGCTCAACAGCGCGGATCAATCGGTGATGCTCAGCAGCATCGGCACTCCAACGGGCTTGGCGGTGGACGTGAACGGCAATCTGTACGTTTCCGACAGCACAACTGGCAACGTATGGCAAGTGGCTGCCGGTACAGGGGCTACCCTTCCGCTGATCTCGGGTTTGAACGCTCCGCAAGCGGTGGCGGTGGACGCGAAACTGAATATTTATGTGTCTACCAGCGACAATCTGGTAACCGAGTATCCAGCCGGATATCAGCCCGGCGGAGCAATTCAGCCGGTCGCCCTCGGCAGCGGATACCTGAACCCGCAGGGAATAGCGGTGGATTCATCAGGCACGGTATATGTAGCAGATAGCGGGAACGTCCAAATCGTGAAGGTGGCTCCCGGCGGTGCTTCTCAATCGATACTCCCGTTCGGAGGCCCCCAGTTCGGTAATTACCCCTCGGGTCCGAAATCCCTAGCGCTGGATTCAGCGAACAACCTGTACGTCATTGACCCAAACACCGGGCTGGTGAAGATCAATCGCACGCAACCTCCATCTCTCGTTTTCTTCGCCGTTGTAAACACGACCAGTCCAACGCAAACGCTTACGGTGACTGACGCAGGAAACCAACAGCTCAATATTCTCAGCGACTCTCTTCCTGCGAACTTCGTGACACAACCTTCGGGCGGGACAGACTGTGCCGTGGGAACGGTTCTCTCGCCGGGAGGGCAATGTCTCTTAGATGTTGCATTTTCTCCGACGCCAAGCGGGAATCTAACGGGCAACATGACGGTGACCGAGAACGGAGTCGGTTCGACAACACAATCGGTAGCCTTGTCGGGGAACATATTGCAGGCTCAAACGATCACCTTTACAACGCCCCCACCTGCTCAAACGCCGAACGATGTCACGGGCGCGTTTAATGTGGCGGCCACTGCCAGCTCCGGCTTACCGATCACCTTCACTAGCGCTGGGGTTTGCACCAACTACGGCACCCTGTACCTGATGACCGGCGCCACGGGAACATGCTCCGTCATCGCGACGCAGGCCGGCAATGCCACGTACGGACCTGCGTCCGTAACGGTGGTGACGAACGTCCTGCTGGATTCCCACGTCTATTTCACCAGCCTGCCCTCAGTTGAAGTGCTTTACAACACCAGCTTCAATGCTTCCGCTACGGGTGTCTCTAGTGTGCCGATAACATTCAGCGCCTCGGGCGCCTGTACCTACGTATCGGAAACGAATTCGGGCGCCGTCTATACGGCCAGATTCACCATGACCGGCAGCACGGGGACATGTACGATGACAGCAAACCAAGCGGCGGGGAACGGCTATGTGGGTTCATCGGCCTCCGCTACGGCCGTACCGATTCAAGGTCAGACCATCATTTTCACACAGAAGGCGCCCGCGAGAGCGACCTATGACCAAAGCTTTACCGTAGCGGCCACCGCCAGCTCCGGCCTGCCGGTTACGTTTACCAGCAGCGGCGTCTGCACCAACTCCGGAGCCGCTTTCACCATAACCGGCAGCAGCGGGACGTGCTGGGTGATCGCCAACCAGGCTGGAAACAGCAACTATTTTCCAGCAACTACGGTGACAGAAACGGTCACGGCGGCCTCCGACCCCACTTTGAACTTTGGGAAGGTGCCAGTTCGCACAACGTTTCTTAAGACCCTTACGTATACATTCACATCGACGGCAACCTTGTCGGCCATCAATGTCCTTACCGCCGGCGCCAGTGGCCTCGATTACACTCTCAACTCAGCCAGCACTTGCACAGTTGGAACCTCCTACAATCCTGGAAACACTTGCACGGTCGAAGTAGCGTTTAAACCGACCGCTGCGGGCGCGCGCCCGGGCGCCGTCACTTTGTTCGCTCAAGGCACCAACCTGCCGTTGTTGACCGAATACCTCAGCGGCGTTGGGAACGCGGCTGAGGTCACGATTGACCCCGGAACAAAAACCACCCTCGGCACCATGGCAGGCGGTCAAGCCGATGGCTCGGCTATGGATGGCGCAGGCAATGTCTACGTGGCGGATTACTGGGACAACCAGATAGTCAAAATTGCAGCGGGCACAAAGACGCAGACCGCCGTCGTGACCGGACTCACTGGCCCGGTCTGGGTGGCGCTCGATGGGGCCGGCAATCTCTACATTTCCCAGGTGGGCAGCACGGGATACAACGGAAGCTTATTCAAGGTGCCGAACGAGAATGGCACTCTGAACACCGCCGACATGACGACCCTTACCTACAGCGGCCTTT
>Ga0206991_10159_pt1 | contig 20534 bp, 15 predicted proteins | sample Alteio_BWMinCont_9_FD_153286 | JGI IMG/M metagenome (GOLD analysis project Ga0206991, IMG submission 153286) | Enriched cells from forest soil in Barre Woods Harvard Forest LTER site, Petersham, Massachusetts, United States -... | ecosystem: Environmental > Terrestrial > Soil > Temperate forest >...
CAGCTCGCGAATTACCTGGGCAAATGAAGAACCCATCGTTTCGCCAGGCCGATACGCGCGCTCCACCAGCGCGAACGCTTCCGCAGCGAAGGGCAGACCTTCCAGAGCAGCCCGCAGATCGGCAAGCGGCAGGTGCTGCGGAACAACATTTCCAACCGGCTGCGTACCGTTGTCCCTGGGGCCTTCCGCCTGCACGCGCGTCGGCGAGTGATCCGCACCAAATACCCAGGCATGATCGACTTCCGCCAAATCGTGATCTTCCGTTGCCAGCCAGAACACGGGGACCGCAGCGATCCCGCGCGAATCCAGTTCGCGGGCAATCTTGATCGCAGTGAGCGCCTTATAGACCGTATAGGCAGGTCCCGAAAACAATCCAACCTGCTGGCCAGTTACAATTGCTACAACTCCAGGCTGCGCAAGTTTCTGAAGGGAAGGACTACCCGGATTCAGCGGTGCCAGCGCGCGCACAATCGACGCCCGGCGGTCATCCGGGAACGAAAACCGGGACGCCTCAGCGACCGTGTCCAGGCTGTTAGGACGCCACGGATACAGGTCCTGAACCCGCTCAAAGTGATAAACGAGGTCAGCGAACAGCTTCGAAGTATGAGGAAGTTCCGTTTGCCGGACGCACGAACACTCCATTGGCTTTGTCAGATTAGCAGATGATCGCCGGCAAGTTGTGGGTTCAGAAAAGAGCGGCCTGGCTCCGGCTACTGCTGGCTACCGGCCCTGGATCTGCCCTGGCGGCGATGTATGCGTATTCAGCATCAACCCCGGCGCAATCCGCCGCGCAATATCGTTATAAAGCACAAAAACCATCAGCATCATCAGGAAAACAAAGCCCACTTTGAGCATGCCTTCCTTCACATTGAGGCTGATATCCCGGCCCATCACCATTTCGATCAGCAGCGTCAGAATGTGCGCGCCATCCAGAATCGGAATCGGCAACAGATTCAGAATCGCCAGATTCAGGCTCACCATGCTCATCAGCGTCAGGAACGATGCCGGGCCTTCCTTCGCCGCCTGCGTAGCCTGACCCGCAATGCCAATAGGACCCGACAGATTCTTAGCCGGAACACGACGTTCCACAATGCCGCGCAGCATTTCCACAATCAGCGTCGCGAACTTCGAATTCTGCCGGATCGATTCGGCAAACGCCGCCGGCAGCGAAAGGCTCGTCTTCTGGATATTCCACTTCACTTCCGGGCTGACCCCGATCATCCAGTGCGACGTCTTGCCATCCATCGCCTTAAACTGCGGCAGCATTGTGACGAGTTGCGTTGTGCCTTTCGCGAATCCTGCGCGTGAGTATTCCACGGTGACCGGTTTGCCATCACTGCGGCGGATAATATCGGGCAGCGTGTATCCGGAATGAATAGGCGTTCCGTTGACCTTCAGGATGATGTCGCCGCGTTGCAGACCAGCCGCCGCAGCCGGCATGCCCTCGGTCACCGCGCCAACCTGAATCGTGTTTTGCCCTTCCCAACCGGCATCGCCCAACCCGGATTTCTCGTCCAGAACGGGAGTCACCGTTGTATTAAACACGCGGCCGCTGCGTTCCACAGAAACCGCAATGGGCCTGTCGACGCGCTCAATTTCCCGCGTGAGAATCGCTTCCCAGTCGGGGTTCACCGAGCCATCGATACGGACAATCTTGTCACCTGCGACGATCCCTGCCTTAGCCGCCGGAGAGTCCGCAACAACATGCCCAACCACCGCACCGTTATCGTCAATGATCTTTTCAAACGAGACCATATAAAGTCCCGTCAGAACGGCTACGGCAAGGACTACATTCATGAAAGGTCCGGCGGCCAATACGATCAGGCGCTGCCAGCGCGGCTTCGCAAGAAAACCATCGGGATCCGCCGCATGCGCATCACCGGGCTGATCGCCCACCATTTTGACGTAACCACCAAAAAGGAAAAGGGAGAAGCGATAATCCGTATCGCCGCGTTTGAAACCGAAAAGGCGGGGGCCGAAGCCAAAACTGAAAACGTCTACTTTGATTTTGAAGAAGCGGGCTGCCCAGAAATGCCCCAGCTCATGCACCAGAATCATGACGCCGATCAGGACCAGCAGCCACCACAGGTTTGAAAGCAGCGTCATCATTGCGTATTACCCCGTGCGATCGGGACAGCCGCCGGCGGACCGAATACCGCCGCGTTGGCCTCAATCACTTCCTGCGCCGTGCGGCGCGCCTCTCCGTCTATTTCCAGTATCTCAGCTACGCTGGCTGGCTCACGGTAAGGCATTAGGTTCAAAGTCTCTTCCACCACCCGCGCAATGGCCGGAAACCGTATCGTGCAGTTCAGAAACGCCGCCACCGCTACTTCGTCCGCAGCGTTCAGAATACAAGAGGAAGCCCCGCCCCGGTGTAAAGATTCATAAGCCAGACCGAGCAGCGGGAACTTGTCGAAGTCCGGCGCGTGGAACTCCCAATGGCGTGACTGCGCCCAGTCAATTCGCGGCACGGGCGCAGGCGAACGGCCCGGCCAGGTCAGCGCGTATTGAATCGGCATTCGCATATCCGTCGCAGATACCTGAGCGATTACACTGCCATCTTCGTACTCCACCATCGCGTGCACCGAAGACTGCGGGTGAACAACAACTTCAATCGCATCCGGTGGGAAATCGAACAACCAGTGCGCCTCGATCACCTCGAAGCCCTTGTTCATCAATGTAGCCGAATCGATCGTGATCCGATCCCCCATCTTCCATGTCGGATGTTTCAAAGCATCTGACGGGGTTACGTGGTCCAATGTTTCCTTCGGAGTTGTCCGAAATGGACCACCCGAAGCGGTCAGTATCAATTTGCGCGCTTCGGCGCGCAATCCGGCCCGCAGGCACTGGTGCGCGCCATTGTGCTCGGAATCGACAGGAATCATCTCAGATCCGGAGCGGCGCACGGCTTCCATCACCAGTTTCCCGCCCGACACCAGAACTTCCTTATTCGCCAAGCCGACCCGCTTCCCCTTGCAAATCGCCTCATAAGTGGCTTCAAGGCCAGCCACCCCCACAATAGAGGACATCACCGTGTCGATTTCGCCGGCTACCGATACCTGAACGCGGGCGGCAGCGCCACTGAGAATCTCCGGCATTCCCATTTTTGGTAGAAGTGCTCGCAGACGATCCACGTCACTGGCGGACTCCACGACGGCCACGCGAGGCTTAAATTCTTTGATTTGTTCAGCTAAGAGGTCAATATTGCGGCCAGCAACCAATGCGAAGACATGGAACCGGTCTCGGTTTTGTCGAACAACATCTAATGTATTGGTGCCGATGGAGCCGGTAGAGCCAAGAATCGTCAGCGTACGGTTCGACATGACTTAATCGAGCATACCACGTTGCGTTTGAAAGGCTTTAAAACGGATTGTGCGAGACCCAAACCCTTGCGGGCGCCGGAGAGGATGCTTCAGGGGTCTTTCAGTTTAGAGGTTAGTCTCGCTTTTGGTGGGAGTACTCAAAAACCTCCCCGGCTTGATTCCAATAATAGAATAGATTGAATTTGGAATCAACTAAAATCTGTATATTATTTTTGGTAGGAGTGCTATTTTGCACTCTCAACCTTGACCGTGATCCCGGCGAACTCCTCCAACACATTGATTGTAGAGCAGATATCCTCTTCTCCATGGCCTTTTGAAATCGCGGCTTGAAACATCTGGCGGGTCAGGGCGGTTAGCGGAAGCGGCACAGACAGCTCTTCGCCGGAATCCAGCATGAGTCCGATGTCCTTATGCATCCATTTCACGGAGAAATTGGTCGTGAAATCACGCCGGAAGACAAACGGCGCCTTGTACTCGATCAGCCCGCATTTTGCCGCGCTGTTCGAGAGGATGTCGAGCATCAAAGTCGGATCCACCCCGGCCTTCGTGCTCAGGACAATCCCCTCATTAAACGCCTGCAGGATATTGGAAAGCACCAGATTCTGGGTGAGCTTCGCATGAAGCCCCATCCCGGGACCGCCGCAGTAATAAAGTTTCTTCCCCATCACTTCCAGAATCGGCAGCAGCGATTTGTAGACCTTCTCATCGCCGCCAATCATGAAGGTCAGGGTGCCGTTGATCGCACCAGGGGTGGAACCAGTTACGGGCGCGCCCAGAAAATCGATGCCGGCGGCCGCCAGAGATTCCCCGATCCGAACACTCGCCGAAGGACTGATTGTGCTGGCATCCACAACCGTCATGCCTTTGCGCCCGCCCTCGAGGATGCCATTCTTACCCAACAGAATCTGTTCCACCATCGCGGTGTCACCCACGCACAGAAATACGATATCTGCCTGCCGTGCGACGTCGGCCGGTGTCGGGCAGGCGACAGCACCAGCCTCGGCAGCCAGTTGCGAAGCTTTCGCACTTGTATTCGACCACACAGCCACGCTGTGTCCCGCGCGCAGTAAATTGCGCGCCATGGGATAGCCCATCAGTCCAAGGCCGAGAAATCCGAGTTTTGCCATAGGATTTTATTGTCGCGCAGCAGGTAAATATTTGCCATCCCGGTGGAAGTGCTGTGCACAAAATGGCAAGACAAGAGAGCCTGATAATTACCAGGCTCGGGGCGGCGATGAGGATGTTGATGGGTTTCTGGAGGTAATCAGAGGATAAAACAACGTAGCAGATTTCCAAGGGAGGGATTTTCTCGCCGCGATCCGAGCCTGTACTGGATGTTGCACGCCCTTAGCAGTGCAAATCACTGGCCAAACAAATGACCAAACAATCCGGATCAGCGGCCTGACGCTTGCTTGCGTTTTTCGCCTGCAATCCACTCGAGATTCTCGCGCACCACATCGGACTCCGGCTCGATGCGCAACGCCTCCGTGGCGGCAGCGAGGGCTGCGTCCCAGTTACCCAACTCGGCATTGCAGAGTGAAATGTTATTCCACGCTGCGGGCATGGATGGCCGGGTCTTCAATGACTCGGTCGCGTCGTGGATGCACTGCGTGAAATCTCCCCCATTGTAGTCGTCGAGCGAAGCATCCACGTAGTTCTCCGGAGTCCAAAGTGTATAGCGCAAAGGCTGAGTTTTTGCCAGTTCGTTCGTAATCGTTTGAGCCTGCGCGGTCAGAATCTCCGCATGATGCTGAACCGCGTCGGCCTCGGCGCGCCGCCCGTGCCGGGCTAACTCGGTGGCCAGATTCTGCGTGGCGTCGGCCTCTGTGTAGAGTGCTTCGTCTTCCGCGTAGGATGGAGAAACGGACAACCGGTCGTGTCGCATATGAACGAACGCCGGATAAAACAGCAAAACCGCAAAACCAATTCCCGCAGCGCTCCAGCGAAGCGAAGGCGAGAGCTTCTCGATGTAACGAAGCAGGCCGAACTCCCGGTCATGGCGAATCCGGCTCCATGCGGCAAGGGTCAGAAGAACCACGGACAGCCAGCACAGAACCTGAAAATACTGGTGCGAGCTCCACGGATAGGCGATCGCCAGATACCAGGGCATTCCCAGCGTCCAGTAGTTGTAAACCACCAGAAGAAACACCGAACCGGTGACGACAAACAGGCCAACAGGAAGCGCGCCAAGCTCAGCGACCCACGGCGTCAGCCATGCCAGGTATTGCACGCCAAATCCGCTCGTGATCGAAAAGAAAAGCAGATAGATCATCCCGACCTGCGTGTAGAGCGAGGGCTTCTTCGGCAGACGGCTCATCACAATGGAAAGCGCCAGGATGGCGCCCATCACGAGAATTGAACCGAACCTGCTGTACTCGCTGTTGATCCATCCGAACGCGGGCGAGACGTTGGCCAATTGACGGAAGATCCAGGAGAATCCCCATAGCCCATAACTGCTCTTGTAGCCGAAGACCTGATGAATCACGGCCGATGGATCGTCGAAGATATAGGGCGACCATGTAACCACGACAACAGCGGCCGCCGCCGCGAAAAACGCAATTCGCTTCCGCATGCCGGGAAGCGACAGAAAAAGGACCGGAATCAGGATCACCGGCGCGATCTTGATGCAAAGTGCCATGCCATAAGCGGCCCCGCCCGCCGCTGCGTTTTCGCAATCGCCCGCGAGCCAGACAGCCAGCATCACGAAAAAGATCATGACCGGGTCGGTATTGCCGTGAAACCCCGAAATCATGATGTGGATCGGAGCGATGGCGATGAAGAGCACCGCAACAAAAACGGATCGTTCTGCCAGCCGTGCCCGGAGAATTCGACAGACCAGCCAGAGGCTTCCGGCGTCGGCGAGAATACCCGGGAATCGCAGCCAGAAGTGGAATGGCAGGCGCGTATGTTCAGAGATCCAGAGTATGGAACTCATGAAGTGAAGAACCGAGGGAGGGTGGTTCAGATCCGGCGCGATCCTGTAAAGCTCCGCCCCAAAATAACGGGACCACAGCCCGAAGCGCTCATAGGTGTAGACGTCGTTCGTGCCGTAAGTCTTGAGGGCAAGCAGGAGCTTGGCAACGAAGGCAATCGAGGCCACCGCGATAATGACCGCGCGGCGCTTATGCCAACCTGTGTTTTCGTTCGACAACTCTCAGTTTAGTTCGGGCAGTTTAGTTCGGCGATGGTCTCGCAATGGAATCGATAACCAGAATATCGACAGGGCCTTTGGCCGAATCGAGTTTCAGTCCAAGCTGCTCCCGCATCGCGGTGAAGATCGACGGTCCGGGCGCCGCCTGATTTCCGTCATTCGGCGTGTACTGCAGCTTGATATTCCACACGCCTTTGAGGCCGGTCTTGTCAATCATCGGCCGTCCGAGACGCCTGGAGAGATCAACGAGAAAGAGGTTCCACGGAAGCGCGTTCAGATCCGCTTCTTTTGCTTCATGCATGCGAAGCCCCGTCTTCAGGATCGACAGTTCGTAGACGGACTCGGCCCTGGTTTCGCTGTGGACCTTCAGTTGGAAGCGGTCCTTCAGCAAAGCCTGAATCCGGGGCCGCTGCGCATCCATGGATTTCGCGCTCCCGGATGGCGCCTTCGCCAGGATGTCGTAGAGATCCGAATCGAGCCACTTCGGACCGCCTATGACACGTTCCGGCGGAAGCTGCCATGCCAGCCAGATCACGTTCCGGATCGTCATGCCCGTTATGGAGAACTCACTGCCTGCCGAGCCTCGCATGGTAGAAGCCGGCCAACGCGGATCATGAGGGTGAATGGCCGCAACTTCATAGTTCGCGGCCAGCAGCCCCGCCAGAATGACCGTGGTGAGCATCAGTTTGGCGTCGGCTCCTTATTTATATGGTCAACGACCAGGATCTTTACGGTTGCGTTTTGAGCCTGCAAACTCAGGCCGAGTTTCCTCAACCCGGCGGCTATCACCGTGGAATCGAGCCGCCCTTCCTGCCGCAGTTCGTCTGACCAATCCAGTTGGACGCGATACTCTCCCGTGAGTCCGGTCTTATCGAGCACAGGCCGATCCATGTTGTTCGTCAGGAAGCCACCTGCCATATTCGAGATCGTTGTGGAATCCGATTTAAAGACGGCCATGCTTGACCTTTTGACCTCTCCTGGCGCCGGTTCACTCTTTGACGCCGATGCGAGCGGTAGTTTCAATCCGCCTTTCGCGATGGTCAATTCGTAAACGGGCATTTGCCGATCCTCATAGTGGTACCTCAGGCCGAGACGCTGCGCCATCATCGTCTGCAACATCAGGTTCTTGGTTTCTTCCGTAGTTCCGCGAGGTGCGACGGCATTCACCTGGTAGTACTCGAAATCCAGCCAATAAAGTTGCTGGCCGGGACGAACGCGCAAATTGGATGGCAATGCGCGTCCGTCGGGGGCCACCAGCATTTCCCAGGGCTGAAGGTGAAATGAGCGCCTGAGCAGGAAGCCCAGCGGCACCTCGCACATCACCCGAACGCCTTCCAGTTTGCAGATCCCATGAGGCAACCTCCCTGGAAAGGTTGGTCCGGCGTACTTGAGGGAGACGACTTCAAACGACGGGGCGGCCGCCTCGTTAAGACAGCAGCAGACGAGTAACAGGAGCGCAACTCGCCTCATCGCTTTACCTCGTATTGACCAGGCCTGATGCCAGGAAGTTCATAGTGGACCATCGCACTCCCCGCCGGAATCTCAGGCGTAATGGCGACCCTGAGCGATTGAACAAGCTCACGCGGGATCGTTGACCGCGTTGACCCGTTGCGCGGATCGAAGCGCTCCTCGTCCGTAACGGCGAAAAATTCCTCTGCGCGGTCTACCGGCGAGAGCCAGGTATTCACAGGATAGTCGGGGAGGCCGCGAGAGTCTCCCAGCGTCCGGTCCCAGCTTCTGCTGCGCTGCGCGTCCGTGATCCGTACCTGAACACTTGGCAACGTTCCCGGCGATTCGCAGCCAACGCGTAAAACCTCGTTGGTCGGGTTGTCGCCGACGATCTCTGCCAGACACCTCCCTGCTCCCGCCACGGCCCTGCTCTTATCCAGCGATGTCCAGACGGCGTTCGTCTGGCGATAGTACGAGACGAGAGCGCTGGCCTCGATGGTGACCGGTTCATCCCGGATCCGATTCATGATCGAGCGGTCGATGGCGAAGACCTGGAATTTGGGTCTGTTCGCCGAAAAGTCCAGGTCTCCGACTATAGGGCCCACGCCGCGGAATGTCTGAGCCAGGAACGCGGCGAGGGCCGTCTGTGCTGTGTGCCGGTGACCGTCGGGCTCCCGGATTGCCACTTCGGACTGCTGAAACCTTTCCCCATACCCATCCGGAGCCGGGGAAACCGTCAACGGGATGGCGATCTGTACGCTGCCCGGCGCGACGTAGATCTGGCCGCCTCCGGATTGGCTGGAATTTGCGATCTGGATTGAGGGCAGGGCAACTGTTGCAGGCGAAACCGCTGCCCGTAGCCAGTCAAAAGACTCGCGCGGAAGCAACCAGATCACGCAGGCAATCGTGAGTGCCGCGCCCCCTGCAAGGCGAGCCGTAACGGTGCGACGGCTCCGGTACTGGAAGATCACAATGACAAGCGCCGAAGTTGTCGAAAGAGAAAACAGCACGATCTCCCTGAGGAGCCGGGTAGCAACCCCGTCGGAGAAGTATGCGCTTTCCGGAAGTGCCGGTGCACCCACCGCAGTGGCGAGAACAATCGCAACAATCATAAATCGCGTTACGTTCCCGACCATGGTTGCCAGCGCCAGTCCAGCCAGCGTGAGAACCAGCAGCGAGAGTTGCTTGCCGAAGAGAACCGTCAGATAATCCGCAGGGGCAAAGCCCCGGCCCTGCACAATAGCGGCACAAGCCACAAGGTATGGAATATGCACAAAAACAAGAATGAAAGATGCTTTCGCGGCAAGCAGTGAAGGCCAACGGCACGGAACGGTCACCCAGAACGGAGATTCACCAGCCACAGAGTCTTCGAGAACAACGAGCGCAATCAGGAAACTCCATGCGAGCGGCAGCACGATGTTGAGCCAGCCTTCGCTGCTATCCGGCGTGGCGCCAGCGCGCCAGGAATCCTCGTGCGCGAGCCTGTACAGCAACAGGATGGTCAGCGCAATGATCCACCACAGGCGTTGCGCGTCCTTACGAAAGATCTGCCAAACGAATCGCAGATTCATCGGCGATTCTCCGTTTGAACCGATGGTTGAACAACGAACGCATTCAAATCAAGATTGGGAATCGTATAGTCGACGATCGCGCTGCCCGCGGGCATACTTTCCATAACGGTCCAGGGACGACTGCTCCCGTCCGGCAGGCTTACGCCTTTCCTCAGCGGCCAGAGCCAGCGTTCCTGCGGGGAAGATATGCCGACGAAAATGCTCTCCTGCATGGCCCTCAACTCGCGGGGGCCTTCTAAGATTTGCCCTGCCTGAACATTCCGGAGAGGAATCCCGGCCGATTCGCATTCGAGTGGTTCAAATCGACGCTGCGGATCCGCCGGGTCCGGCACTGCCGGAGTCGTGCAGTACCCCAGTCCGGCAATTTCCGTGCGGGCTCGCGGCGGTAAAACAATGCGCTTGCCGGAACGGTAGAAACTGGCCAGCAAGCGTCCATGAATGGTGACCGGACCTTGTCTCAGACTATTCCAGACCGCGGGATTCAGGAACCGGATACCCAGCCACCCCACGCCCGGACGGTACTGGGGTGGCAGCTCCGCGAGAATCTCGCGCTTCCGGTATTCCTCCTGTGAGCGAGGCCACGTGGCGGCAAAGCGTTCACCCTTCGGGCCGCTCAGTTCGAGGCTCACCGCTTCAAAGTGAGTGACGATGTTGGCGGGCAAACCTGAGAACGTGATGGGAATCATCGTGGCCGTTCCCCGAAATGCAGGATAGCGCCAGCCAAAGGAGTGATCCGGCTCGCGGGGGGTATCCGCAACTGAAACAGGACCCTGACCAGCTGACGCGGGAGACAGCGCGGCGCTGATGGCAGCCGAAGCATCCCGCGAAAGCCAGTTGTAAACGCAGACCGCGCCGATCACAGCGGCAATACCGATCGTCCGCGAAAGGATCGTACGGCGCGATGTCCATTGCAGCGCGATCACGGCTATCGCACCGATCGCAAGGATCGTCAGCGCGAGAGGCCAGCGCATGTCCCATGGGTCGTCCTGTTGGAAGCCGCGGCTGGTTCCGACGTTCAGAAATACCGTGCCCGCGGCAACCATAACAGGAACGAGCATGAATTGCGCGAAGTTCCTGACCACCACAGCCGCGGCAACCGCCAGAAACACGAGACACAGGACGAGCAATTGCATCCATAAAAGGTGCGGGAGATATCGCAATGGGCTGAATCCGTGCGATATCAGGATCGCCGCTGTGGCCAGAAAATAGGGGATCTGGATGAAGGCTACGATGAAGGCAGCTTTCGCCAACGCCAGCGGTTTCCATCCGGCGGGCAGCGCAATCCAGAACTGCCTGTCTCCCGCGAGCGGGTCCTGATGAATGACGATCGCGATGAGAAAACTCCACGCCAGCGGAAGTATCAGACTGAACCAGTCTCCCGACCCTAGGTCGCGGATTGCCAGGTTATCGGGAGGCAGTACGGGGTCATGGAGCGCGAATACCGCGAGCAGCACGAAGGTCAGCAGGATGGCCCACCAGAGCCGCTCGACGTCCTTGCGGAGTATTTGAAAAGCCGGACGCATACTATCGTTTGCTCTTCGCCGATTTGGCTAACGCAACGAAGATCGAGCGCAGCGGCATCGCCCGAACATTCACTTCCCGCGCGGAGGGGAAATGACGACGGATCTGTTCGACGTGACCGGCGGGATCGAATCGGGAATCGTAAAACGTACCACCACTCCTGCTTGCTCCGGATTCAGCCAGGCTGCGGGCATACCAGCGGGCAATGCCTCCGCACTCGCGAGTACGATTTCGATGTCACGGAACCGCGTCGATAACACGCCCATTTCCTCTGTAAACCGGACGCTCCCCTGATCCATGTACGCCACATGCGTGGCAAAACTCTCAATCTCCGCAAGATCGTGCGAAGCGAGAAAGACTGTCGTCTCCGAACCCGCGCCAAGAATCGTCTCGATCAGCTGGTCGCGCACGAGTACGTCCAGATTGCTGAACGGCTCGTCAAGGAAAAGCAGGCGCGGATGATAGGCGAGCGACGCCGCCAGAGCCGCCTTCACGCGCTGTCCGCGGGAGAGCGATTTCAACGGACGGTCCAGTGGAAGCTCATAAGCGCGGACAAACTCCGCGGCGTCCGCGTCATTCCAATCCGGATAGAATTCCCGGCAGTAGGCGAGAAAGCGGCTCACTTTCATCCACTCGGGCAATTGCCGCGTCTCCGAAACATAGCCAACACGCGCCAGTTGGGCGGGGCTGAGCTTGCGGGAATCGACACCGAGCACTTCGGCGCTGCCCGACGATGCCCGGACCATGTTGAGGCAGATCTTCATCGCGGTCGTCTTCCCTGCTCCGTTCGGACCCACCAGCGCGAATACCGATCCCTCCGGCACTTCGAGAGTGAGCGATTCCAGCGCTTCCACCTTTCCGAACTTCTTGGCGAGCCTGTCAGTGCGCAACATCACTTTCACTTCGATACCTCCTTCGACTGCAAGCGGCGCCATTGGTCCGCGATCGATTGCTGCAATTCTTCGAGGCTCACGCCGAGTTTGATCGCCTCAACGGTAAGCTGTTCCACATCGGAGCGCAGCAGTCGAGTGCGCTCATTGCGGGGAGTGGATGGCGGCTGAGCCACCACGGTTCCGATGCCGGGCCGCACTTCCAGCAGCCCTTCCTGCTGGAGCTGAGCGATCACGCGCTGCGCCGTGTTCGCGTGAATCTTCATCGCCTTGCTGAGCGTCCGGACAGATGGAAACGCCTCGCCGGGCTGCAGGCGGCCGGAAATGATGGCCTTACGGGCGGCGAAGGCCACCTGTTCGTAAGCGGGCGCTCCGGGCTGGAGCGTGACCTGAAACGGGATCACAAGTGTACTATGCAGCTTGTTACACTAAAAGTCAACAATAAAAAAGCGCGGCCCCGAAAGGCCGCGCTTTTCGTCGCTATTGAGGTTCAGTTACCGGGGCCGTTACCGGGGCAAGGCGAATGAGAAAAGACCACCAGTGCCGGATATCGCCACATACTGACGGCCATCGACGGCATAGCTGATCGGCGAAGAAGCGAGTTGTCCCCCGGAATTGTATCGCCACAGGAGCTTGCCGCTCACTGCATCGAGCGCAATGAAATAGCCTTCCGTGGTCGCGACGAAGACAACGTTCCCCGCAGTCGCCATCAGACCCGGAGGCAGCGCGGCCTGCGAGAGTTCGAACTTCCACTGCACTTTGCCAGTCTCGGGATCGATCGCCATCACGCCCTGCGTGTTGGGCTGAGTGTTGCCGCCTGCAGGCGCACCGAACCCGCCTCCGTTGCCACGGCCCTGATATTGCCGTCCGGCCTCATACGCCTGTTGGCCAGCGGAAAAGTTGCCCGGCGAATCGTGATAGACAAGGTAATACCATCCCGTCTTCGCACTATAAGACGGGGCCTGAAAATTCGTGCCACCGCCGAGCGACGGATAAACCGTGACGCCTTCGGCATTGGCCCGCGAGCCTTCGAGCATCATGGGGCGGCCGTTATCGTCCCACTCCTTCACCCACGTAGTGCGGACGAACGGTGTGGCGGAGAGCATCTTTCCGGTCACGCGATCCAGCACGTAGAATACGCCGTTGCGGTCGGCATGCAGCATCAACTTGCGCGGCTGGCCATGCCACTGCCGATCCACCAGAATCGTGTCTTCGGTTGAATCCCAGTCGTGCGTATCATTCGGCGTGAACTGGTAATGCCACTTGCGCATGCCGGTATCCGGATCGAGTGCCACCACAGAGCAGGTAAAGAGATCGTCGCCCTTGCGCATGTCGCCATTAATGACGGGGCCGGGATTTCCGACAGTCCAGTAAACGGTGTTCAGCTCAGGGTCATACGTGCCCGGCAGCCACGTTGCGCCAGCGCCGTGCTGCCAGCTATCGCCCTCCCAGGTGTTGTTGCCGAATTCGCCGGGGCCAGGGATTGCGTTAAAGTGCCAAAGCTTCTTGCCGGTGGCTGGATCGTAGGCTTCGATGAAACCCCTGATGCCGAATTCTCCGCCCGAAATGCCGGTGATGATCTTGTCTTTCACGACGAGCGGGGGCGAGGTCAGTTCATAACCTTCTTTGGTATCGGCCAGTTGCACTTCCCAGAGCTGCTTGCCGGTATGGGCATCGAGTGCGATGAGTGCGGCGTCCAGGGTGCCAAGGAAAAGGCGGTTATCCAGAATCGAAACGCCGCGATTGCTGCGGTTGTTTTCATACTGGTTGCGAACCTTTTGCGGACGATCGTAGCGCCAGATCTGGCGGCCCGTTTTCGCATCGAGCGCGATCACCTGTGTGCTGGCCGCACTGGCTGCGCCCAGCGGACCAGTGGTGTACATGATGCCATCGACAACAAGCGGCGTCGCCTGATTCTGGCCCTCACCCGCCATGGGCGCCATCCACTGCGCCTGGAGGTTCTTGACGTTGGCCGATGTGATTTCGGTGAGTCCCGAGTAATGCGTGCCTGCGAGATCACCCCAGTAAGTCGTCCAGTTGGCCGGCTCTTTCGGCGCATTCAGTTGCCGGTTCCAGGAAAGAACGCTGTGCGCGGGATCGGCGGGCGCGGCGGCATCGGGAGCTGCTTTCAGATACGCCGTGACATCGCGAATGTCGTTCGCGGTGAGCCGCGTCGCATAGTCGGACGGCATGATGGATGTGGTGTCGATCTTCAGGTCTTTGAGTTCGGCGCGATCGAAGGAATGGAACGTGCCGGTTGTATCGACCATCTGGATGGTAAAGGTGTCCTGAGACTTTCGCGTTCCTTTATAGACCTTGCCGTCAGCGGTTGTGGCACTAACTGTGGCCTTTCCTGCCGCACCACCGCCGCGGCCACCCCCGCCCCTTCCACCGCGGCCGCCCGCAGCGGCGCCTCCGGTAGCAGCGTTCGGATTGTTGATGGCAGCCTGAATCTGGTCGGCGGTGAGCACCGTTGCTGTGAGATCGGGACCGACTGCGATGCCTTTGCCGTTGAACTGATGGCAGGAAGCACATGCGCCTTTACTTTCAAAAACCGACTTGCCGTTAGCCACATCTCCTGTTGCTGAAGCGGTTGCCGCGGGCGCGGCAGTTGTGGCGCCAGGCGTCAGCGTACGCATGTAAGAGATGATCTGCCAGAGCTGATCGGTGCTCAGTTGCGCGTACGGCTGCATGGTGGTGTTGCGAATGCCGTTGCGAATGTTGAGTAGAATCTCGCCATCGGCCGAACCTCGCTGGAACGAGGTAAATGAGGCGTGGCAGCTTTGACATTGCGCGGTATACAGCGTCTTCCCTGCGGCAATCGCGGCAGGTTGCCCTGCGTAGGGATTCGTCGCCGCTTCGGCGCGGTCGGCCTGCGCCGGAAGCGAGGCCGTGAAGACAAATCCCGCGGCCAGAACGCCGCTACCGAGAAAGAGTGCTGTTCGCATAATGTTCATGGATTATTGTATGTGAAGTCACCCGGCCATGGGTGACTGATAAGCTGTCATCTTCGCAATAAATCCTATGTTGACTCTCTCCAATAAGATCGTCTTTCGTTATCTCCTCATTGCCGCTGGTCTGGCGTGTGCGGCCTATGCACAGGCACCAGGTGCTTCCGGCGCTGCGGGCGCGTCGGGACCAGCGACCAGCCCGATCGTTACTAACCCGACCTATGTAACGATCAACCTCGAAATCGCTGTGGACCGTCCAGCCGCGGAAGTCTGGAAACGGGTCGGCAAGTACTGCGATATCGGGGAATGGCTACGGGTTAACTGTACGATCACGTCGGGCAACGGCGAAGTTGGCACGGTACGTTCGATTGGCGGCGAGGTTCTGGTGGGGAAAACCGACCTCTCCTATACCTACACGCAGACCCCGAGGGCGGGGCGACCGTACAATCTCTATCACGGCACCGTCGAAGCCAAGCCTGTGACGGCTACGACTTCAAAGATTGTCTATACCCTGATGTATGACAACTCGATGCTGGCCGACGACGCTGCGCGTGACCGGGACAAGGCGCAGAGGACTACGCAGTTCACGCAGGCGATCCAGAACATGAAGATTCTGGCTGAAGGCGGGACACTGCCTCCGGCACCTGCCCGCGGCGGTGGCCGGGGTGGGTCGGGACGCGGGAATTAGATTACTGTACGTGGCCGGTTTTTGCGTCGGACAGCGTGATGCCGCTGCTCTCGATTATCGTGCCGGTGATCGAATCCAGATTGATTCGCGCGCTCTGCCAGGTCACCATCGCCGACAATTCCGCAGCCTTTGCGGCCGCCAGATCGCGCTGCTGCTGAACCACGTTAAAAGAGGTCGATTCGCCCAGGGCGAATCTTTTCTGCTCACCATCGAGTAGTTGCTGCTGCAGTGTCAGGTTGGCGTGCGCGGCTTCGTAGCGCGAACGTGCCTGCCGCAACGCCACCACGGAATTCGTCACATCCACTTCAACCTGATTGCGGGTCGCGCTGGCTGTCAACTGCGACTGCCGGAACTGCAACTGGTCAATCCCGAAGTCGGCCTGCGCCTGTCTGTTGCCTACCGCAACGCTGGCGAAAGCGCCGATCGACTCCGTGGGAAAATCACGCCCAAAGATCTGCCGCAGCGATCGGCCCGTGCCTCCGACGAGGTACGGGTCAGTAGGAACTCCGTTTACGGTGTGCGGCGTGCCAGCGAGGCCCGACTGCGTCACCGTGCTGAAAACCTGCGCGGAGGGCAGCAGTCCATTCTTCGTACCAATGTTTGAGATCTCTGAATTCTTCAGGTTGAGTTGATCGGATTGCAGATCGCTGCGATTGGCGAACGCCTTCGCTACCAGCGCCTTGGTATCCATCGCCTCATCCGCATCGGAAATTGTGATCGTGGCAGTGGGAACAATCGAAACACCAGCCAGCACCGGGTCGGCGGTGCCTGTTCGGCTGATCAGATTCTTCAGTTGAAGCTCATCCTGCGCAAGCGCGGTTTTTGACGTGACCAGAGCCAGGGTGCTGGTGGCGAGTTGGTTCTTCGAAGTAATCAGATCGATGGGAGCGAGATCGCCCAGATCCACGCGCTTCTGGTTGTCGTTGACAAACTGCTGCGCGGCGTCAAACGCATCCTGTTTGGATTTCAAATCCTCGTAGTCATTGGCCAGCGACCAGTAGGTATTGAGCACCGTTGCCACAGTACGGGAGACCGTGGTGCGGAACGCGAGGTCCGACATGTTCAGATTGTTGCGGGCCACGGTGATGTTGCGTTCGTTGACGGCGACACCAAAACCCCGCAGCAGATTCTGCTGTATCGAAACCGAGAGGGATTGCGCGACCGAGGGATTCAGCGCATCGGTGGGCGAATTCTCTTTGAGGTAACTGTCTTTGAAGCTGACGCTCGCCGAGCCGCCTGTCAGGAAGCCCTGCTGGTAAGTCGCAGAGTGATTGCGTGAGGCATCCACCAGCGCCTGCGTCTGACTCTGGCTCGAATTGGACTGCGGAGCGGTGCGATGGGCAAATGTTGTTGCTTCCTGAATGGAAGGGTCGAGCGTCTGCGTCACGGGGCCAACCTGAGAAACCGTGGCATTGCCCGCGTTGCCTCCGCTGCTGCTGCCTCCACCTCCGCCGACACCGGCCGCCGCCTGACTTCCCGCCACGCCCTGACCGCTCGTAACCGAACTCGCCTGCGAGGAGCCGCTCGGCACGCCCGGCAAGGCGCCGCCCGCTTCGGAGCGTTCCAGCTGCCACGCAAGCGTGATCGGCTGGTAGCGGGCTACTTCCAGATCGATATTGTTTTCCAGCGCGAGCGCGATGGCATCGTGGGGCGAAAGATAGAGCTTGCCTGCACGAATCAGAGTTTGGAGGCGCGCGGAATTGCTGAGGCGCACTGGCGGAACCGTGGCCTCCATATAAGGACGCTTGTAGATGTGGCCGACCGGACGGACCGGGTCGATGCTGGCTTGAGCAAACACCAGCTGCACGCAGGAGCCCAGCGCGATGAAAGTCCTGAGGCGCCCGTAACGGCTCATCACGGCCGCACCGCCGGAAGGGTGCTCGGCTGGGCAGTGACTTTGCCGGTCATTGCTTCCGTAATCGACACCTGATTGATATCGAGCGTCTGGCCCAGAGCCTGATCGAACTGAATGCGCGCGTGGGTGTAATTGGCCATCGCCTGTACTTCGGAACTCTGCGCGCTGGCGAGATCGCGTTGATCCTGCACCACCTGATAAGGGGTGGATGCACCCAGCTCGAACTTTTTCTTATCGCCATCGAACGTCTGTTGCGAGAGAACGCGCGCTTCCTGCGCGGCGACGTAACGGGCACGCGCCTGCTGGAGGCCGATCACGGCATTCTGCACATCGACGCGAATCTGATTCGTCTGCTTCTGCAGATTCAGTTCATTCTGGCGAATTTCCAACTGGCTGGTGACATAGTCGGATTGCGCCGCACGGTTGCGCAGCGGAATGTTCAGCGAAATGCCGGCCGAGTAGTTGGGGAAATTGCGCCGCAGGATCTGCGCGAGCAGGTTGTCGTAGCCGCCTTCGAAATATTCCACGCCAGCGGTGCCGACCGCGCCGCCTGAGGCCGCACCGCTCAGTCCGTTATTGGTCAGTTCGGCGAATGCCTGAAGCGACGGCTTGAGCGAGTTCTTCACACCCGCCAGATTCATGTGATTGCTTTCCAGATTGATGCGGGCCTGTTCGATTTCGACGCGGTTCGCCATGGCTACGCCGAACAACTCGGCCACCGTGCGCGTGTCCTCCTGGGCGGGAACCACAATCGAATCGAGCGGCACGATATGGACTTCGGCCAGTTCAGAGTTCGCAATGCCCGAGCGGCTTAACGCATTCTTGAGAATCGTTTCCTGCTGCAGCAGATTGGTTTGCGCGACGAGCAGATCCTGGCGCGCCGAGAAAAGCTGAGACTGCGCGCGGGTGACTTCGATCTCGGCGAGAGTGCCGATGCGAACCTGCTCCTGATTGTTCTTCAGAAGCTGATCGGCGGTATCGACCGCCTGCTGGCGCGATTTCACTTCCTCATTGAAACTCACGAGGTCCCAATAGAGATTGAGAACGGCGGATACCGTGGTCATGACCTGCTGTTTGAACTGCAGATCGGTGACCTTCAGATTGTTCTTCTGTACGCGGATATTACGCGTGTTGACTGTCCGGCCGAAGCCGTTCAGCAGATTTTGCGTGACCTGCAGGTCAAGATCGCCGTTCGTGTACGGGTTCAGGGCGAACTTGTTGCTGTTCACGTTGATTCTTGTGCTGGCGTAGGTACCCTGCACGGTAAGGCCGACGGGGAACGTCTGCGAGTACGAAGCCTGCAGAGACCGGGTGCCGGTCACGAGCGACGTGGTGCCGGTCAGGATCGTGTTGCTTTGCGGCGAGGAGTTATGCGCGAAATTCACGAAGCCGGATACGCTGGGGTCAAATGACGGGATGGACGGGCCCAACTGCGTGACAATGCCGCCGCCGGAACTGACGCCGGAACCGCCGGACGAGGAGGGCGCACCATTTGTATTCACACTCACGCCAGTGAGACTGACGCTGGTGGGGCCGGCCGCGACACCGGAACCGACACTGCGGAGAGCGCCGCCGCCTTCGGCGCGGCGGAGAACTTCGCGGGCCAGCAGCGGGCCGTAACGCTGTACTTCAATATCGATATTGTTTTCGAGCGCGAGCGCCACTACGTCGCGCGAATTCAGATAGAGATTTCCGCTGCGGACCAGTTGGCTGAGACGCGAGGTGTTGGCAAGATTGATCGGGGGTACCGAGCGCGGCTGGTAATTCCGGGTCAGCCAGTTGAAACGGCCTTCGGGCGCAGCATCCACGCGGATAGCGGTCTGGGCGTTGGCAAGGCTCGCGCACAGCGCGAAGATCAAAATCCGATTCATCATCTAATTAGTACCTAACGGTTCATCGAGGCTTCCGGTTCGCAAAAAGTTGCCCGGAGAGACGGCGGAGTGGCGGGAACCGAGACGCAACTACCATTATGTAACCACGGCAGTTGCTGGCCTGTATGAAGAGACACGCAGCCTGCTAAACCTTTGCGACTTAAACCGTGGCGGCTTCAGCAGGAATGACGCGCCCGTCCAGTAAATGAATGGCGCGGTTCGCGTGCGCCGCGTAACGCGCATCGTGAGTCACTACACAGATAGTAGAGCCTGCGCGATTGAGTTCTGAGAGAAGCTCCATGACTGCTTCGCCGTTGGCGGAATCGAGATTTCCGGTTGGCTCATCCGCTAGCAGGATGGACGGATCACCCGCCAGCGCACGCGCCACCGCTACCCTCTGCTGCTGGCCGCCGGAAAGCTGCGCCGGGTAGTGTTTCATCCGGTGTGACATGCCGACACGTTCGAGCGCTTCCTGCGTGCGCTTCTTCCTCTCCGAGCCGGGCATGCCGCGATAGGTCAGAGGGAGTTCGACATTCTCGTACACGGTGAGGTCGCCAATCAGATTGAACGCCTGGAATATGAAGCCGATCTCGCGATTGCGGATGCGGGCGCGCTCACTCAGTTTCAGATCCTGTACCGGCCCGCCCTTGAGCAGGTAGGTGCCGTCGGACGGCGAATCGAGCAGGCCCAAAATCGCGAGCAGCGTCGATTTGCCGCAGCCCGAGGGCCCGGAGATGGAAACATACTCACCCCGGTCAATGGATAGCTCGATGCCGGCGAGCGCGTGCGTTTCCACTTCATCTGTTACGAACACGCGGGTCACGCCTTTGAGATCAATCAGACTTTCAGCCATGGAACTTTTTCCCTTCCTTCAATTGAGACGAATTCGCGAGTACTGATCCTGCGCCGACATATCCGACAAAAACACCTTGTCGCCTTCCTTCAGGCCATCCACAATTTCAATCGCGTTCACCGAAGCGCGGCCGAATTTTACGGATACGCGGGTCGCTTCCTTACCGTCCGGTTCGATGCGGAACAGAGTGGACGGACTATTCGGCTGCGAAGAGGCGGGGCGAGCGACAAACAGAACGTTGGCCAGCCGCTCCAGCTCGATGGTGCCGTCCACCGTCAGATCGGGGACCGCGCCGGCAGGCAACGCGCCATCCAGTTTGCAATCGACGGTGCGGGTACCGTTCACGATCGACGCGTCAATGCGCGTCACATGACCGGAGACAATGCCATTTCTCGTATCGATCTGAGTTTT